>Ga0315274_10005247_pt1 | contig 18949 bp, 19 predicted proteins | sample YL17G02_20_MG_FD_203700 | JGI IMG/M metagenome (GOLD analysis project Ga0315274, IMG submission 203700) | Sediment microbial communities from Yellowstone Lake, YNP, Wyoming, USA - YL17G02_20 | ecosystem: Environmental > Aquatic > Freshwater > Lake > Sediment | place: USA: Wyoming | collected... | reverse complement strand
GAAATTAAAAGAGATTTCATATATCCATGCCGAGGGAGTGGCTGGAGGAGAATTGAAGCACGGACCGTTGGCCTTGGTTGATGAAAACTGTCCGACCGTCGCCATTTGTCCATCTGATTCCGTTTATGAAAAGATGATTTTGAATATTGAAGAAATCAAGGCGAGAAAGGGTCCGGTTATAGCGATAGCAACCAAGGGAAACGAAGAGATTAAAAAGATTGTTGACGATGTGATATATATTCCTAAAACATTGGAAATGCTAACGCCCATATTATCAGTCATTCCCCTCCATCTCTTCGCCTACTATTTCGCCGATTCACTGGGAAGAGATATTGACAAGCCTAAAAATTTAGCAAAAAGCGTAACTGTAGAATAAAAATATGAAAAATACAAAAGATTATTCAATATTGGTCGGCGGAGCCGCCGGTCAGGGCTCGAGAAAAGCGGGATTGGTTATCGCCAAGATTTTCAATAATTTGGGATACAACATCTTCATTCATGAAGATTATCAGTCCTTAATCAAGGGAGGGCATAATTTTTCCCAAATCAGGGCATCGGATAAAGAAATTCTTTCCCATATTGATAAGGCGGATTTTCTTTTAACTTTGGACGAAAGGACTTTGAAAGAACACGAAAAGGATTTGCAGGAAGGTGGAACGATTATTTTTAACAAAGACAAGGTTAAATCGGAAAAGGGAGTGGGAATAGCGGCCGATACGATTACCAAAGAATTGGGAGGCCTTCCCATTATGTCCAACACTGCTTTGATCGGAGGTTTTGCCAAAATTATCGGAATCGAATGGAGCGTTTTGGAAGAAGTATTGAAAAAAGAAATAGAAAAAGGAATTGAGAAGAATTTGGAAATTGCCAAGAAAGCATACGATGAAACTTCTCAAGTTTTGAAAGTTGAGAAATTAGGGAATAATCCCAAGCCGCTTTTGACCGGAAACGAAGCGTTGTCTTTGGGAGCGGTTAAAGCCGGACTTCAGGCATACTTTGCCTATCCCATGACTCCGGCCACGGGAATCCTCCATTATTTGGCTGAGCACAAAAAAGATTTGAATGTTGTCGTTTCCCAATTAGAAAACGAGATAGCGGTGGCGATTGCGGCAGCCGGTTCCGCCTATGCCGGGAAAAGAACCATGGTTGGTTCTTCGGGAGGGGGATTTGCATTAATGACCGAAACAATCAGCTTGGCCGCTCAGGCGGAAATCCCTTTGGTTATCGTTAACAGCCAGAGGTCCGGTCCGGCCACGGGCGTTCCCACCTATTCCGGACAGAGCGATTTGCTGTTTACCCTTGCTTCCGGGCACGGAGATTTTTTGAGATTTGTCGTTGCTCCGGGCGATGTTAACGAGGCCTGTTATTGGAGCGGTGAATTGATGAATTTGGCTTGGAAATACCAGACACCTTCTATTCTCCTGATTGACAAAGAATTGTCGGAAAGTACATATAGTTTTGACGAAAAGGTTTTGGACATGATTAAAAAGAAAGAAGGATTGTTGTGGGATGGAAAAAATGAATACAAAAGATATTTAAACACTCCCAATGGAATTTCTCCTTTGGCCTTTCCCGGGCAGAAAGCGGTTATCAAAGCTACCAGCTATGAGCACGATGAGTACGGATTGAGCGTTGAAGACAAGGAGAATATTATTATGATGCAGGAAAAGAGATTGAGAAAGTTTGAAGAAATGAGAAAAGAAGCTGAATCATTGGAAGCGGTTAAGGTATATGGAAACAAAGATTCAAAAACCGCTGTGGTTTGCTGGGGTTCGACCAAGGGAGCGGTTAAAGAAGCGGCCGAAGAATTGGGATTGAAAGTCATTCAGCCGATAATTCTTCAACCTTTCCCGGTCAATCAGTTTAAGGATACATTAAAAGGAGTTGAGAAATTGGTTTTAATCGAAATGGGTTCTATGGGCCAGATGGAGCAGGTTTTGAATTCTTACGGCATTAAGGTTGATAAAAAGATATTAAAGTACGATATGAGGCCGTTCACTCCCGAAGAATTAGCAATTAAGCTTAAAAATATTTAATTATATGGAAAAATTAGAAACAACTTGTCCAAATACTTGGTGCCCCGGTTGCGGTAACTTCGGAATTCTTCAGGCAATTAAATTGGCCGTCGAAACTTTAATTGAAAAGGGGACATTAAGAGAAAACATTGTTCTGGTTTCGGATATCGGATGCAATTCAAAAATAGTGGATTATTTGAACTTAAACAGCTTTTATTCTCTTCACGGCCGGCCGGTGGCAACGGGCGAGGGGATAAAGCTGGGCAATCCCGACTTAAAGATAATTGTTTTTACCGGTGACGGAGGGTCTTTGGATGAAGGCATTTCCCATTTAATCCACGCAGCCAAGAGGAATTCGGATGTTAATGTTATCATGCACAACAACCGATTGTTCGCTTTGACGACCGGGCAGTTTACCGCGGTTTCCCCCAAAGGTTTAAAAGGGAAATCAACTCCTGAGGGAAGCATCGAAGAACCGCTGAACCCTTTGGAATTGATGCTCGCTTCCAACGCTTCTTTCATCGCCAGAAGCTATTCTTCAAAAATCGAGCATTTGAAGAATTTGATTATTGACGCGGTCAATCACAAAGGATTTTCCTTTATTGAAGTTCTCCAGCCGTGCCCTTCCTTCTTTAATTCGATAGAAGAGTATAACAAAAGTGCCTACGAAGCGGTTAATCCCGAGTTGGAATCAAGAGATAAGGCAATGGAATTAATCAGGGAGTGGAACTATAATGGAGAAACTAAGATTCCTTTGGGTCTGTTTTATAAAAAAGACAGAATGCATTATGAGGAAGAATTGGCTAAGGATTTTAATGAAGATAAAACAGCGGATATTAAAAAATGTTTAACAACCCATTTGTAAAAAAGAATATTGTTTGCATTGGAGGAGGGAATGCCATGACCAAAGCGCTTCTTCCCGGCCTGAAATACAAGAATGTTAATTTAACGGTTGTTTCGGCTGTTTTGGATTCCGGAGGTTCTTCGGGAAAACTGAGAAAAGAATACGACATTATTTCTCCGGGAGACGTGAGAAGGGCATTTCTGGCTTTGACCGCCCTGTCGGAAGAAGACAAAGAGATTATTGATTTTCGTTTTCCGGTCGGAGAATTGGCGGAACACAATTTGGGAAATCTTTTTTTTGTCGCCATGTATTTAAAGAAGGGAGGATACAAATCGCTTTTTGAAAAAATGAACAGCATGCTTGTTCAGGAACACAGAATACTGCCCTCGACTCTTCATAAGGCTGATTTGGTGGCGGTTTTGGAAAACGGGCAGGAAATTGTCGGGGAGTCGAACATCGATGTTCCCAAACACGACACTAATTTGAAGATAGTGAAGCTGTTTTTAAGGCCGGAGACCAAGGCCTGCCCTCAAACAGTCAAAAGAATCGGGAGAGCTGATATGGTCGTCATTGGCCCGGGAGATATTTACTCGTCCTTGATGCAGGTTTTGTTGGTTGACGGCACTTCGGAAGCCATTAGGGCTAGCAAAGCCAAGAAAGTGTATGTCTGCAATCTGATGACCAAGAACGGCGAGTCAAACGGGTTTAAGGTCGAAGACTTTGTTCATAAAGTGGAGGATTGTTTGAAATGCCCGCTCGATTATGTTATCTTCAATACGAACATTCCGGACAGGGGAAGGATTGAAGAATACAGGAAAACGCATCCCCAATTCCTGGAAATGGTCAAGTTTGAAGGATTAATCGAGGGCAAGAAATATGTCGGATTGGATTTACTGATCGAAGAGGGGGATGTTGTCCACGATCCGGAAAAGTTAGCCAAAATATTATTAAGCTTATAACATGCAGGCAGTAATTTTAGCAGCGGGAAAAGGAATAAGGTTTTTACCGCTTTCGGCAGCCAGGCCGAAGCCGCTTTTCAGCATCTTCGGAAAAACTATCTTGGAATACAACTTGGACGAACTCAACGGGCTGGTGAGCGAAGTTATCATTATCGTCGGATACAAGAAAGAGATGATGATTGAAAAAATCGGAGAGAAGTATGGAGAAATGAAAATAACCTACATTGAAGACAAAAAAATTGAAGGAACCGGCTCTTCAGCCAAGCTGGCTTATTCTCATTTGGAAGACAAATTTTTGCTTTTGAACGGAGACGACTTCTATGCCAAAGAAGACATTAAAAAGGCGATTGACAGTTGTCCTTCAATTTTGGTCAAGGAGCACGATGACCCTTCTTGCTTCGGAGTGATTGGCGAAGAAGAGGGATATGCGAAAAGTATTGTCGAAAAACCATCACAGCCGGCTTCAAAACTGGTTAATTCCGCTTTGTACTGTTTGCCTAAGAGTATTTTTGATTACGAAATAGAAAAATCTGCCAGGGGTGAGTATGAATTCACCGATTATGTCAGAAAATTCATTCGTGAAAAAAAGCTTCATATTTGCCAAGCCGGTTTTTGGGCTCCCGCTTCCTATCCCTGGGACATTTTTGAAGTTGTTCCCTATTTGTTCGATAAGCAGAAAAAAGAAAGGAAGGGGAAGGTAGAAAAAGGAGCGGTTTTAAAAGGGGAAGTGATTGTTAAAGAAGGAACAATTATAAAGAGCGGGGCATATATTGAAGGGCCGGTATATATAGGAAGGAATTGCACAATCGGCCCCAACTGTTTTTTAAGGGCCGGAACGGTCATTGAAGACAATTGCCGAATAGGCCAGGCGGTTGAAGTCAAAAATTCTTTAATCGGCAAGGGAACATATATAAGCCACTTATCATATGTCGGCGATTCGATTATCGGAGAAAACTGTAATTTGGCAGCGGGAACGATTGTCGCCAATTTAAGGCACGACAACGAGACCGTTAAAACAATGATTAAGGAAGAATTGATTGATACCAAAAGAATTAAATTGGGAACGATTATGGGAGACAACGTTAAGACGGGAGTCAATACTATTATTTATCCCGGGAGAAAGATTTGGGACAACAAAACAACTTTGCCCGGAGAGAAAGTTGAAAAAGATATTAATTAAAAAATATGGATAAAGAACAAAGACTTTTTATTTTAGCCAAGGAGACAGATATAGTTCAGGGAATAATCAAGAGACTGGGAACGGATTCCTTCCTGATAAAAGGTTGGACGGTTTCATTGATCGTCGCCACTTTGATTTTTCAGGGGGAGAAGTTTCAGGTTTTGGTTGCTTTCATTCCCTTGTTTTCTTTCTGGTTTTTGGACGCCTATTACCAGCAACAGATAAAATTATATAAAAAACTTTATAAATGGGATGTTTTGAACAGAATGAATACGGATGAATGCATACTTGATATTAACGTCAACGACAGATTTAAAAAAAGCGTGCCTTCCAGAGTGGCGCTGATGTTCTCGGACAAGCTTATCTGGTTTTACGGGGCAATGGTGATTTTAACCATCGCTTACCTTTGTTTTACTTTTTACAAGTAAGTTGTGCCGAAGGTGGGACTTGAACCCACACAGAATTGCTTCTATAGCGTTCTGAACGCTACGCGTCTGCCAGTTCCGCCACTCCGGCTTAAATTAAAAAGGCACAATCGTGTGCCGAAGGAGAGACTTGAACTCTCACGGGGTTGCCCCCATAGCATTTTGAGTGCTACGCGTCTGCCAGTTCCGCCACTTCGGCATATATATCTATTTATCATAAAATTACTTGTTTGTAAATTTAAATTGCTTGTGGTAAAATTATCTTAATGACTCGGGTAATCGCTATTGCTAATCAAAAGGGCGGAGTGGGAAAAACGGCAATTGCCGTGAATTTGCCCGTCTTTTTGACCGCTTTCGGGAAAAGAGTTCTTTTGGTTGATATTGACCCGCAGGCCAATGCCACTTTTTCCATGGGAATAAAGCCGAGCGACTTGTCGGTTTCTTTGTACGAATCGTTGTTAGGACAGGTTTCTCCGAGAGATATTATCAAAAAAACTACCTTTTTGGCTTTTGATATTATGCCGACTTCGTACAATTTGGCCGGAGCGAATATTGAGCTGGTCAACATGGAAAACAGAGAATTTAAATTGAAAGAAATATTGGATACGGTTAAAGACCAATATGATTTTGTCTTGATCGATTGTCCTCCCAGCCTAGGATTGCTGACTTTGAACGCTTTGATTGCGGCTGACGAGGTTTTGATTCCCGTTCAGTGCGAATATCTGGCATTGGAAGGGCTGGGGCAGTTATTGCAGAATATTAAATTGATTAACGATAATCTGGAGAGGAATATCAAGGTGTTGGGGGCGGTGATGACGATGTATAACCGGAAGAACAGGGTGAGTGCCAGTATTGCCAAGGACCTGAGGAGAACTTTCCCCGGCTATGTCTTTGATACCATTATTCCCCGCGTTGTCGCTTTGTCCGAATCTCCGGTGACGGGAAAAACAATTTTAAGGCATTCTCCCAATTCCCGCGCCGTTCATGCTTTCAGGGAGCTGGCTCGTGAAATAATATCAAAAAATTAAGAAATACATTATGATTGGAAAAGGAATTGAATCGTTGATACCCAAAAAAAACACATCTGTCCCGGAAGACAAAACTCGCAAGGATTTTATCTTCTGGATTGAGATAGAAAAGATAAAGCCCAATCCCTATCAGCCGAGGAAGGATTTTAACGACGAGGCCTTGGAGTCATTGGGAGAATCAATTAAAAAATACGGAATGCTCCAGCCGATAATAGTCAACAAGATTGAGAAGAAAAGCGAAAGAGGCATTTCTTACGAATACCAGATAGTTGCCGGAGAAAGAAGATGGAGGGCGGCCCAGAGGATTGGTTTGAAGCAGATTCCCGTGATTATCCGCGAACAGTCGAACAGGGAAAAACTGGAAATCGCTTTGACTGAAAATGTTCAAAGGAAGAATTTGAATCCCATTGATAGGGCCGAGGCCTTTGACAGATTGAGAGTCGAATTCGGTTTGCTGGAAAAAGAGATTGCCAAAATGGCCGGAACAAGCCGGGAGGCGATTGCCAACAGCTTGAGGATTTTGTCTTTGCCTTTTGAAGCCAAGAAAGCATTAAAGGAGAACAGCATTTCCGAGGGGCATGCGAGAGCGTTGTTGGGTTCAAGGGATGTTAAATTAATCAAGGAACTTTTGGAAGAAGTGATTGCCAATGGCTATTCGGTGAGGGAAACGGAAAGAAGGGTCAAGGAGAGGAATGCCGGGGCCGGAGCCAGGAGAAGTTTTGTTAAAAGAATACCCCAGATGGTGAGCGAGTTCTTGGAAAGAAAAGTGAGGCAAATACTTAATTCGGAAAATATTAAAATTGAGAAAAGAAAAGACAGCATCCAGGTGACGATGAATTTCAAGTCGGAAGAGGAGATTAATGAATGGCTGAAGAAATTAAGAAGCTAAAACAGGGATTTCTCCCTGTTTTTTTATTTCCCGCAGTTTTTGTTCGAGCACTTTATCTTTTTTCCCTTTTCCACCATTAACGCTCCGCATTTGGGACACTTTTCTCCAGTCGGTTTGTCCCAGAGGGCAAAGTTGCAGTCGGGCCAATTGGGGCAGCCGTAGAATATTTTGCCTTTTTTTGACCTCTTTTGGACTATTTCTCCCTGGTCGCACTGGGGACAGGTGATGCCAGTCTTTTTTGTTTTGTCTTCTATCGGCTTTGTGCTTTTGCATTCGGGGAATCCGGTGCAGGCCATGAATCTTCCGAATCTTCCCGATTTTATAACCATGGGCCTTCCGCACTTGGGGCATTTTTCGTCAGTCGGCTCTTCTATTTGTATTTTCTTTTCCACTTCAACATATTTTTTTTCAAGATTTTCACTGAATGGTTTGTAGAAATCTTTTAAGATGGTTTTCCAGTTTTCGTTTCCTTCCGCAATCTCGTCAAGCTTTTTTTCCATATTGGCGGTGAATTTGATGTCGACTATTTCGGGGAAGTGGCTTACCAGCGTTTCATTGACGCTAATCCCTATTTCCGTCGGGACAAATCTTCTTTCCGTGTTTTTTCCAACATAGTTTCTGGCCTGTATGGTTGAAATAATGGGAGCGTAGGTTGAAGGCCTTCCTATTTCGTTGATTTCCAGCTCTTTGATCAAGCTGGCCTCGGTGTATCTTGCCGGGGGCTGAGTGAAGTGCTGTTCCGGCTTTATCTCCAAAAGATTTACCTTTTCTTTTTCTTCCAGAATGGGAAGCTGTTTTTCTTCAAATTTCATCGGATAGACTTTTAAAAATCCGTCGAACTTCAAGGTCGAGCCGTTGCTTTGCAAGGTGTAATTATTATCGGTTTCAATTTCAACCTTAGTTGAATCAAAGATAGCTTCTTTCATTTGGGAAGCGACGAATCTGGTCCAAATCAGTTTGTACAGTTTTTTGTATTTGTCATCCATTTTCAAGCTGTCCGGTTCGCTTTCAATCACTGTCGGCCTGATTGCCTCGTGGGCCTCCTGGGCTCTTCCTTTGGTTTTGAATTTTCTTGTCTGGCAATATTTACCTCCGAATTTATCGGTGATGAAATTTTGAGCCGAAGCCAAGGCCTGGCCGGAAAGGTTTAAAGAGTCGGTTCGGTGGTAGGTGATCAAACCTTTTTCATAGAGAGCCTGGGCAATACTCATTGTCATTCTGGCAGGGTATCTTAATTTCTTGGAGGCCTCCTGTTGCAAAGAAGAAGTGGTGAAGGGAGATGAGGGAGACCTTTTTACTTCTTTTTTTTCAATGGAAGATATTTGGTATTTGGCTTTTGCTAAATCTTCTTTTATCTTTTCTCCTTCTTCTTTCGTTTTAATACCCATTTTGGGAATTACTTTTTCTCCTTTTTTGGTCAAAAGAGCTTCAAACTGTTCTTTTGATTCTTTTTCTAAAACAGCTGTAATGCTCCAGTATTCTTCCGGTTTGAAGTTTTTAATTTCATTTTCTCTGTCGACGATTAATCTCACTGCAACTGATTGGACCCTTCCGGCGGAAAGCCGTCTGGCAATTTTTTTCCAAAGAAAAGGGGACAGCTTGTATCCGACGATTCTGTCCAGGGCCCTTCTGGCCTGCTGGGCGTCAACCAGATCAATATTCAATTCGGTCGGGTTTTTTAATGCTTCTTCAATGGCCGGCTTGGTGATTTCGTGGAAAGATATCCTTTTATACCTGTCTTTGTCTAAATTCAAGACATTAATTAGATGCCAGGCGATGGCCTCTCCTTCGCGGTCGGGGTCGGTGGCGACATATACGGTGCCGGCTTTTTCAACTTCTTTTTTAAGGAGATTCACATTCTTTCTGGCTTTGGTGGGAATGACGTATTTTATCTCAAAGTCATTTTCCGTGTCTATGCCTAACGTGCTTTTTGGCAAATCTCTGATATGGCCGTACGAAGAAAGAACGCTCGTATCGGCGCCTAAGAATTTTTTGATGGTATTTGCCTTGGTCGGACTTTCAACGATTATCAGTGATTTCATGTTTCTTTCATATCATTTTTAAAAGTTAAAGGCAAATATCTTCTGCTTTGGAAACCGGAATCGCTCCGTTTAAAATTAAGTAATCGCAGCCTTCGGAGCCGGGAACGGCGTAGATTGTTTTGTTTTGTTCTCTGGCAAAGTTTACAGTATGCATTGTTCCCGATTTCATCTGCGCTTCAATAACCAGAACCGCGAAAGATAATCCTGCGGTGATTCTGTTTCTTTGAATGAAAGAGAATTTAGTCGGCTTGGTTTTGCTCGGATATTCGGAAACAATTATTCCTCCTTTTTCCATTATTCTCTTTGCCAGATTTTCGTTTTCTTTGGGATATATCCTTTCGATTCCGCAGGGGAGAACGGCAATGGTTGCTTTATTGCTTTTTAAGGCGTTTGAATGAGCCGTTGCGTCAATTCCTTTGGCCAGTCCGGAAACAATGACGACTTGCGAAGGCAAGCCGTTGATTATCTTTGAGGCAATTTTTTTGTTTTGGCCGGAGCAGTTTCTCGAGCCGATGACAGCCAGACAGGGCTGGTTCCAGATGGTTTTTCCCTTGCAATAGATATTCCTGGGAGGGTTTTTAATTTCTCTTAATTTCTTAGGATATTTCTTGTCTTCAAAAGAAATTATTCCTTCCATATTTGTTCCACCGCATTATCAATAGTTTTTGAAACTATTTCTTCTTCGTCTTTGCTGAAGTTTTTCAAAACTACCTCTTCCAGTTCTTTGCCTTTGAAGGAAGGGTCTTCGGAATTGATTCCCAATCTTATCCTTTTGAATTCGTTGGTTTTGAGTTCGTCGATTATTGATTGGACTCCTTTGTGTCCGGCCGAGCCTTGGTTTTCCGCTTCTTTTATTTCTCCCAAATCTATATCCGCATCGTCATGAATAACCAGAATGTCTTTCGGCTCTATTTTATAGTACGAGGCAATGCTTTTTACCGCCTGGCCCGAATTGTTCATGTATGTCTGGGGCTTGGCGAGAATAACGTCGTTTTCAATCGAAATTAAGGCATTATGCTCTTTGCTTAACTTTAAATCGGGGAAATTGTGTTTCCTTGCTATTTCATCAACCACCATGAATCCGTAGTTGTGCCTTGTTTTTTCGTATTCCGGGCCGTAGTTTCCCAGGCCGATAATTAATTTCATGTTTCTATTATACTTATTTTAGGGAGAATAGTAAACCTTGCCTTAAAAGTTATTTTCCTGTATTATATTTATATGGAATTAAAAGAATTTGTCATTTTTCTCTTGGATTCGCTGAAAATACTCCTTATAGCCCTGGCGATAGTCGTTCCCATCAGGATGCTGTTGTTCCAGCCGTTCATGGTTAAGGGGAACTCGATGGAGCCCAATTATCATTCGGGCGATTATTTGATTGTCGACGAATTATCATACCGATTAAGAGATCCGGAGAGGGGCGAAGTGATTGTTTTCAAGTATCCATTGAATCCTTCGTACAGATATATTAAAAGGATAATCGGATTGCCCAATGAAACTATAGAATTGAAGAATGGAGAAATATATGTAAGCAGGGCGGGGGGCGAGCCCCAAAAAGTTGATGAAAACTTGTATATTAATGGCAAAACCAGGGAAGAGTGGAAAACCATGCTTGACTACGGCCCCTTAACTTTGCAAAGCAACGAGTATTTTGTTTTGGGAGACAACAGGAATTTTTCTTCCGATTCAAGAAGGTGGGGGGTGTTAACCGCACAGAATATAACGGGAAGAATACTGTTGAGACTTTCTCCTTTTGAAGTTTTAGTCAATGCGATGAATTCAGCTAATTCAACCAATTAAAACATATGAGCAAACCCAAATTTCAAACTCCAACCGGAATGCACGATATATTGCCCCAGGATCAGGTGTATTACGAAAAGATTCAAGAAGTCTTGAAGAAAGTTTTTTCATTTTACGATTTTGAGAAAATAGATACGCCTATTTTGGAAGATGCCAATCTTTTTGTGAGGAGCGTCGGAGAGAATACCGATATCGTGGAAAAAGAAATGTTTACCTTGAGAACCAAGGGAAAGGACTTTCTGGCTTTGCGCCCCGAAGGAACCGCTTCGGCGATGAGAGCATATATCGAGCACGGTTTCGTTTCTTTGCCCCAGCCGGTCCGTCTCTGGTATTACGGACCATTTTTCAGATACGAGAGGCCCCAAGCGGGAAGGTATAGGCAGTTCAACCAGTTTGGAATTGAAATCATCGGAGAAAAAGACCCGATTATCGATGTTCAATCCATTTTGGTGATGTACAGCATTCTTCACGATTTGGGTTTGAAAAATTTGATGGTTAAAATCAATTCAATCGGAGACGATGATTGCCGTTCTTTGTACAGAAAAGCTCTGGTTAAGTATTTGAGAGAGAAGAAATCAACATTGTGCTCCGACTGCCAGAGAAGAATGAAAGTCAATCCTTTGAGGGTTTTGGACTGCAAGAACGAAAAATGCCAAGAGACATTGTCTTCCGCTCCCCAGAGCGTTGATTATCTGTGCGATGAATGCAAAAAGCATTTGAAAGACGTTTTGGAATATTTAGATGAATTGAAAGTTCCATATTGTTTGGACAGCCGATTGGTTAGAGGGTTGGACTATTACACTCGAACCGTATTCGAGATAATTTCGACGAGAGAGAGCGAAAACATGGGGGATGCCTTGGCAGGAGGCGGAAGATATGATAACTTGTCAAAGATGCTCGGAGGGGGAGAGGCGCCCGCTTGCGGAGCGGCCGCCGGAGTCGAAAGGATTGTTTCAGAAATGAGGGAAATCAAAGCTAAAGTCAATTTCCCCTCGGTTCCGGAAATATTCTTCGCCCAGATCGGACCTTTAGCCAAAAAGAAAAGCCTGCCCATTCTGGAGGACTTGAGAAAAGCCGGAATCAAGGTGGGAGAGGCATTCGGCAAAGACGCTTTAAAGGCCCAGCTGGGAAAAGCTTCCCGATTGGGAGCCAAGGTTGTTTTAATCCTCGGACAGAGAGAAGCGTTGAACAATATGATATTGGTGAGGAACATGCAGACAGCCAAACAGGTCGAAGTGAGCCAGGAAGATATAATTAAAGAAGTTAAAAACATATTAAAAGAGAAATAACATGAAGATACAAAAGCAATTAAGGGAAACTTCCCAGTCCTTGGTATATCGCTTTACCAAAGCTGTTCAGAAGAGCGGAGTTTTGCTCGAGGCGAGAAAAAGAAGGTTTACCAAGAGGGTTAAAAGTCAAAACCTCAAAAGGAAAGCCGCTTTGATAAGGGAAAGGAAAAAGAAAGAGTACGAGAAAGCTAAAAAAATGGGGACTAAGAAATAATATGATAGTAGAAGAAATTAAAAAAGATTTAATTTCTGCACTAAAAGAAAAGAACGAATCGGCCGTTTCCACTTTGAGAATGGTTACTTCTTCCATTTTCAACAAAGAAATGGAGAAAAGAATGAAAGCATTGGAAAAGGAGCCGAATTTAAACGAAGAACAGATAAAAGAAAAAGTTAAGTTGACCGATGAAGAAATGATCGGAGTTTTGTCTTCCGAGGTCAAGAAAAGAAGGGACAGTATTGCCGGGTTTGAAAAAGGAGGAAGGGCCGATTTGGTTTCAAAAGAAAAAGCCGAAATGGAGGTCTTGATGAAATACATGCCCAAGGAACTGGCGGAGGAAGAAATACGGAAGATTGTAAAAGACGCTGTTTCAAAAACGGGAGCGACGGGAATAAAGGATATAGGGATTGTAATGAAAGAGGTTTCTCCGCAAACGAAAGGAAGAGCGGATGGAAATCTGGTGGCGAAGACAGTGAGGGAAGAATTGGGGAATTAATTAAGAGATATTAATTCTCTTTTTTGATATTTACATCATGAAGAAAGAAAATAAATAGAGAATAAAAGAAAAATTTAAGAATAAAAAGCTAACGGCAAATTTAAAAATGCTTAATAGGGTTGGAATTATTAAAAAGTGTGGGGAAGTATTTAGCGATAAACAAATGGCACGGTATTTATAGTTAAAAAATGACCTTGGGGGTCCAAACCGGCCCTTTTTTCGTTAAACTTGCAATAACCTTCTTTATCTTGTAAAATAGAAGAAAAAGGAAATGGTGGAAATAAACAATCTTTCAGAAAAATACAGGAAACTGGACAGGAATTTTCTTAAAAAAACAGCGGAAAAGGTTTTGAAAGGAGAAAAAGTAAAAACTAAGGAAGAAATTTCAATTGCCATTGTTGATTCTCCGGAAATTCAGAAACTGAACAGACGATACAGAAAGAAAAATAAACCGACGGATGTTCTTTCTTTCGGAAAAGTCGGCGAAGAGATTGCGGAAATAGTAATTTGCCCCGAAGAAGTAAAAAAGAGCGGAAACAACTTTAAAAAAGAAATGGCAGAGGTCGTCATCCACGGAATATTGCATCTTTTAAATTACGACCACGAGAAGAAGAGCGACGAGGAGGAAATGTTTAAAAAACAAAAAGAATATCTTTCTAAAATTAAATTTTAACTAAACATGTCGAGAACAAAAGTACTAACGGGACTGGATATTGGAACAGATACGATTAAGATTTTGGGAATCAAAAATGATTCCGAAACAGGAATGGAAGTTTTGTTTTCAGACATGATAAATTCCTTTGGAGTTTTGAAAGGAAGGATAAAGGATACAAACGAAGTCGGAAAAAGAATTTTGGAATTGGTGGAGAGGGTGGAAAGAAAACATAATTGCAGGATTGAAAATCTTTTTACCAATATTAACGGAACGAAATTGCAATTAATACCCAGTCATGCTTTGATTTCCGTCGGGCGCGCAGACCAAAAGGTTTCTAAAGAGGACAAGGAAAGAATATATGATGAAGTGAAGATGGTTAATTTGCAATCGAGCAACAAAACCATTCTCGATGTTTTTCCCAGGGAATGGATTTTGGATGGAGAAAAAGAAATCAGCGAACCATTGGGAATGCAGGGAGTCAGATTGGAATTAAATGCTTTGCTTTTGTCCGCTTTTGCTTCGGATGTTGAAGCTATCGTTGATTCGGTCGGTGTGGCTGATTTGGGAATAGAAGAAGACAATATCATCCCCGGTCCGGTTGCCGACGCCGAAGCGGTTTTAACGCCCTCCCAGAAGGAATTGGGCGTTGCTTTAATCAATATCGGGGCGGGAACCTCGAGTATTGTTGTCTTTGAGGAAGGAAAGCTCTTAAATATGGCTGTTTTTCCCGTCGGTTCAAGCAATATCACCAACGATATCGCCATTGGATTCAAGACGGAAATAGAAGTGGCGGAGGAGATTAAAAGGCGGCACGGTTCGTGTTTGGCAAAGGAAAGCAAGAAGACGATACAATTCAGCCTTTCTCCGGAAGATGAAGATGATGACATTGAAATTGATTTTGACAGCAAGAGAAAGAAAAAGGACAAGAAAAAGCCGAAGAACATCCTTTCTTTTTCGCAAAAAGAATTAAGCAAAATAATTGAAGCCAGAGTTTCGGAAATATTCGAACTGGCCGACAAGGAAATCAAGAAAGTTTCCAAACAAGGATTATTACCCGGAGGAATTGTTTTGACCGGAGGAGGGGCTAAGCTTCCCGGAATTGTCGAATTGGCCAAAAAGGAATTCAAGCTTCCTTGCCGAATCGGATATTGCAAGGAATTTAAAGGTTTGGAAAAGGACAGCTGCCTTTCAACGGTTTGCGGATTGATAATGAGCAAAATGGAAAAAGATGGTTATCGCATTAACAGCGGAAGCGGAATCGGAAAAAAGATTAAGAAATTCTTTGAGAATTTCATTCCTTAAATATGAGCTTAACAAGGATAAAAGTTATAGGGATAGGGGGAGCCGGGTGCAATACCGTCGACCGATTGATGAAGGCCAAGATAAAGCACGTTGAATTGGTGAGTGTCAATACCGACGCCCAGGATTTGAAAAAGAAAAACGCTGATTTTAAATTGAGGATAGGGGAAAAATTAACCAAGGGACTGGGTGCGGGGATGAAGCCGGAGATAGGAAGATTGTCGGCCAAGGAAAGCATTAAAGAAATAGAAGAAACTTTAAAAGACAGCGAGATAATTTTTTTGACGGCCGGACTGGGAGGGGGAACCGGTTCAGGGGCAATGCCCATTATCGCCGATATTGCCAAGAAGTCGGGAGCGTTGACCGTCGGAATCGTTACCTTGCCATTTTCCTTTGAAGGGAAAAAGAGAAGAAAAATTGCTTTGAAAAGCTTGGACGACATGAAAAAGAAAGTTGATACTCTGGTTGTGATCCCCAACGACAAATTAAAAGAATTAATTCCAATCAAATCATCGGTTGAAACGGCCTTCAGCAAATGCGACGAACTTTTGAAGGAAGCAGTGGAGAGCATTAGCAATGTTATTCTGAATCCGGGCATACTTAATTTGGACTTTTCTGATATCAAGGAGATATTGAAAGACAGCGGTTCGGCATTCTTCGGGACAGGCAAGGCCCATGGCAAGGAAAGGGCGGTAGAAGCGGTTGAGAAAGCATTATATTCGCCCATTGCCCGGTTCCCCTTGGACAAAGCCGACGGGATTCTCTTCAATGTGGCTTCGGGAAACAAGAATTTTTACCTTTCGGAAGTGAAAAAGATCGCCGAGATGATAAAGAAGAAGGCTTCGGCCTCGGCGAAGATAATATTCGGAGCATCTTTTGACAATAGTTTGTTGAAAGACGAGATCAGAGTCACGGTAATAGCAACGAGTTCGGAAAAATAATAATCAGCAGCGCTTCCTGACAGAGGCGATAAGAAAATCTTCCAAAGATTTGTCAAAATTGACAGCAATTTTTTAGAAGTATAGAATGTTATATATGAAACCCCAAAATCACATCACCAAAGTCCAGAAGAGAAACGGAGATATAGTTGAATTCCAACCGGAAAAAGTTTTCAACGCTGTTTTCAAAGCAATCACTGCGACCAAGCAGGGGAATGGGAGAAAAACTAAGAAAATTTCCGATTCGATTATAAAAATTCTCAACAGAAGATTCAAAATTGATGAAATTCCCAATGTCGAGCAGATTCAGGACATTATTGAAGAGGTTTTGATACTCGAAGGAGAGGCGATTGCCGCCAAAGCCTTCATTTTATACAGGGAACAGAGAAGAATTTTGAGAGAATCGCAGGCAACAGCCGAAGAAGCGGTAGACAGAGTCAATGATTACTTGGACAAGCTGGATTGGGAGGTGCAGGAAAATTCTAATATGTCTTTTTCTCTGCAGGGGTTGAACCATTACGGCGTTTCATACGTTGTAAAAAAATACTGGTTGAACAAAGTCTATCCCAAAGAGGTGAGAGAGGCCAATGAATCAGGCGACATTCATTTGCACAATTTGGATACGCTCGCCTGCTACTGCGTCGGATGGGATTTGTACGATTTATTGTTGAGAGGATTCGGCGGAGTCAGCGGAAAGGTTGAATCGAATCCTCCCAAGCACTTAAGGAGTGCTTTGGGCCAAGTAGTCAATTTTATGTACACTCTTCAGGGAGAGGCGGCCGGTGCGGTTTCCTTTTCCAACTTTGACACCCTGCTCGCTCCCTTTATCCGCCACGACAATTTGAGCTACGCCCAGGTCGAGCAGGCAATCCAGGAATTTTTATACAACATGGCGGTTCCGACCAGGGTGGGCTTTCAGACCCCTTTTACCAATATAACTTTGGACTTGAAGCCATCTCCCGTTTTCGCCAATCAGCCGGTGCTAATCGGAGGAGTTCCGCAAAAAGAAAACTATTCGGAATTTGAAGAAGAAGTGAAGATGCTGGGCAAGGCGTTCTATACGGCCATGCTTAAGGGAGATAAAAGCGGAAGGCCGTTCTCTTTCCCCATTCCGACGATTAATATCACCAAGGATTTTCCCTGGGAAGATACGTCTTTGGACCCCTTGTTCGAGGCCTCGGCCAAATACGGCATTAACTATTTCGCCAATTACATCAATTCGGAAATGAAGCCGGAAGATGTAAGGTCAATGTGCTGCCGTCTGAGATTGGATATGACAGAATTAGCCAACAGAGGAGGAGGAGGTTTGTTCGGTTCAGGCTCTTTAACCGGAAGCATCGGAGTCGTAACGATAAACCTTCCAAGAATCGGGTATTTATCAAAGACCAAGAAAGATTTTTTTGACCGTTTGGGAAAGGTAATGGATATTGCCAAAGAGAGTTTGGAGATAAAAAGAAAGACGATTGAAGATTTTACTTCAAAAGGTTTGTATCCCTATTCAAGGCACTACTTGGCGGGAGTTAAAAAAGCAAAAGGACAATACTATGCCAACCATTTTTCAACTATCGGCACTTGCGGAATGAACGAGGCCTTATTGAATTTCATGGGAGTTGATGTCGGTTCCAAAAAAGGAAGGACATTTACCTTGGAAGTAATGGACTTTATGAGAGGCAAGCTGGTTGAGTACCAAAAAGAAACCAACAGTATATATAATCTGGAAGCTACTCCGGCCGAATCAACTTCGTACCGCTTAGCCCAGAAAGACAGAAAGCTCTATCCGGACATTATTACCATGGGAACGAAGAAGGTTCCTTACTACACCAATTCGACCCAGTTGCCGGTTAATTACACGGACGATATTTTTGAAGGGCTGAAACTTCAGGATGACATTCAATGCAAATACACCGGAGGGACAGTCGAACACTTATTCATCGGCGAAGAGATTACTGAAATTGAGACGGTAAAAACTTTAGTGAGGAAGATTTTTGAAAAGCACCGATTGCCCTATGTCACTATTACCCCGACTTTTTCAATCTGCCCGACTCACGGATATATTTCCGGAAAGCATTTTACTTGTCCCAAGTGCGCGATTGAACAACCTTGCGAAGTCTATTCCCGCGTTGTCGGATATTTGAGGCCCGTCTCGCAATGGAACGAAGGCAAACAGCAGGAGTTCAAAGACAGGAAGGAATTCAAGGTTAAACTGTCATTAGCCAATGCTAACAAGAAATAATATGAACATTAATAATGTTTGTAACGATTGCGGTAAGGAAATATCGTTAGGTATTAAGGGAGAAATAGAAAATGGACAGCTGTTGAAATATATTTTACCCGACGGAAAGGAAAAGATGGTTTTTAAGTGCAATGGCTGTTTTTCTAAAGACAAAAGCTTGAAAAACTACCAGGAAACAGAGGTATATTCCCGCGTTGTCGGATATTTGAGGCCCGTCTCGCAATGGAACGAAGGCAAACAGCAGGAGTTCAAAGACAGGAAGGAATTCAAGGTATCTTAATCATGAATGTGCGGTTCTTCCGCACATTTTTAAGCCATATATGAAAATAGGAGGACTGCAAAAAGTGACTCTGGTCGATTATCCGGGCAAGCTCTCTTGCACCGTTTTTCTCTCCGGATGCAATTTCCGTTGTCCTTTTTGCTATTCAAAAGAATTGGTTTTGCCCGAAGAAATACAAAAGCATCCCGAGATTTCCGAAAATGATTTTTTAAATTTTCTGGAAGAGAAGAGGGGAATGCTCGAGGGTTGCGTTTTGTGCGGTGGAGAACCGACGATTTACGGAAACGAGCTAATCGATTTTATCAAGAAGATAAAAAAGAAAGGATTTTTGATAAAGCTTGATACCAATGGAACCAATCCGGA
>Ga0315274_10005246_pt1 | contig 18958 bp, 13 predicted proteins | sample YL17G02_20_MG_FD_203700 | JGI IMG/M metagenome (GOLD analysis project Ga0315274, IMG submission 203700) | Sediment microbial communities from Yellowstone Lake, YNP, Wyoming, USA - YL17G02_20 | ecosystem: Environmental > Aquatic > Freshwater > Lake > Sediment | place: USA: Wyoming | collected... | reverse complement strand
CCCTGGCGCAGGAGATGTGCGGCTTCCACTGGATGACGGGCTACGGCGACTATCTCAAGGAAGTGGGCTACGCGCTTGGCAAGATGGACATCGGCTGGCTGAACCTCTCCAACCCGAGGGCGACGCCGGCGTAATCGAGACGTTCCGGTCTCTGCCGGAAGTCAATGCCGCAGTAGGAGTCTTGGAATGGGACACGCTACAAACAACGAACGCACGTACCGGCTGTTGCAGCAACGCCTTGATCGCACGGTGACGGGCGCGCCGGATTCCCCCACGCTGATCAAGATCCTGAAGCTGTTGTTCCGGCCGGATGAGGCGGAGTTGGCGCGGCGCCTGCCGGGACGTCCGACGGAACTCGAGGCGCTTTCGCAAAAGCTCGACATGCCCAAAGAGGAATTGCGCGAAAAGCTGACCGCGATGGCCGAGCGGGGTCTCCTCCTGGACGTGCAACACAAGGGGAAGCAGTACTTCATGCTGCCGCCGATAGTCGTTGGCTTCTTCGAGTTCACGTTCATGCGGACGCGCGACGATGTTCCGTTGGCGGAACTTGCCCGGCTCTTTGACCAATACATGCGCGTAGAAGACAAGTTTGCGCGTTCGGTTTTTCGCGCGGAGACGCAGGTCGGGCGCAGTCTCGTGCATGAACAGGCATTGCCCGAGAATGATCACACGGAGATACTTGATTGGGAGCGCGCGAGCCATCTCATCAAGTCCGCCTCGATGCTCGGAGTGGGTCTTTGTCCGTGCCGGCACGTGGCAAGTCACGTCGGAAAGGCGTGTGACGCGCCGCTTCGCGTCTGCCTGTCGTTGAACTACGGCGCGGAGGCGGTCATCCGAAGCGGTAACGCCGAACGCATCAGCGCGGATGAAGGTATACGGATCCTGGAAGAGTGCAAAGAGGCGGGACTTGCACAGACGGGCGACAACGTGCAGCGCCAGGTGACGTTCATCTGCAACTGCTGCGGGTGTTGCTGCGGCATGATGAAAGCAGTGCGGGTTTTCGACATCCGCAACGCCATCATGACCTCCAACTGGATCATGAACCTGGACTTGGAGAAGTGCCGCGGCTGCGGGAAGTGCGTCAAGGCGTGTCCGGTCCGGGCCATCGACCTTGTAGCGCCGAGTTCCAACTCGGCCGCGGGCCTTAGTTCCAACTCGGCCGAGAACACCCAGCCGCCGCAAAAGAAGCAGGCTGCATTGGATGAATCGCTGTGCCTGGGATGCGGGGTGTGCTACTCCGCGTGCAAGTCCGGCGCGATACGGATGACGGCCCGGCCGCAGCGCGTGCTGACGCCCGAGTCGATGTTCGACCGGCACGTCCAGATGGCCATCGAGCGCGGCAAACTCGCCGAGGTCATATTTGACGCGCCGGAAAAGCTTCACCACCGCGCCATCGGACGCATTCTGAGCGTTCTCGAGAAGTCACCGCCGTTCAAGGCGGCCATGGCCGTCAAGCCTCTGCGCTCAGCCTTTCTCAACAACATGCTGCGAGGGGTAAAACAAGAGGAAGGCGCGAAGAAATTCATGAGCAAATAAGCACGCGCGCGCGCAGCGGCGGCAGCACGAGGTGGTCCAGCTCGCCGCCGCCGGGGACGTCTCCGGTGTGGGGATCCAACCATTGACGCGGCGGCTTCACCGCCACATAGAGCTTCACGTCGATCGTGTTCGGCCCTTCATTGGCAAAGAAGTAGACGTCGGCTTCGTCGTGCTTGAGATGAATGTAGCGCAAGTCGCGGTTCTGGGGGTTGACGGTCACGTCGGGAAACACGATCACGTCCAGCATCCGCACGAGTTCGGCTGCATCGGCGGCGCTTCGGGCCACGCCGGGGATTGCTTCTCCGTACGCGATGACGCGTCCGGCTTCATTGAGGGGCCTTAACATTTCGAGCACCTGCGCGTCGATAAACCCGGCCCCGTCTACGATCAACGCGCGATATGTCATGTCGCGGATCGTAATCGCCTCGCCCGCAACCGCGCACTGCGCCCTCAGCGTGTCAGTGTCGAGATAGTTGAAGTCGTGCTGCGTCTCGAACATGACGCGGGCAGCGCGCCACGGAAGCTTATCCGGCGTTCCCAGTATGGCGAAGGAACAGACCTGTCTTCCCTGGGAGAGCAGCCAACTCACGCGGCGCACGTAATCGGCGTACTTCTTGTAGTCCTTCCACCAGGGGCTGTTCGGGCCTACGTCCGGAGGCCGTTCGTCGCGCCGCTTGTCGCGCAGCGAATAATAGAACGCGTGCGGCATTATCATGTTGACGCCTCGGGCGAACAGCCAGTTCGTGATATACATCATCTCGTCGTGGGTGAAGTTCCACCCATACGCGCCGAAGCATTCATTCATGTTTCGCTTCCGGCCGTAATGCCGCTGGGCCGAGACGCTGCACTTGCCCATCGTCGACTGCTCGCCTTCAAGGGACTTGTCCTGGTAGGGCTCGATGTAACGCCACACGATGTCCTGTCCGGGGATGTGAAAGTACTTCAACATGCCGGTGTCGTCCGGACCCGCTGGATGACCCGTCAGCGCAACGCCATGGTCCTCGCACCATTTGCTGTACGGCGCGTAATACGCTTCCTCGAGCCGCTTGTTGACGGCCCGGTTGAAATCCCTCCGATATCGCCCGGCATCCGGATAGCCGTCATCCCATAGGGCAGCGAGATGCGGACGGAAATCGTAGCCGAGCGCCGTTTCGAGGTACTCAGCGAAACCCCACGTCCAAGGCTTCACGCCTTTTTTCCCGCCGCGGCCGAGGATGCTCGGCTCGTCCGTGAAAACGGCGATGATCGTCTTCCCAAAGTGTTCCTTAAGCGCCTCATAGTGGCCATCCAATGCCAGACGTCGGAAACTGGCCATGGCTTCGGGATTGAGAAGGTCGCCGGCAGGCGGCGCGCCCGGTTGGCCGTCGTCCTGATCGTAGTGAACGCCGCGGATCGTCCCCATCGAGCGACTGTGAACATACGCCCACTGCTCATCCTCCGCCACAAGCTCCTCCCCCTCCGCTAAGCTTCCTTTCGCGCGCCGCTCGATGCACCGCGCCGCATGCCGCGGATTCGCTGCGACCACCTTCCCTGCGCACGAGCCGCTCGGATACATGCCTTCATCATAGAGGACTACGAACATTCCCTTCCGGGCGGCATGCTCAACGCAGACCTTCGTAAAGTGGAGCCATGACTCCGACATGAACCCGATGCTGGCCGGCAGCCCCATACGCGCGTGCGGGATGAAGCCATAGACGCCATGAGCATCAAAGTCATCGATCTGCCGTTTCAATTCCTCTTCGGTCAGCTCATCGTTGAGAAACCAAAACGGTATCATCGTATATTCGCGCGGCGGGTTCCTGAAGGAATCCAGCAAGGCCATAATCCTCTTCCCCATCTTCCGACTATAGGCATCAAGCTCGGGAGCATTCTACCCGACGCTCGCACCTGAACACGAAAGCAGCAGCGTTGCCGCCCCATCCGTTTCTAGCGTGCTTCGTGCTCGTAATCGAGAAACTTCCCCTGTATGCCCTCAACACGAACGAATCTCTAATGCCTCCACCTTGTCTGTTATCTCGGTGTACATGTATGTTCCCTCCCGAAACGGCCCTGGGTTCACTATCTTCGTACTGCCGATCGTATCGATGCCACGACTCTCATGGATGTGCCCGCACAGACACAGTAACGGCCGGCGCTTCTCGACAAAGAATCTGACGCTTGCGCTGCCCGCATGCCCTCCGTGGTGCGCGTTGTCGACGGCCGTGTTGTACGGAGGCTCATGCGAGACCAGCACGACGGGTGCGTCCGGAGACACCCCGCGTGTAGCACGGGCAAGAAACGCTTGCAGTTGCTCCTCCGTATACTCGGTCACGGTCCGACCCAAGCAAGGGAGCGAGCCGCCAAGTCCCACAAACGCGACACCATCGACCGTCTGATTCCGGGCATGCAATCCAATCCCGATCTCTTCAAGATATTCGCCGACTTCGGGCGGATCGCAGTTGCCTGGAATCGCCACGAGAGACTTGCATCGTGCGCGAATGGCCTCGACTATTCGCGCCACGTCCTGACGGCTGCCAAAGGTCGTTATGTCACCCGCCAGTATGACGATGTCCGCGGCCGCGAGGTCGGACGCCATACGATCCAGTGGCCGTACATCCCCGTGCATGTCCGTGAAGCCAACGATTACCATAGCCCGTGAGTCTCCAAGGAGATCGCTTGTCTGTCGAAACCGATTATAGCCAAAACAACAATGCATGTCGGACTTGTATTGCATTATTGCGTGTGCGATGCTCAGCGGGCGAAGAGGAGCAGGGGAAAATGGACCTTGATTCGCTGCAATCCGAAGGCGATCTGAACGTGTCCCCGCTTCGTGCTCAATGGACGCGGGACAAGGTTGACGCGGAGACGCGCGGGTGGCTTGAGGCGGACGCGAAGTACTTCTTCCATCAGGCGTTGTCGACGCCGTGCCTCGATGTGCTCAGGTCATGCGACGGGATCTATATCGAGGACCTGCAGGGACGCCGGATCATGGATTTCCACGGCAACAGCGTCCACCAAGTCGGCTTCGCCAATCCGAAGGTCATCGGCGCCATCAAGGAACAACTGGATGTGCTGCCCTTCTGCACGCGCCGCTACACTAACCTGCCCGCAATACGGCTCGCGCGGAAGCTCGCCGAACTCGCGCCGGGGAATCTGAACAAGGTCTTGTTCGCCCCTGGCGGCACGAGCGTAATCGGCATGGCGCTCAAGCTGGCGCGCGCGGCCACCGGGCGCTTCAAGACAATCTCGATGTGGGATTCGTTTCACGGCGCGTCGTTGGACGCCATCTCCATCGGAGGCGAGGCGATCTTCCGAAAAGGCATCGGGCCGCTGCTGCCTGGCGCTGAACACGTGCCCCCGCCCGACCCTCTCCACTGCCCATTCTGCAAGGATGGGGGAACGTGCAATCTCAAGTGCGCGGACTACATTGAATACGTCCTCGAGAAGGAGGGCGACGTGGCGGCAGTGATCGCGGAAACGGTGCGAAGCACGCCGTTCATCCCGCCACAAGAATACTGGAAGAAGGTCCGCGCCGCGTGCGACAAACATGGTGCCCTCCTGATCCTTGATGAGATTCCTACGTGCCTGGGCCGAACGGGGACGATGTTCGCGTGCGAGCATTACGGCATTGTGCCGGACATGCTCTGCATCGGAAAGGGGCTTGGGGGCGGCGTCTTTCCGCTCGCCGCCTTGATCGCGCGCGAGGACCTGGATGTGATGCCGGATCGCGCGCTCGGGCACTACACCCATGAGAAGAATCCGGTAGCCTGCGCGGCGGGGCTCGCCACCATCGAATGCCTGATCGAGGAGGGGATCCTCGATAATGCACGGCGCACCGGCGCGCATGCGCTGGAGCGTATGCGTGCGATGCAGGAGCGCTTTGCGTTTATCGGTGACGTCCGAGGTCTCGGGCTGTTGTTGGGCATCGAGTTGGTCAAGGATAGAGCTTCACGGGCTCGTGCCACGGACGAAGCCGAGCGCGTGATGTACGCCGCCCTGAGTAAAGGGCTGAGCTTCAAGGTGACAATGGGAAACATCCTCACTTTGACACCCCCATTGACCATCACAATCGAACAGATGGACCAGGCAATGGATATCCTTGAGGCGTGTTTCCGCGAAGTCGGGGAAGGTCATGTTTAGACCGGACTGTACGTGAACGAAGGAGTCGTCGCATGGTTAAGCCGCTGATCGCAACATTGATTCTAGCCGGATTACTCTTGACCTCATACGCGGGCGGAGAGCCTATCACCACCGGCAGCCTGATAAGCCAGATGATCGACATGAAGCGTCTGGTCGAGTTTCCGGACCCCGCACACAAGACAATTCAGTTCTCGTCCTACGATCATCGAAGCACATTGCCGGGCGGCCCGATGTGGTTTGCCAACAGCGACGGGTTCGGCCGCGAGCCTGTTCCGAATTTCGAAGGGGTCGTAAGACAGCCCGATGCCAAGGGCGTCGGGGAATATCTGATCTGCGACGTCGAGGGGCCCGGCGCCATCGTTCGAACGTGGTCGGCCCGAATGGAAGGCGTCATCCGAGTGTATCTCGATGGCAGCGAAACCCCGTTGTTCGACGGACCGGCGGAACAGTTCCTGATGCGGACGTATCAGCCCTACGCGTCGGCGGCAGGCATCGATGAGGGACTCTTCGCGGGCACGTTCTTCCAACGAAACGCGGCGTATTGCCCCATCCCATTCGCGAAGCATTGTCGGATTGTGTGGATAGGCGGCCTGAAAACCACTCATTTCTACCAGGTCCAGGTGCGGCTGTATGACAAGTGCGCCGAGGTCGTCACGTTCCGCCTGGAGGATCTCAAGACGTATGAGCCGGAGCTTCGCCGCGTGGCGAGAATCCTGACGGATCCCGACGGTGCGTGGGAGTATTCGTCCAAGGAGAAGGCCGCTGAATTCGCGGTGACGGTGCAGCCCGGCGCCAAGGCTGCGGCGCTTGAACTGCCGGGGCCGGGAGCGGTGGAACGATTTGCGGTCGTCGTGAAGGCCGCTGATCGCGACGCCGCGTTGCGGCAGACGGTCATGCGCGTGATATGCGATGAGTACCCCTGGGGACAAGTCCAGTCGCCGGTGGGCGATTTCTTTGGGAGTGCCCCCGGCATCAACCCGTACGTGTCAATCCCGTTCACGGTGGCGCCGGACGGGACGATGACGTGCCGGTACGTAATGCCCTTCGAGAAGTCGTTCAAACTCGCATTCGAGAACCGTGGTGATCAGCCGGTCGAGATCACAGGCACGGTGCTTCCGATGCCCTATGCGTGGAACCCGGATCGTTCGATGCACTTTCGGGCGCGCTGGCAAGTGAATCACGACCTCGTCGCATCAAACATGGACGTGCAGGATCTTCCATTTCTCATTGCGAACGGAACGGGTGTGTACGTCGGAACGGCGGTGATGTTGCTCAACCCGAACCCTGTGCCAAGCTCGGGCGGAAACTGGTGGGGCGAAGGAGATGAGAAGGTGTTCGTGGACGTCGACGTGCGGCCTTCAACGTTCGGCACCGGCTCGGAAGATTACTTCAATTACGCTTGGTCAAGCACTGACATCTTCTCTTTTCCGTACTGCGGGCAGACGCGCAACGACGGCCCTGCGAATCGAGGTTGCGTGGCGAACGGCCGGTGGCAGATCGTCGATGCGCTGCCCTTCCAACAGCGCATCGCCTTCTACATGGAGCTGTTCAGCCACGAGCGCACGGAGCACTTCTCGTACGCGCGTATCGGGTACCACTATGCGCGGCCGGGGTTGATGGACGATCACGTCGCCATCACGGACGAGGACGTCCGCAAGCAGGAACTCCCTCTGGGATGGGAACCGGCTGCGCGCGGAGGCGCCCGAAACTCCGTGTTCTACCAAGCGGAGAATGTCGTCAACTCGAGGAAGCACACTCGCGTCGAAGAGGGCAGGCTTTGGGCCGGCGGGAAGCTGTGTCGTTGGAATCCGAGCAATCAGGGGGAGGAACTGACGTTCACGGTCGCCGCCAAGGAAAACGGGATGTACAACGTCGCGTTCTGCTTCGCGCGAGACGCGAGGTCAGGCCGAGTGTCTCTGCTCGTGGATGGGAAAAAGGCTGAACTCGGCGCGGAAAGCGGCATTGTCGATCTCCACGAACCTCACCGCACGATGCTGCGAATGGAAGGCGTGAAGCCGATGTCACTGGCCGCCGGAGAGCATGCACTGACGCTTCGGTTTGAGGGCGCGCATGAAGGCGCAAAGGAAGCGGCTATCGGGATCGATTTCATCTCGCTTCAGCGACGCTGAGTTACGCATCACGATGACGCGGTGCGTAACGTACGCGGGCGCCTTCGGGACCAATATCGGCGGATGTAGAGCGGGCGGGAATCCTTTGCGGGGTGTTCTTGCACGATCCGGGTCCATTTGTCGAGCAGATCACTTCCCTCGTTCCAGGCAGACTGCGCATCCGGCGGCGTACAAACCCACTGTGCTTCCAACGCGTCGCGTTGGGGTGCGAACAGCGGCATCAACTCCACTGGACTTCGCATGACAGCTCGGTGCAGCCGCTCGTGCCGCCACCAAAGCGATTCGTCAGGCTCGGCCGTTGGGAAAGGACCCGTGCCGATGGGCGAGTGGACGCCGACCGGTTTGAAGAGGCTCGTGCAGGGCGCTGCGGTGCCGGTCACCCAATGTTTCGATCCCGTTGGACGCAGTTCGGACACCCACGACGCCGTGGTCTGTGAAGCGGCGATCAAACCGCCTGCGTGCATGCACGGCGCGGCCATGCCGCCGTTCAGCCATGAATACTCCGGTGCCGGGCGTCCATCGCCGTGATCGCGAAGAAGCCTGAACAGATCCTGCACGCCTTGCGCTTGTTCCGCAAGGCGCTGTGTCCGGTTGCGTCTCAAGCGGCACGCGCTGATCCGGGTGTACAGGAGATCCGAGTGCTTCTCGGCAAAACCGGCGATCGTAAGGCCATTCGATATTGTCCGCGCGCCGACAGCTTCTTCGATGGCCCATTGCCTGCCTGCGGTTTCGAGAACAAATGCGCGCTGCGGATCGGCCACAAGGAGACTGTTGTGGTAGGTGAATCGCGGGTTCTCGTAACCGCAGCCGCCACCCTGCCCGTGTTGTTCCAACAACGAGGTGATCACCTCACACGCCTGACGCGCGCTCGAGGCCCGTTCGAGAGCCAGCCGTACGAGATCCATTCCAGTCAGGCCGAGTTTCTGATACGATTCGCGTGTGAAGACTGCCTCATTGCCGATCGTCACGCCGTGTTCGTTTGCACCCATCTCGGCGCCCCACATCCAAAAGGGCCGGCTGATGAGGATCGCGTTGGTCTCGCGGACTTGAGGAATTTCGATCCACGTGCAGCGGAGTTGGGCTCCCGTTTCGTGGATGCGCGCAGGACGCCACTCGATCCCTTGGGCCTCATTCGGATCGCGATCCGAATTCTTAGCGAAAAGGACGCAATCGGACCTCACGATGACGATGGTGTCACACATTGGTGTTCCAGTCGCTGGTGTCCTGAGTCAAAGACTTGTTTCAAAAGTCGTTGAACTGCGCGGGAGGGCGAGGCTCCCGCCGAGCCGCGATTCACCGCCAGATCCAGCCGGCTCGGCAGGAGCCTCGCCCTCCCGTTGCGGCGGCTCACCGCTGGGGCTCAATGATCACTTTGAGCGAGTCTTTTCCGCTGGTCATCAGTTTGAAGCCGAGCCCCGTCTCGGCAAGACCCAAGCGATGCGTGATCATGTATTGCACCGGAAGACGGCGCGCCCGCAGCAACTGGATCGCCACCTGGGCATCATAAGGACTGTTCGCGTAGCTCGGCAGGACCGTGATGCCGTTGCGCCAGAAATCGTTGAGGGGTATGGGTAATTCCACGCCCGGGTCGGTCGTGGCGAAGCAAAGGACGGTCCCGCCGCGGTCGACGGACTTCAATGCCTGCTTGAAGGCCGATAGCGCGCCCGTGCACACGATAACGAGGTCGGCGGGCCGGTTGTCGTTCAACGCGCGGACGCGCGCCGGCACGTCCTCCTTCGCGTCAATAACCGCATCGGCGCCGAACTCGAGGGCCTTGTTGAGGCGGAATTCGCTGATGTCGGTCGTGATGATCCGTCCGGCGCCCATGGCGCGCGCAAGCATGAGATGCAACATGCCCGAGATGCCGCTGCCCATAATCACGACGGTCTGTCCCGCGCGGAACTGCGCGACACGCTGGCCGCGTATCACGCAGGCCAACGGTTCGATGAACGCGCCCTCCTCAAAGGACACTTCATCGGGAAGGAGAAATGTTCCGCGGTCGACGTTGATGCGCGGCACGCGGATGTACTCGGCAAAACCGCCCGGATCGAAGTTGGTCGTGTGTAGCGTCTCGCATACCGTATGGTTTCCGTGAAGGCAGTACCAGCAGGTGTTGCACGGGACGTGATGGGAGACGAAAACGCGATCTCCACGCTTGAAGCGTTCAACCCCTTCCCCCACTTCCACAACCTCGCCCGCGATCTCATGTCCTAGGACGCGCGGGGCCTTCTTGATGCGATACCATTCGAGCACGTCGCTGCCGCAAATACCGCTGGCGATTACTTTCACCCGGATCTCGCCCGGGCCGGTCTTGGGGACGGGCATCTCCTCCAACCGGACGTCGTTATTGCTGTAATACATCGCGACCCGCATGCGCCGCTTCCCTCCAACGCCTATCGCCAGTTAACGGACCGAAGAACCCGATGCGCAATTCCTTCATCGTGTAAGAAAAGGGGATAAGGAGGCGAGGGGGATTATGGAGATGACAGCAAGAAACGCTTGGAGTTGACGAGGACCTTTTCTCATTTCTTTCCCGAAATCTCCACTATCTCCATATCTCCTTTTCTTACACCTAGCAAGACTCCGGCTTCACGACCAGGTATCCCTTTCCGATCAGCCAATGGTGAAACTCGTACGTAGTGTGAATGCAGTGCTTGACGCAGATTTCCCGGATCTCATCATACGAACCCGAATTCGGCTCCTGCCGCTCCAGCAAGAGCTGTATCTGACACCTTATATCGTTGCAGTACTCACGTCTCTTGTACTCAACATAGCCGGGCAATGACATCTCGCCTCCTCCTCTGCCGCCCACATCAAACGACAACAAGATTAGCACACGCGCATTGGGCCAGTCGACCGTAAAACGAGACGGCGGATACTGCCGCCGATTCGACTCCTTATGTTATACTGAATTCACGCAGTCAGTTTGGAGGCGCGTGAGGCATGGACTTGCAGATAGGAATCGACAAGGATCAGGTTGCCGCTTTCTGCCGGAAACACCATATCCGAAAGCTTGCCCTGTACGGCTCGGTGCTTCGGAGTGACTTCCGTGACGACAGCGACGTGGACGTTCTCGTGGAGTTCGATCCCGCGCACATACCGGGCCTGATGGCGCTTGTGGAGATGGAGGAGGGACTGTCCGCGATACTCGGCAGGAAGGCCGATATGCGGACCGCAGAGGATCTCAGCCGCTATTTCCGGGACGAAGTCGTGGGCACAGCCGTGGTCCAGTATGCTGCTTGATTCGGATCGCACACGCTTGTTCCACTGGCAAACGGCTGAAGCCGAGCTTCCCACACTGATTAAGAAAATCGAACCTCTGCTGACGGGTGGCGAGAACACCTGAATCGATCTTCTCCCTTTGACAAGATCCACACTTTTTCGATAATCTCTGTTATTACCCTGCGCCGCGGTAGAGGCATGCTGCAATGTTCCTCTCCTTCCGAGGGGGCCCTTTGCCGCTTCCTTCCGTGTGGCCGCGGCAAGAGAGGAGCCTGTCATGGATCACGCCGAAGTCTATAAGCCGCGCAATCACGTGCGCCTGGTGACCGCCACGTCGCTTTTCGACGGGCATGACGTCGCCATTAACATCATGCGCCGCATCTTGCAGGATTCCGGGGCCGAGGTGATCCATCTCGGCCATAACCGGAGCGTGTCCGAGATCGTGAACGCGGCGATTCAAGAAGACGCGAACGCCATCGCCGTCAGCTCTTACCAGGGCGGCCACGTCGAGTTCTTCAAGTTCATCATGGACATGCTGAAGGAAAACGGGGCGGATCATATTCAGGTGTTTGGGGGCGGCGGCGGCGTGATCGTTCCAACCGAGATCCGCGAGATCGAGGCCATGGGCGTAAAGAAGATCTTCTCGCCCGAGGACGGCCGCAGGATGGGCCTTCAGGGCATGATCAACTACATGCTGCAATCCATTGATCGGAAGCTGGACACGGACGGCCTCCCGGAACGCGCGCCCGAGTTGAGCCCGGGCAACAGCCGTTTGGTGGCGCGGTACATAACGGGTATCGAGGAAGCGAAGGCCGAGCAGAACGGGCGCTTGACGACCCTCATGGAAGCGCTCATGAGGAAGATCTGTCGCAATATCCCCATTCTCGGCGTAACGGGTACGGGGGGCGCGGGGAAGTCATCGATTGTCGATGAACTCCTGATGCGGTTTCTGAACGACTTTGACGACAAATGCGTCGCGATTGTCTCCGTTGACCCGACGAGAAGAAAGTCCGGCGGGGCGTTGCTCGGAGACCGAATCCGGATGAATTGCCTGCGGCGAGACCGGGTTTACATGCGATCGCTTGCCACGCGCGACGCAAACCTCGAGATCTCGGATGCTTTGGCGGAATGTCTGACGGTATTGCGGGCCGCGAACTTCGATTTTATCGTGGTGGAGACGACCGGCATCGGTCAAGGGGACGCGGCTATCGTGCCGCACGTGGACTGCACCGTATATGTCATGACGTCCGAGTTCGGCTCTCCATCGCAGCTCGAGAAGATCGACATGCTCGACCTGGCCGATTTCGTGGCCATCAACAAGTTCGACCACAAGGGTTCCGAAGACGCCTTGCGGGACGTGCGCAAGCAGTATCAGCGGAATCACCGGCTCTTTGTCCAGACACTCGAGGAAATGCCCGTTTTCGGAACCATCGCGGCGAAGTTCAACGACGACGGAATCACGGCGTTGTACCAGGGCATAGTGCGGATTATGAATGAGCGCACAGGGTGTGGATGGAAATCGTCGTATCCGCTTCTTGAAAACAAGACTCCTTCGTCCAAAACGGTCATCATCTCTCCATCGCGCGTCTATTACCTGGCGGAGATCGCGAACACCGTAGAGGCATATCACAAGTCGGCTTCGCGGCAAGCGAATACTGTCGAGAAACTGTGGCAATTGGACGGGGCAATGGCCGCTCTGAATGAAGGCCAGAGCGATGTCCGCGAAGCGCTCGCGCAGCGGCGCGAGCAGTTGGCGAGAGAGCTTTCGCCCGAGTGCAAGGCCATTCTGGAGCGCATCCCACAGGTGCGCGAGCAGTATCAACAGGACGAGATCGTCTACACGGTTCGCGGCAAGGAGATCCACACGGCGCTGCATCGAACAAGCCTGTCGGGTACGAAGATCCCCCGTGTGTCGTTGCCGAAGTACCGCAACCCGGGCGACCTGCTCCTCTGGATATACAGAGAGAATCTGCCTGGGCGGTTTCCGTTTACGGCCGGGGTCTTTCCGTTCAAGCGTGACGATGAAGACCCAACACGGATGTTTGCCGGCGAAGGGGATCCTGCTCGGACCAACCGGCGCTTCAAGTTCCTATCGGCCGACCATGAAGCCAAGCGACTCTCGACCGCCTTCGACAGCGTGACACTGTACGGGCGGGACCCCGATGAACGTCCGGACATCTACGGGAAGATAGGGACTTCGGGCGTCTCCATCTGCACGCTTGATGATATGAAGGTGTTGTTTGACGGGTTCGACTTGTGCGGGGCGAACACGAGCGTATCGATGACGATCAACGGTCCGGCCCCGATCATCCTGGCGATGTTCTTCAACACGGCCATCGATCAGCAGCTCGCGCGGATCGAGCTCGAGTACGGGCGGCCGTTGAATGCGATAGAGACGTCGCGGTTCAAAGCGTGGACACTCGAGCGCGTCCGGGGAACGGTGCAGGCCGACATACTCAAAGAGGACCAGGGCCAGAACACGTGCATCTTCGCCATCGACTTTGCGCTGAAGATGATGGGCGACATCCAGGAGTATTTCATTGAGCACCGCATCCGGAATTTCTATTCCGTATCGATCTCCGGCTATCACATAGCGGAAGCGGGCGCGAACCCGGTTTCGCAACTCGCGTTCACGCTGGCAAACGGGTTCACGTACGTCGAGTACTACCTGTCGAGAGGGATGGACGTGGACGATTTCGCGCACAACCTGTCGTTCTTCTTCTCAAACGGTATGGACCCGGAGTACTCGGTTTTGAATCGGGTGGCGCGGCGCATTTGGGCCATTGCGATGCGCGACAAGTACGGCGCCAACCAGCGGTCGCAGATGCTCAAGGCGCACATTCAAACGAGCGGGCGTTCGCTGCATTCCCAAGAGATCCAGTTCAACGACGTCCGGACGACGTTGCAGGCGCTGACCGCGATCTACGACAACTGCAATTCGCTTCACACGAACTCGTTCGATGAGAGCATTACGACGCCAAGCGAGGGATCGGTCCGGCGCGCCCTGGCGATTCAGCTTATCATCAACCGGGAATACGGCCTCACGATGAACGAGAATCCGATGCAGGGCTCGTTTCTGCTCGAGGAGCTCACGGACCTTGTTGAAGAGGCGGTGCTTCACGAGTTCCGCCGGCTCGCGGAGCGGGACGGGGTCCTTGGCGCGATGGAAACGGGGTATCAGCGTGCACGCATCCAGGAAGAGTCGTTGTACTACGAGTCGCGCAAGGTGACGGGAGAACTCCCGATTATTGGCGTGAACACCTTCACTAACCCGCACGAAGATATCGATGCCGTCACCAGCAAGCTCGAACTGGCTCGGGCGACCGAAGAAGAAAAACAGTCACAGCTTCGGCGTCTCCGGGAGTTCCAAGCGCGCCATGCGAACGAGGCCCCTGCCGCGCTCAAACGCCTGAAGGATACCGCGCTTTCGGGCGGAAACGTCTTCGCCGAACTGATGGAGACGGTGTGCTGCTGCTCGCTGGGTCAGATCACACAAGCTCTCTTTGAAGTCGGCGGCCAGTACCGGCGTAACATGTAGTTCGCTGTTGCGGCGCTTGTCGGGACACGCGCTGACGCGACATAGAGCGCGTTCTTCGTAGCGCGAACCGCGCCGGAATTCCTTCCGCGAGGAAGGCGGGTGAGACGGCGGACAAGGAGATCGAAGGCTTGGCGCTGCCGCCGAAAGCTGTGGAAATGACAAGGGGCGTCACAAAGATGATCGACGGCCAGTTGCAGGGAACCTTTGCCGACAACGCCATGCGCGAGTCCGTCAAGAAGGCAGACTGAGGCCGGTCCCACGTCATCAGAAGGAGCGTCACTCTTTCTGCTTGACGTTCCAGAGGGTGCAGGAAAGCAGGACCGCAATGACGGCGGCTCCGAGCCAGAAAAGATAGGCGGACGTGAAATCGTGCACGGTCTCGCCATTGACAACCATCTTTCCGGCTTCGATAAGACGCCCGCTGACTCCCTCCTGCAGCGACGCCCCAAGATAGCTGAACATGCCGACAACGCCCATGGCGGCGCCACTGGCTTTCTTGGAGCAGATGTCGATGGCTATCAAACCGCCGATGAAGACAAGCATCCCGCCAAGACCGAAGCCGAAACACGAAGCGCCGATCAAGTCCCAGATTCCGTACCGGCCCAGGAGCATCGGTTGATTTCCGGCGCCGCGGACCGGAGAAGCCATAAAGAGAATGATAAGGCCCGCTACTTGTATGAGGCCATAAAGAAGGGTGGTGACGTTTCGACGCGATCGGAACAGGAAATCCGAGATGAACCCGGAACTCAGCGCCCCGATGGTCTCCATGACCTTGGCGCAGGTAAGGACCGTTCCCGCCGTCACAAGTGTGTAAGATTTCGCTTCCTGCAGATAGAGGACGCCCCAACTGTTTATGCCGTAGCGCCCGATATACATGGCAACGGATGACATGCCGAGAATCCACACATACGGATTCCTCAACACCTCGAGCTGAGCCCGTCCGACGGATGTCTGGGCCTCGGAGGAATCCGTGGCGTGATCATTCTTGTAGTCGGCGATAGGCGGCAGTCCGTATGTCTGCGGCCTGTCGCCCAGGGTGTGGTACATCACGAGGGCGATGAGAGCTGAGAACAGGCCGACGCTCCACAATCCCCAGCGCCATCCGAAGTAGGCGATCAGGGCTGCCGTCACATAGAAGGAAAGCGCTTCCCCCATGCTGTGCGCCGTGCTCCAGATGCCGTAGCGAGTTCCGCGCTCGCGGTTGCTGAACCATTGCGAGATGGAAGCGCCGCAGGGAGCGGCCCCCATCGACTGGAACCAGCCGTTGATGCCCCACAGAACGAGAAAAAGGAAATAGACCTTCGTGAAGCCAAATAGAATGATGATGACGGCGGAACCGAGCAGCCCGGTGGCGACAATTCGCGCTATGTTGCTGCGATCCGCGAGAAACCCGTTCACGAGTTTCCCGAAGGCGTAGGTGAAGAAAAGCGCGGAACCGATATCGCCCATCTCCTTCGCGTTCAGGATACCCTCGTCGAGCATGGGCTTCTTCGCTACGGCGAAACCGAGCCGGCATACATAGAACATACTGTATCCGAAAACGAGCGAGAGGAAGATGGTGAGGCGCTTGCTCTCATAGATGCGTCTGATCTGGGTAGGTTCTTCGAGAACGGGCCGATCCGGGCCGGTCTTGAAAAAGCTCAACGGATTTCCGGGAAACACGATTTCTCCTTCCCTCTCCAATGACGCCTAAGATATCATGGCCTCAACCGGAAGCCAAGCTTGGCCATATCAGAAGGCCGGAAGCAGTGGGTTCCCCTTCGCGCCACCTCCGACGGGTCCGACCGGTCAGACCCGTCGGACAGGGCTTGCCTTGGAAACCATCTGTGTCATGTGCTATTAATTCAAGCAGGCCGATTGCCCGCTGGTGCGGCCGGACGGGAGGATAAGACCGTGAATCCGTTTGAGCTTCTCACCAATCCCCACCTGCTTCACGCAGCGGTGGTTCACTTTCCCGTAGCGCTTGGCGTCCTCGGGATTCCGTTAGTGGCCGTCTGCGGCATTGTTGGCAAGAACGCGACCCTACGCTGGGTAACGTGTATCTCGTATCTCTTTCTGGCCGGCATCTCGTTCGGAACTGTGATCACGGGGCAGCAGGCCTCGACGGGGGCGCCGTATCGCCTGTCGCCGGAGGTACAGACTCTGGCGGAACGTCATGAGATGCTCGCACAATGCATCTGGATTGCCGCCATTGTAACCGCAGTCCTCGTGATTCTCTGCGGTGTCAAATCGGAACGGCTCAGAGGCGCTTTCGCAGTGCTTGCGTTCCTTGCGAGCCTAATTACGGGAATCTGGATGGGCGCGGTCGCCTGCTACGGCACTGCTTTGGCTTACAAGCACGGCGTCGGCGTTGAAGCGTCGAGTCCCATCGTACCCAAGGCGGCTTTTCAACCTGAACCTGGGAAGGAGCCACAGGTTTCCGCACCGCAGACGTCCGCACCACAGCCGCCCGCCGCGCCCGGCCCGTCTCAACCCGGCCCTCCGTCCAACCTGCGTCGCCTGCGCGCGCCATCCACGCCGCCGAACGCGGCAAACCAAGAAGGCTTTCTTCAGAGCACCATCAGTTACTGGAGGGGGGCCATACGGAAGGTTTGGCCATGAAACTAAACGCAGTGTCACGCAATTGCTTCAGTCCGCACGGACCACGGAAAGAAGACTCACGGAGAATGAACGGTGAACCTTGAGCAGCGCTTATCGTGCCGGGAACTGGCCGGACTCATCGAACGCGTCTTCGATCTTGCCGCGCGCAAGACGTTGAGTCTTGCGAAGCGCTGGGACCCCTCTGATGGCTCGCCGGTGTTCACGCGGCGCGGGAAGTACACGACGCGCGGGTGGACCGAATGGACGCAGGGGTTTCAGTTCGGAATCCCGATACTGCTGTTTGACGCGACCGGCAACGAGAAGCTCTTGACGCTGGGCCGGGAGAAGACGGTTCGGTTCATGGCGGCGCATGTAAGCCACACGGGCGTGCACGACCATGGCTTCAACAACGTCTCAACTTACGGGAACCTGCGCAGGCTTGCGATCGAGGGCCGCACACCCGAGAGCGCGGACGCCATTCATTTCTATGAGCTCGCACTGAAGGTGTCGGGCGCGGTGCAAGCGGCGCGCTGGTCAACACTGCACGACGGCACGGGGTTCATCTACTCGTTCAACGGGCCACATTCGTTGTTCAGCGACACGATCCGATCATGCCGCGCGCTCATAGTCGCGCATCAACTGGGCCACTGCCTGATGGGAGAGAACGACCGGCGCATTTCGCTCGTCGAGCGGGCGGTTCAACACATCATCAATACGTCGTGCTACAACGTATATTTCGGCGAAGGGCGCGACGCTTATGACGTACGGGGGCGCGTCGCGCACGAAAGCATCTTCAACATGGCCGACGGGCGGTATCGGTGCCCGAACACTCAACAGGGCTACTCGCCGTTCTCGACGTGGACCCGCGGGCTTGCGTGGATCATCCTCGGATACGCGGAGGAACTCGAGTGTTTTCGATCCCTTCCGGAGAAGGATCTTGAACCGTTCGGCGGACTGAGGGCCATCGAGCAACTGCTGCTGCGAACCGCTCAAGCGGTCGCGGATTTCTACCTGGCAAACACGCCCGTTGACGGGATTCCGTATTGGGATACAGGGGCGCCGGGACTCGTCCATCTCGAGGATTACCTCAGCCGGCCCGCCGAGATCGACAATGACTATGAACCCGTGGACAGTTCCGCGGCGGCCATCACGGCCCAAGGACTTCTCCGATTGGGCCGCGCACTCGGGCGGAAGAAAGCTGGACGGAATTACTATCAGGCCGGGCTGGCCATCGCCAAGAGGCTGTTCGCGCCTCCTTATCTTTCTGAAGATCCGGCACACGAGGGCCTGATCCTGCACTCGGTGTATCATCGTCCGAACGGATGGGACTACGTCCCGAAAGGCAAGAAGGTCCCCCAGGGGGAATCGTCCATGTGGGGCGATTACCACGCCATCGAGCTTGCGGTGTATCTTAAGAGGGAAATGGAGAACGGGCCGTACCTCGCGTTTTTCGATACCAAGACGTAACGGCTGGCCGCGCTGATTTTAGATTTTGGATTTGAGGAAAGACGTGCTAGTCGTACTCGTGGTCGTGATCGTACTCGTAATCGAAAAGAGCTTTCTAGCAACAGAGACAAGGATCGCTTATGATGCCTAACGCTTCGTTGACACAGTCCGCTGCCAAATCGAGGACGACGCATTTGCTTGAGAGCATGTCACACATTGGGTTCCTCGCGTTCGCGACTGCGTGCGGTGTGCTTTTCTTCCTGCAAGGCCAGGACTGGATTGTCTTGAGGCCGCCGTTCAAGGTGTTGTTCCTGGCGGCGTGGTGCCCGTTCTTCTGGGGACAGTACTGGGCGGCCAAGCGATCGGGAAGCCGGAGGACGTGGTTTGT
>Ga0315274_10005240_pt1 | contig 18966 bp, 16 predicted proteins | sample YL17G02_20_MG_FD_203700 | JGI IMG/M metagenome (GOLD analysis project Ga0315274, IMG submission 203700) | Sediment microbial communities from Yellowstone Lake, YNP, Wyoming, USA - YL17G02_20 | ecosystem: Environmental > Aquatic > Freshwater > Lake > Sediment | place: USA: Wyoming | collected... | reverse complement strand
ATTCAATGTTATAATGTCTATAAAAGGATATGTCAGGAGTCGTTCAAAAGCAAGTCCTTTTTAATAGGATTTTACAAGGTGTTGAATATAGGCTCAGATTTATATACAAACAAGGTGCAGAAAACCTTGAATACTGGGTCTATATGGGCGTTGGTCAGTGGAATCTTGAACAGGCTAACTATGCCATCCAGTTCCCTTATGGACCAAACATGGCTGGAATATACAGCTCGATCTTCGGAGCCGGGTTTATGGGGTTTCTTATTTTCATGCGATATAGGTTTCTCTGGTGGCCATTACATCCAATAGGGTACGTCATTGGTGTGGAATTTGCTTCTTTTCATCTATGGTTCTCAACTTTAGCCGGATGGCTGATTAAATATAGCGTTCTGAAATTTGGTGGTCTGGGAGCATACAGGAGATACAGACCGTTATTTCTTGGGTTTATAGTCGGTGAATATTTTATGGCGGCGTTCTGGTCATTCATCGGTATTTTTACAAAGGTTGGATACTGGGGACTTCCGCATTAAACAAGGAGATTGTAATGAATATAAGAGAATTTCGAGCAGATGATAGGGAAAGCATAATAAAAATAGCACCTAGAGCTTTTGGCAAATGGACCCGTTTTGCGCTGGATAAAACTTTACCTAGAGAAAATAGCGAGGAATTCTTTAAGCGAGAGGCATCATGGTACGCTGATCTTATACTCAGAGACGATAAAAACATCGCTATAATAGTTGCAGAAGAGGACGAAAATGTTGTTGGATATATAGTCGTTGGCATAGACAACGGAAGAACTCAGATATTTGGATTCTTGTGGGGACATATAATATCACTTGCAGTTGATCCAGAATATCAGGACAAGAAGATCGGTTCTGCACTTATCGCTTCCGGTCTGGAATGGATGAAAGAAAAAGGCGTAAAGTATGCAGAGGTGTTAACTGATCAAAACAACATAGCCGCAATAAGGGCTTATGAGAAAAACAATTTCAGGGTGATCTATTCAAGCATAATACTATCACAATATTTGTAATAATAGATTCCAAGCATAAAGTTTTCGTTCGCGGATGTATTTTGGAGTGCTGAAGCCATGCTTACTTAAACCCATTATTTGCATAAAATGTGCCAATAAATACCGCAGACGAGATTCTTATGCCTGGACGTTGGTCACTGAACTTGACGGATATAGCCTTTTTATGATAGAATAGCATAACCTGCTTTATTGTAAGGTTCCCTGTGTTATGGATAAATGCTCCGGAAAATTCCATCACTCGACAATGGCACAAAGAAATTGCAAAAGGAGATGCACAAATGCTAAGATATGCTCTTGCTGGACGTAAATTTATACTGGTTATGGTGCTTTTGGGATGTGTATTATGTGTTCATGCTTTTCTATTATTACATTGTGCCTATTCAGCAGAGAAATATGGACGTAAATCCATCTCAATCATGAGCGAAGTATTATTGACACCTCCAGCTAGCGATATAACACCCGGCAGGAGCCAGGATTTATTGTCAGCCATCCGATTGAAGATTAAAATGCCAAGGTTCGATTATAATTACATGCCCGTTTCACAGGAAAAGGATTTCTGGGAAAATTCAAAAACGTGCTTTAATGACACAATGAAAAGCATAGATTCTGTGGTTAATTCAAGAAAGGACATTGAAAAACAACTCAGCACCATCGAGAATTCCATAAAACGCACTCAGGAGGAAATTGATAGGTTAGACAACCGTATAAAATCAGCGGCACAAGGAACTGATACATCAAATTACAAAAAGGAACTTGATAAATACAAGAGCGAAAGAAGCGAATATCAAAGCAAACAAAGCTCTCTATCGTCACAAAGATCGCAACTGGTAACACAGCAGAAAAGCCTTGAAGATACTCTTTTTAATCAGGCATCCGAACTATTGACTAATACATTGGCTCCAAAGCTTACTACTGTTCTCGGCGATCCACAAGTGCAGACGATGAGAGCAAAAGAATACGTGGATGAAGTAGAAAGGGAATCATTCATAGTCTCAAAAGCAAAGGAACTCGGTATTGAAGCTGAGGACTTAAAAAAAGTTATGGATTCTGCGTATTTATGCCTTGTCGTGCTGACTGATTATGATTATGCCTACTCCAGAGATGCAAAGACCAATAATAGAATACTTACGTATAATCTCTCTGGTGCAGTAATCTGGTATAAATTAGAAATGTCAAATGATAACCAGCAAGCCTTAATTAAGCTTCTAAAGGTAATTAGGTCTGAGGGTTCTGCGTCTGGAAATCCTGATGAAAAAAATCTCTACTCCAAAGTAGACCCGGATACGTCAATCTTTATGAATGCCGTTGGAAGTTTTATTGCAAAGTTAGACTTTGAAACCAGTAAGATTGAAGATTTCATGCTGAAAACAGGGATTGTTGAAACGAGCGGTAGCACAATTAGTTTCCCTCTTGGTTCTCGTGAAGGCATTTACATAGATCAGAAGTTTCGTGTTTATGAGCAAGTTAAACATGGTGAACAAATTAAAAATGAAAAGCGAGGGTATTTCTACGTCACAAAAATCGCTAATAATGATTCTGATCCTGAGCAATTGAGCTATGGAAAGGTCGTTATCAGTGGAGCAGAGCCGGGGATGCAGGTTAAAGAGTATCCCACAAATGGCTTTGATTTTAATATTTGTTTCAAGTTTGGAACGATGAGCCTTAAACCGGGGACCATAAAAACGTACTCTTATGACTTAAAGGTTGATAAAGAAACAGAAAAACGTGCTGGCTTATTAAATTTTACAGCTAATTACGATATAGGAAGAAACACAAAGATACCACAATCATTCGCAACCATTGGCGTTGACGTTGGATGGGCATCTTTTGATGGCGTTACAATAAAACCCATCGCTGATAAACCTGGTAGCACGTATCTTGCGGCTCACGTAGGCCTGGTTAAAAAGCTATATATCACAAGGCTTGCTTTAATCGTTAAACCACTTGTTCAGTATCAGATGTTGAGCATATCAAATACTGACGACGAAGGCGGTTCAGTGAATTTTAGTACCAGTGCTTACTCTTTCTGTCCTGGTACCGGGCTAGAGCTTGCCTTGAGAGAGAACTTAAATGCCGGGTTAAGTTTGAGCTACAATATACCTTTAGGTTCTACAAGTAAATGGTCTGGAACATATACACCAAAAGATGGGTCCCCAACAGATTTGGTTGATGGTTTTGTTACCGGTCCAGATGTTGTTTATCCTAAGATTCTTTATGGTGGTTACATTAACATTGGTTTCTAAGCTAAAATACAGGGAGGATTTTCAATGAAAAAGTTTAGATTTGTGGTCTACGCTCTTGTTTGTATTTTCGTTATCGGATGTGCCGCTAAAGCACCAATATTACCTGTCTCAAGGGAGGCAACCATCGTCGAAAGCACTAATCCTGCTGAAGTTATGGTTGAAGCCGCTGGTATAGGAAGAAACACAGATGAGGCGCTGCTGGATGCCCGCAGATCTGCTGTCGCAGTAGTTCTACTTGGCGGTACAGACCCATTGCTTCAAACACAGGATGAAAAATCTAAATTTGAGTTTGCACAGGAGGAGATATATTCTGTCCCAACGATAAACCAGTATATAAGCTGGGAGTCCAAGGAGATCAAAAACAGAATCAAACTTGAAGGTGGAGATAAAATCAAAATCACTAAAACCTTTAAAGTCAATAAGCGCATGCTCGAAGAAGAAATGGTACGCCGTCAGATCATAAAAGCAAGGGTAGAGATTACTACACAAATTGGTCTGCCAATGATCATGGTCATCCCCGAAGTGCAAAAAGGTGAAGACCCAATTGATGCTATGAATGGCGATCCCATGCTGAAACATGCCGCTCAGTCAATTGAATCTTACCTTACAGGTCGAAAATATGACGTTCAGGTGCCAGAACAAAAAGTTAATGTTGATGGGCTGACTGAGGCTTTACAGGGAGTAAAAGGCATTGAAAATGATTACAGCTATCAACTTGCTCTGGCTATCGGAAGTGACGTTTACATAACGTATACGGTGGATATGCAATCCAGAGTAGTGGGCGGTTCAACTGTACGCAAGGCTACTGTGGGTGTGCGTGCTTATGAGACGACGACCGCCAGATTGCTTGGAACTGAAACAGGCTACAGCAAAGAAAGACCTGGCGCAGACCTTGCCTTAGTAGAAGAAGCCATACACGGCGCCATAGATAACGTTCTCAGCCGTGTAAATGCTTACTGGAAGGATGATCTGACCCGTGGCGTTCAATACAAGCTGACAATCACTATTCAAGGCAATTTCGATGAAAATCAACGAGAGGATATTGGGTTTGCCATAAACCGGGCGATCAAGCAGAATACGAAAACCTCAAAGGAAAATGTGGCAACAGATCAGACTTTTGACTATCTCGTATGGGTTGATTCTAAGAATATAAGTGACAGCAGAGAGCTTTACGCCGCCCTCAAGCAGGATTACTCAGGCAAGGGACAACTACGCAGTGTCAACGTCACTCGCAAGCTGATACTCCTGAAAGTGACGGATTAGAGCTTTTAAAAGTGGGCATGATTCACAGTCAAGGTGATAATTTCTGAGAATTTAGCCACTGATGTATACTAGATTCAGGATTCAAGATGCTAATATTCTGTATTTTGCATCTTGTATCGTTTCCTATTTATCCATGTATATCAGTGGCTAATTTAAACTTATGCCTTAACTATCAGCGCTGAATAATGACCCAGGAGGTTCTACCATGGATAAAAAAAATCTATTGCTGTATGTTACTTTATTGCTGGCATTTACGTCTTTGGTAAATGTCGGAATATGTCAGGAAGATAAATATCCATTAAATGTCTCTGCCATGTTTGGGGACGGAAACCCACTCCCGGAATTAGAGGATAAAATAATAAACGCTATCAATGAGCTTGGTTATCCTATCGAAAGTGATGCTTTTATCACTGTGGACGCCATGCTTACAGTTGTAGACCAGAAAACAGTATCGGGTCTTTCTTCTAAGTCTATGGTGAACCTTAACCTGAATATCAAGATCACAGATTCCGAGCTAGGAAGCGTATTCGAGAGTTTTTCCACTTCGGGACAGGGATTAGGCGATAACACCGAGGATGCAATAGCCAAAGGCATCGAAAAGATAAAAATTGATAAGGACAAGCTTACAACTGCACTTGAAAACTGTCAAGATGATTATATCAAAATCAAAGAGCGCCGTATAAACCTGTCAAAAGAAAGGTTTGAAGAAGGCGAACGCCTATACCGTGCAGAAAGATACAGAGAAGCAATCGCAAGCTTAAAGGGTGTTTATCCAGAAACAGAGCAATACTCACAAGCCCAGTCACTTATACGTGATATAAAGACTCTCATGCCAAAGGTCGCCATTGCAGTACTCAAATTCAAGAGCAACTCCGATGACGTAGCAACCAAACTTATGAATAAGCTTACAACCGAACTTGTCCAAATGGAATCAGATGAGATTATAGTCATTGAACGAGAACAGATGTCTCAGATTCTTAATGAGCAAAACCTCTCTCTTGAAGGAATCATTGATCCAGCAACAGCCAGTGAGTTCGGCATGTTAATAGGTGCTGATTTTCTCTTTATGGGAAATCTGAACGTCTCTGGTAATAGTGTTGATGTAAACGCAAAGCTCGTAAGAGTTTCAACTGCTGAAATAGTCATTGCCGACAGCAAGACTTATCCAACAATGCAAACGGATACCTTTGCCAGAGACCTTGCCGTTCAGTTCCAGAGGGCATTAGATTCGGGTAAACTCGATGAAAAGACTGAAATCATGTCACCTCTGGAAGAGGAAATGAAGAAGATCATAACAGAAAAGAAACAACGGGTTATGATTATGATACCGGAGACTCACATACATAAAGCAATTCCTGATCCTGCTGGTGAGACGGAGATGATCAGAAAATTCATACGGCTTGGATTCAAGGTAGTAGATCAGTCACAGGTTAGCAAAATTCGTGATACGAGAGAAGCCAAAGCCGCCGCTAAGGGTGATAATCAGTCCGCAGTTGCTATTGCCAGACAATACGGCGCACAGATAATTGTTATAGGCGAAGCGTTTAGTGAGAACATTCCGAGAACTCCCTCTGCAAGACAAACATGCAGCGCTCGTGTAGAAGCCCGTGCAATCTACACCGATACCGGTGAAATTCTCGCTACTAATGGTAAAGAGGCACATGCGATGGATGCAACAGAATTAGTTGCCGCCAAGAAAGCATTGAGAAGATCCGCCAGTTTACTTGCGGATGATATGATCAAGCAGATAGTTGGTGGTTGGAAAAGCCAGGGTGAATCCCGTGATATTGAGCTTTTCATCAAGGGGATTGAATATAATCAACTGACTAAGCTTGAATCATTCATTAAGAATTTGCCCAACGTTTCTGATGTTCAGCGCAGAAGTTTCGATGAAGGGGTCGCTGTAATTGACATTCAGTTAAAGGACAGCGCACAAAAGATTGCGGATGCACTCGCAGGTTCAAGCTTCGGGATTAAGATAGAAACTATGTCTGGCAACACGATAGAGGTATCCACTAAAGAACCATAATTAAATAACTTACCCAATAGGAAACACACCCCCTAACCCCTCTCAAGAGGGGAATTCAGGTCAATTCCCCCTTTAGCTAAAACTAATCTTTACCCACAAATCTGTAAACCCTTGTGGATAGATGGTTTGTAACCCCCTTTTAGCTAAAAGGAGGAAGGGGGAATTTGATTAAATAAGTCATATATCTAAATACCTCAAAATACTATACTTTCGCACTTTTTAAATCTAGTAGGCAAAAAACTAGATTTCATGCAGGTTTGCAAACGTAGAGGCGAGGTTACCTCGCCTCTACAAAACCGCATAAATACTTGATATTTCAAAAAACTGCGAAAGTATAGAAAATAGGGAAGTTATTTAATCATGTAGTGCTGAAGCTACCTGCTTCCGCACTACATATTTACTCATCTTTTCCATATTCATCGGTATTAGTTGTATAACCAGAGCAAGCAAGATAAAATCCATCATCCTGTTTGAGAATAACACGCTCTCGCTCTTTGAATAGCAGATCACCATTCTCGTTTCGCCATTCATAGTTCCATTTATTACCGATGGCAAGCGGAAAATAAGAATCATCTGGGTTAGTGATATTATAGTCTGTCAATTCAACAACTGTCCGCTTCCCATTTGCATGATGATGTTCTGTCCTGATGAGACCGATTCCTTGAGCGAACCAGAGCCGCTTCTCTCCCTCACGGAAACCTTTTTTGATTTCGTATTTCTTCTTTATATCTTCAGTGACTTCGTCATCAGGTTGCAACTGAACAGATGATTTTATGCAGATTACTTTATCAAACCTGCCCGCAGGTACAGTCATAATTTCATCGTCACTCTCAACCGAACGCTCAACAATATGGCTGTAACCATTAAAACTCCACTTTTCACCTGCGGTAAGGGGATACCTGAGCAAAGGAGCATCAGTTTCAATCTCATAACAGTAAACAGGTGGACACGATCTTGCACCAACCCGAATGGGTGTTGCACCACTTTGGGGTTTACAGATAATTCCAGCTTCTGATGTTTTTACGAGTAATGAGCAATAAAGACCACCCTTTATGGAGTGCTTGCCATCAGGATCGTGAATCAGTGTATCTGCAAGATCAACTTGAGCTTCTGTCATCGCTAACCAATCTATATCTTTAAATGCAGTGATAACCTCAAGTGCCAGTTTCGTATACTCCAAAGCTTCTTCGTATCTACCATGTCTGAGGTAGAACTCTATTGCTATACCCAACCCTCGATAATAAGTCTCTTGATCCATACCCTTGATAACATCCAGTGCATGTTTCGCATCTGTAATAATATCGTTCATTCGCTTATCCCATGACGTATCCATAATGCTACCCAGAGCATTTATGGTTATCCTTGCTCTTAATATTGGATCCTGTATTTTTTCCGTAAGATTTATTGCCTTATGATAAGTATTTAACATAGAATCAAGATCACCAGAATAAGCATATACATTCATGAGATAAGACAACACAATGAGTCCACCATGAATATCTGATGAAGCTTTTTCATTATCCTGCCATGACCTGAGATACTCACTGTGTTTTTCTTTACTAAGCATGTCTGAATATACAGAACACGCAATATAGGCACTATCGTTATTTTTACTTACTACTCGGTAGTTTTCTATGACAAGGATTGACAGCCAATCCACATATCTCTCATACCTCCAGCGGTTGTCAACATAAAGTGGAAAGTAGTCATTATTTCCGCTCTCTTTTATATCATATTCGGCTAACTGGAAGGAAACGCTACTTCCCCTGATGTTCTCATGGCGGAATTTAACGATACCGACTCCTGGGGCAAACCATACTGTCTGTTTACCGCACATCTCCCGACGCCGAAAGACCTTCGATGAGTCGCTGAAGTCGGCATCCGGTGGTTCTATTATGCTGGTCACAACCCGCAGGCAGTTTTCAAAACGTCCAGCAGGCACAACAACAGTATCGCAATTTGCCTCTATCACCCTTGTCGCTTGAAAGGTCTGGTTATAGTGTCTTTCTGTGATAGAATCATTCCACATGAGGTTGGTAACTGGTGGTAATCTCAGAATATTTTTGATTTGCCCAATACGTGCCAGCAGACTGTTATCTCGCCACATCTGCGAACCATAGCCTATCAAAGTTGTGAAGACTTTACGCTCTTTAGGGTCATCTTCAGTATACGATATGGAATCGCCAGTATGAAGCAATCTATGGGCATGGACACGGTAGCCTGTAAACACTACTCTCCGAAAAGCATCAGACGGTTGCCAACCATCAGGTAATAGAGATAGGAGATCAAAGATCGCTTCGCAGACGACCTGACCATATATATCCCCAAGTTTGTTATAAATCTCATAAGCCTTCTTCACAGGTTCCAGCATCGCCTTATAATTCTCAGTTCTTGAGATAGCTCTAACCTGCATCAACAGCCATGTTGCTTGTAAACCAAGATCACCCATATCGGCGGCTATATTTGCAATATGACGAAAATTGCTCAATGCTTTTTCAGGTTTAGCAAACCAGTCAAGCAATTCATAACCTTGCAATCTCAACACGTCAATCTTTTTACGTTTACGCTCCTCTGTGGATTCAAGATGCTCAAGTATTTCCAATGCCTTATCACAAAGCTGTATTAACTCCTCATGTGATTGATTCTCACGAGCAACTTCGGTTTGTTTGATAATTTCCTCAAGTACCTTATCACTAAATTTCTCATCGGGTCTATTGCTTTTTAATACGTCCTCTACCATTGTAATTAACTCCTCCTTCAGTTGCTTCCTGCCCATCTGCAAACGACCTTTCACCGTAGTGACAGGCATGGACAGAAAGTCGGCAATCTCATTGTATGATAAGCCATCAATGTAATACATCGTGACTACTTCACCGGTTTTCTCTGGCAGGGAGGTAATTGCCCCTAGTACCTTATTCCGAAATTCACCATACTCAACTTCTTCATCTGGTGATGGAATTATCATATCAGATAATATAGTGACATGAGGGTCATCAAGGGGAGTTGTATCCTTTTGCTTGCGCCGCCAGCGATTGCATTGGCGCAATGCGATTGTGTGTAACCAGCCCGGAAATTTAACTGGTTCAGACAGTGTATAAAGGCTTTTATATGCCTCAATAAATGTCTCCTGAGCCACGTCCTGAGCGCTGGCGAAATCTCCTATACGGTGCAGTGCAGTTGCATAGACAGCATCCTGATAGCGATGGATGAGTTCCCCGAAGGCTTCTTTTTCACCTTTAAGCGTAAGTTGAATTAATTCAGTGTCGGTGTATTCCACATATTCCTCCCTGAGTAATGGGTGATTTATTATTCATTCATCCATATAGTGCCAACAGAAGGAGAAAAAGGAAAATTAAAGGAGGGATTTTATAATACTATTTAAGGTTTGCTAGCAGTGCGCAGGCAAGCCTACGCACTACATATCATCTCACAGCCGACCATGCTTGCAAGATCAGCTATTTTATCCTTGTGCAGACCATAAACTGCCATCCAGTGATGACCAAGCCCTTCGTCTATGATCCACGAAAGGATGTTTCTATAATCAGATTTGAACTGCACTTTGAGAGGATTGCCCGGAAATACCATATCCGTTTCCAGAGCAACGCCTTCCAGCACAGCAATCTTGTAACTATCAATGGTTGGTACGATGTTGAGAAGTGTCACGTCGCCGGGCTTGGCAGTAAACAGACAGCAAAGTCCTCTATCCATAAGGCGCACAGGTGCAAGGGTGATTTCATTTTTGCTTTTTGCGAGGGAAAATCCACCTGATCCGCAGTGAGAAAATACAATAGCGTTATCTTCTGGAATAGGATTCAGCAAGTCGGTATTATGCACAGGTTCAGACGTTAGCCAGCTTAATATCATCATTCCCAATGCGCCGTTTACGTCACCTTCACAGGCGATAGGTATACCTTCTTCGCCAAGTAATGACGCTGAAAGGCAGACCTTGCCCATAAGGTGAGGGTAGCATCCGATAGCGACTGCATCAAGCATTTTTTCTTCTATGATTGATTTCAGTGTTGCGTAGACATTCATGGATTTCAGGCAATCTTCGTCTTTTGAAATGACTTTGCCAACCTGATTTTTAATTTCAATCCATTTTTCCGCATCTGGTATTAATGATGAAACATTCTCCAGAAAAACGCTTGTGTCAATACTCACGACTCTTGAACCAAAGATTTTCTTCAACGCAAGCTCGTGAACCGTTGTCTCAGTCATACCTTCGACACGATGCCCAAGATAGCCGATGCGTGATCTTCGCAGACGATACCGAACCATAGAGGCTGATGAATATTCCATCACTTGCTTGAGTGCCAACTCTGAGTTCAATTCATCATAAATGACAATATGAGGTTTACAAAGCTGTCTCAGCATGAATCCAAGTTGCTGTGTACCGCAAAGAGACCCCGTTTCCATTCCCGGCAGACCCCTGACTATGATCGGCACGTCACATTCTTCCAGCATATCAAGGACGAGGTAATCCTCAAACCACGATGCAGATATTACACAGATAGCGTAAACACGTTTATCGTAAAACATTTTACCAGCGTTGATGGCATCTTTAGGGCTGTTCACAGGCTGGTGATAAGGATATAGTTCCAGATGAGTTTTATTCAGGATAGCTTGTAATTCTTCTAGCAGAATTGAAGCTTTATCAGCACCTACTTCCAATGGGCTTGCAACAATCGCTAACCCAAGTCGTATGCTCGAATGTTCCATTATTATAATACCTCTCGTTTCTAAATTTTTAAGACCTTATAACTATCTCACCATCCTCTATGGAGAGGTTAAAATCAGCACCACCACCGTTGAGTTTAGCCTCCAGGTAACCCTCACGCTCATCAAGTATCTCGGCAGTTAGATTTTGAAAATCATGGCGGATCATTCCATCTTCAGCGGTTGCAGTTATCTGACATCTGGAATCCGGCGGGAGAAACAATGATATTCTCCCATCCTCTGCTTTCATGTTGAAAGAGCCCTCACTCACTGGCTGGTTCAGGTTTATTGAAATTGAGCCGTCATCCACTTTCAACGCTACTTCATCCGAAATAATGTCGTTAAGCACTATGTGTCCATCATCCAGGGATGCCTGAATCTTGCCGTTTACACCCGATATTGATGCGTTCCCATCATCAAGTTTTAGCACAACGTCGGACTTTACATCACTTATCTTGACATTTCCATCATCTATGGAAACCTGTATGGATATAATTCTGGGTGGAATTTGTATAGCAAGATCGGAATCATCTGAAGACACGTATACTGTTTTGTGATCTTCGCTGAGTTCACAGTGGGTCTCATCGTCAACGCTATCAATCCTCACGTTCTCCTCATCATCCCCCTGCTGGATAGACAGGTTTCCATCACCACATTTGACTATAAGTTGAGAATCTTCCTCTACGTGGAATATGGAAGGCTCCTCTTGTGATCCCCGGTGCGCATCCCAGGGCCACTGCCAGCCTTCCTGCTCCCAAGGCCATTTCCAGTCAGGCTCATCCCAGGGAAAGTGAAAATCGAAATTGAAACCCTGGTCTTGACCTGTCTGATTTTGATTATCTGTCTTATGTTTATACTGATAATCAAACTTGTGTTTGAATGGTTTTTGGGGTTCAAAAGGTGCATCAGTATGCTTCCCACCAGATGTGGCATCCAGAAGTTCTTCTGCTTCCTCAATTGTTATCTTCCCTTCAGACAATAACCTTAATATCGTTTCTCTGCCATTATTCATGCTGAAATATCCCCCTTATAAGTTTGCTATCAATTTCTCCATTTCAGGAATACTTATGCCAGTTTTTGCACGGAGTAATTCATATAAAGTCATGATGTGCTTGCCACTTTGTTTTATCATCTCTACCGCTTCTGGGCGCATTCCAAGCTTATCCGCCCCAGAACTCAGGGATATTAATATGCTAAACAGCCTTCTAACAATCGCAAAAACTTCGTAATACTCTATTTGCTTAATTTTGAATCCAGCGATCTTTTCGTATTCATTGAGTACAATATCACGTCCCTCTGGATTCCCATAAGAGCTAACGAGAAGCATCGTCCACGCAAGATCACTCCTGAAATCGCCAATATCAGCGTTACACCAGTCAATCACACTCGCTGTATCGTCTTCCTTCAGTATCAAATTTGCGGGATGATAGTCCCAGTGTATTATTGACAATTTATCGCATGGAACATTCATTCGCCTATCCATCAACCAATCTAAGACTGGTTGAAGAATACTAATTTCAGGAAATTCATCTGTATAACCTTTAGCTTTTGATAATATATAATTGATGAATCCATAAGGGTCTTGTGCATCATAAGGCAGTTGAGCATAATCAAACAAACGCCAATCCAGACTGTGAAGGTTGACGAATATCCTGCAAAATTGCCGTGCAAGTTCCATCTTTCTTTCTTCAGCAGAATTATCAATCACCTCCCACAATATCTGCCCGTTGATCCTCTCCATGATGACGAAGGGTTTTCCGAATATGGAGTTGTCGTGTTCCAATACGTAAACCTGTGGAACAGGAAATCCAATCTCATGCAGTTTCTTTATCGCATTGAATTCTTTTGTGGATTTCCCTTCTGCATGGTCCCCCGGATAGATTCTCAGTATTAGTTCCTCATGCTTTTGATGGCTATTTTCGTTGTATTCCGCATCATAAGAGTAAACCTCGTTTTCCCATCCGCTCGTGATCTTTGTGAAATTGTGAATCTCAATATTTTGCTTTGATGGCTCAGTATTTTTATAATAGTCTAGCAACTTGCTTTGAGTATCATAATCAGTAAGAAGCATTTTTTAACCTCTCTATTTTGTGTTTTATAATCCCTCAATAGAAATACTCCCTTGTACGATACTCAGCAAGACTTTTGCCGTTCCGTTGTTCAATACTCCTTTTAGCTGATTTTGTATTTTTCTATCTTCTCTGATGGGTAAATCGCAGGATATTCCTTCCCCGCCTGAAGTTGTAGCAGATATAGTGCATGATGAATCCACGGGGATTTTAAGATTGATGTCTCCTGTAACCATAGAGATATGAACAGTTCCATCTTCAGGAAGCTTTTCCATAGTGACGTCCACTCTACCATTTACGCCTGATACGTGCAATCGTGAGAAAATGCCAGTAATATTAGCGCTGCCGTTTATAAAACTCAATTCAACCTCTGAAACTTCCTGAGAAACATCAAGTGATAGTTCCCCGCTAGTTGTGAATTCTACGGTAGCATCTTTTTGGTTTACAGTTCCCTGCATCCGATGTCCGATATAAGGTTTATCCCAGCCTTTTACGGAAATATCACCATTTATATGCCTGATCCGTATTTTATTTGCAGTTACAGTATCAGCGATTATACCTTCAGTTTCACCTTGCTCTCCTTGCATCATGGATGTCGCTCCTATTTTACTAACGTTTCTAATTACATTATTAACGTTGCTTAAAACGTTCTCAATAATAGCCCCCACATCCGGTATATTCGGGATATTTGGAATATTAGGGATACGTGGCATTGTCGGAATTTTTGGAATTTGAACGTCAATTTTTGGCATCTGAACATTAATGGCACGTTCTGCTTCTGGACGAATTGTCTCGATAATTTTAACGTTATCAGGGATTTCTTCTTTATTAAACGATTCGTATGCAAAATAAAATTCTCCATCAAGTGCGTTGCGAATCTCTCTTACTTTCTCGGCATCTCCCTCACCTGCGTATATCATGTAAGTGAATGTTGCACGTTTATCCGGTGCAATACCAACACCGAAGATCATCGGCTGTACAACCAGATGAGTGTCAACTCTGGGATAGTAAATCTCGATGGAATCAATAACGTCCTTGGGGAACATTTGCCCGAAAACTTTGCCGTTTTGTGTTACAGCGCACCATACGTCTGGTGAACTAACGCTCTTCTTGAAACCTGCGCCGCTGTAGCCGCCCTCAACGGAACCTTGCTCTGAAGGAATATGATACGTATTGCCTTTCAGGTTACCGTCCATACATATTTCTGGATGTATCCCGAAGGTGAATCTGGAGAAAGTATTCCCAGTGTTAGAGAAATCGTACTTTATCTTGATTATAGGCTCGGATTCGTGGACGGTTATAAACTTACGCACAAGGATAGTTCTGGACTGAATTTGCAGAAGCACACCATCGTCTTTCTCGTCCCATATCCACGAAGCATTCCACATTGACCCAGGCGCACCGCCAATACATTCCTCTATTCCGCCGTATTCTGTATATGGTCCGAAACTCACGCCTTTAGGGTAAGTTTTGTATAGAAAGCGGCTTTCGCCTGACTGAATGTCCGCTATCCTCCCACCGACTTCTGGAACTATAATGACTTTCAAAGCATCATTACTTATAACAACTTGCTTTTTCCCGACGTTAAGTACGTCGTCTTCAAAAATCTGAATCATGCTTTCTTCCCTTCCTTCCATGAGCATCACGTAACATCTCAGTCAGGGCTTCCTTTACAGTTTCGTCTGGCTCCAAAAACCAGCTTTCATCAATTTGAACGTTCTGAATCTCTGCCATTGATGGTGTAAAGTCTACGTATTGTTCCCTCGTGAGCGGCAGGCTAACCAATCCTGTATGTTCATTTAACGAATACGGCATACGGTAAAAGTGACCGTGTAGCGTGAAACTGCCATCTACATTTCCTGCTCTGGAGCGTGACACTATCGTCTGAAAAACCATTTGATGCGTTTTTGCAAAATTCCCATTCAATAGAGATTTAGGAAACCATTCATAAGGAATTATGAAATGTGGACCTGATCCACCGCTGAATTTCATACGGTATGGAACGCTGTAAGAATCCAAAAAATCCAGCACTTTTCGTCCCTGCTTGAAGGCTTCCCTGAAGTTATCCTTTACGTCTATGTCTATCACCACGTCAGCGCCCTTCTGTGCCTTTGTGATGAATTCCTTTACGTATTTTGCTATTGTTCCATGAAAGGCGGGGTATTTTTTCGGGACAGTATTATCATCGCCTTCCAGCAACCTTTTTGCCATCGAAACTAAGTCACCAGGGTCTTGAAAACCGTTTTGCCCTTTAGCTCCACCCAGTGATGCAGGCTCATTGGTTACTGTAACCCTTCGATCCTGTCCATACCTGAATATTGCCATCGCAACGTCTTGTCTTTCCAGACCATAATAAGCCAGTACATCCCCAATCTTTGGTGCATACCCTAACGGCATAAGATTAATCCTCCTATATATGGAGTGTTAGAGCTTGCTCTAGCATGCGTAAGCAAGCTTACGCACTCCACGTTACGCTTCTGGTGTCAATTTGATCGTCTGGAATCCCCTGACTATCGGATTATGAAAAGCCTCGATACTGACGCCATCGGCGACGGGAACTTCAGCGCAGAGAGTATCTTCCATAGGCTCTTGAGATGCAATTTTCACGTTACCGTCAGTAATAGCCGCTGTTATCCTTACAGGCAGACCGACAAATATCGTCTGACGAGATTCTCTTACTTTGTCAATTGCCTTTGACACACCATAAGCGGCGGCGTAAAGCTCTGCAAGCCTTACAGGATGGCTCTTTTTACCGATAGCAAGGACAGGAATCTGGTATTTATCCTTTATTGATTTCGCTATGTTCTGCAATTCAGGAAGTATAAGCCTTATAATCGTTCGTCCTGTATCGCTGAGAGGTATCTTGTAGAGTATATCTTCCTCTTTTATATCGAGTATGTTTACACCGCCAAGAGACATATCGAGGTGAACGTAGTCAGCTTTTTGTGTTGCAAGCATTTCCTCGCATACCTTGAGTTCGTTCACTATAATCGCATAGTCAGTGAGTGAATAATCTTTGCTTTTGTTATGTATGTATGCTGGTTCTTTATAAGGATGGTCAACAATAATACCCACAGTCGCTATAATATTAGTGGGCAAAAAGTTTTCATCAAGTACCGAACATGCAGAATCAACAGTTGCTATTCTCATTTCAATCTCCTTTTGTATTTGTCATTAAAAATGATTAATTTTATTTTCTGATGACTTATAAAATCGTTTCTTGAATCAGCTTTAACCGAAATGGTCTTTTCGTCAGCCATTCCCATTTGTCATTTGGATTAGCGATACTAATATGCGGGTGAATGTAAATGTCTTCCATAGAAACCGGTTCATCAATCTCGTATAAATAGCCATTTTGCTTACCATCGTGATGAATTGTAAGAATTTTTCCATTTCCTGAAGCCTCAAGTCGAGAAGGTTTATGTGAAAATGCAATAGCAAGTTCTTTATTCCGAGTAATCGAACTGCCTATAGCTAATATCTCCAGCAATAAAGGCGAACCATGATACCAGAGTTGACTTTCTGGATCATCAAGTGGTTTATCATTGCCATTTCCATCGCTGATGTAAGTAAAAGGCATAAATATGTACCTCTTTTTTCTATGATCACTTTTCGTAATCTTCGATATTCCAATCTAAATATGAGCTATTATGGCTGATGACTTATAAAATCATTTCTTGAATTAGCTTTAATCGAAATGGTCTTTTCGTCAGCCATTCCCAGGGATCGTTTGGGTTAACGATGTTGATATCAGGATGAACGTAAATATCTTCCAAAGAAACCAGTTCAGCGATTTCATACAAATAGCCATTTTGCTCTCCATTGTGATGAATTGTCCCATCATTCGAAACCCCAAGCTGAGAAGGTTTATGTGAAAATGCAATGGCAAGTCCTCTATTCCGGGTTATTGAACTACCCGTAGCTAACATCTCCAGCAGTAAAGGCGAACCATGATACCAAATCTGGCTTTCAGGCTCATCAATTGGTTTACCCTTTCCATCGTCAATATAAGGCATGAATATGTACTCCCTTACTTCTTATTTAGTATTCATGATTAAATAACTTCCCTATTTTGAGATATTTAGATATATGACTTATTTAATCAAATCCCCCCTTCCCTCCTTTAGCTAAAGGGGGAATTAGCCTAAACTCCCCTCTTGAGAGGGGTTAGGGGGTGTGTTTCCTATTAAGATTATTTTTCGTAATCTTCGATATTCCAGTCTGAATATGGAATACTCTGGCTATCTGAATTTCTTTCTAACGACCTTATCCAATGGTCAATGCTCTCCCTGACGAACCTGTATTCATAGCCTATACGGAACTTTGGAATCTGGTTAACAATCTCAAACACTTTATCAACACTCAGTCTTAGGTATCGTGCCAATTCCTCTACGGTCATGATCTCGCCTTCCAGCGTTGGAGGAAGCGCACCTTTTTCTTCAAGCTTCAGCACTCTTTGGCTTAGACCGATAACTGCACTTCTCAGTATCTCAATCTCCATCTCTGGAGGTCTTTGAGTTTTGTTTAGTTTCTTTTTGAGTTCCGATTCCCAGTCTCTCGAAGGCTCGATACCTTTCCACTGCTGGCAGACGTTCAAAACACTTTTAAGCGACTCTAGCTCTTTACGGCAATCTTCACACTCATCCAGATGAGTCTGAACAATCTTATATATATCTTCAGGTAGCTCCTCATCCAAAAATTCCGTAAGTCTATCCCTGATCTCTTCACATTTCATCCTACATCCCTCCTTCTCTCAACGGTTCAAGATAGCGTCTGAGCGTTTTGACTGCCGCATTCTTTCTTGAAGCAACCGTTCCAACCGGGCATTGGATGATAGCAGCGACGTCCTGATACGAAAGATCATCGTATTCAGTTAAAATAAAAACTAATCGGTGTTCTGGTGATAATTTGCCTATCGCCTTTGTTATCCTTTGTTCGAGTTCCCTTCCAAGTAGTTCCTTCTCAGGTGAGTTATTGGGGTCAGATAGCGCATCCAGTAATTCACAATCGTCACCATCCTGTGATGCGATGACTTCACTCAATGATTGTATCTGTGGAGTGCTTTTAAGCTTTGCCAGAGCATTCAGGCACACGTTCTTTGCGATTGTATATAGGAACGTAGCGAACTTTGCGACTGGCAGATAAGTCTCCGCACTCATCCATAGGCGTATAAAAACGTCCTGAGAAAGGTCTTGAGCCGTCTCCTGATCACCGATAAAGCGATAAACGAAGTTCAGGAGCGCAATTTTATACCTTTGAACCAATGATTCAAAAGCAGACGTATCATTGTCAAATTTGACTTTCAACATCAATTCTTCATCTGATGGTATCATGCACTCAACCCTCATGGTAAGTTATTATTTTCTTTTCAATATATTTAAACCAACAAAATAAAACAAAATTCAAAAATTTTCATACTCTTTGTGCCTTTGTGGTGAAAAATTTTATAGTACCGTAATCGTTAAAAAATAGTCTGAAAGTATTTTATATTGTGTTTTCACCAAAATAGACATTGGTATCCAACATTGGTTATAATAGAGTTGGCAAAAACAACTAACTCTAACCAGTGAGGATACCAAAATGATCTTACGATTCAAATATGGCAATGTCAATAAC
>Ga0315274_10005239_pt1 | contig 18967 bp, 18 predicted proteins | sample YL17G02_20_MG_FD_203700 | JGI IMG/M metagenome (GOLD analysis project Ga0315274, IMG submission 203700) | Sediment microbial communities from Yellowstone Lake, YNP, Wyoming, USA - YL17G02_20 | ecosystem: Environmental > Aquatic > Freshwater > Lake > Sediment | place: USA: Wyoming | collected... | reverse complement strand
CAGATGAAGTGCCATAAACACCAGTTGGGCTGAAAAATCTTTGATAAAAAGGATCACCTGAAGTATTGGATTTAAGTGTCCAATTAGCGGTTGGCGGCGCGTTGTCAAACATGGCAATCATATTGGCTGGAATAGAACCAGCACTATCTTTTTTTGCCAAAATAACAGTCATATAAGGCGGCTGGTGATCTTGATTTGGAGTAGTGTTAGAACTACTAGGATGAGTATGGCTTACACCACCTATATTGACCCCAGAAGTAGCAACTTTTGTTGTGCCGTTAGTAGCTGCGGATGTTGCAGCTAGAACAATGGTGTGCGTATGAGTATTAGAACCACCGGTTCCACCAACATTGGCCGTGTTATAGCCATAAATATATTTACTATCATTATAGACAGCTGTCCAGCCCGAGGGTTGAGTAGCATCGAAGATAGCAATAACGCCAGCTGGTAAAGTTGAAGGAATACCATTATTATAACGAATGACTTTTAAATACCGATAAGCAGGGATATTGGTGCCCGAGAGACCGCTTGTGATAGTTGACGTATGAGTATGAGCAGCAAGGGGCGGCTTAATGTTGGTAGTACTAATAGTCCCAACTGCCGTACCAGTTCCTGAAGTTAGAGTACCTGGATTAGTATGAGTATGGGTAGTAGCGCCAGTACCGGCAGCATAGCTAGTATTACCGCGAATAAATTTTTGATAAAGATCTTGGCCAGCGGTGCAAGAAATGCAGGTCCATCCAGTCGGTGCATCTAAAACTGCATCGTCCCAAAGCAATATCATATTTGCCACAGCATCCGAAGCAATCTGCCACTGCCGAATTTCTTTAAAACTTTGTCCTGAGCCTGCCGAAGGGTCGCCAATTTGAAGCGGTCCTAATAAATATATATACGGGCTTATATCTGGGGCATCAAATTGATATTTTAATTCATAGTTTTCACCCTTCTTTAACTCCACTTGCCAAATTAATTGTTTGGACATTGAATCATTGGAAATTGATTGAAAATTGAAAATTGAAAATTGATCATTTATAACGAACGAACTTGGCAACGTTTCAATCACTTCGCCTGAAAAGTCCTGATTCGCTTTAATTTTCAAAGTCATCTCATAACTCGCTGGTGGATAAATTCTGGTTGGTCCAATTCTTTCAATCTCAAAAGGCACTGAATCTCTAACCTCAAAAGAATCTAATATTTCATAACCATTATCAAGATTAGTTAATTTCATTTCATAAGTTCCTGGTTCTTCTACCTGATAATAAGCAAAATAATCTGGCACATCAGTCACATTATTTGATCTGCACTTTCCACTGTATTTAATTGTTCCATCTGCTGTTAACAAAATCGTCTCAATTTTTGATTCATGATTCTTAATTCTTAATTCTAATCCGGCGTCGCAAACAGTATGTCCATCATCTTTTAAAACTGCCATTTGTAAATAAGCGGTTTCATTCGGCAAATAAATTGATTTGTTAATATTGATGGCTAAAACTCCCCAACTAAACTCCTGAATTATTATTTGATCGCCTTTTTTAATTCTTAATTTATAAAGACCAGGTCTATATTTAGTTGCCCCTTGTTTAGTGACCTTAACTTTATTTCCTTGGACAATAATCCCCTCTTTAGTTTCTTTATTATCAGGAGTAATCAGAGAGGCTTGTATATTTCCTCTTCCCATTAAAGATTTTAAATGAGATAAAAATGTATTATTCCCTTCTGAGAAATCAAATTCCGGTTCTTCTGATATTTTCCAATCATGTTTTCCTATTTTTGATTCAATTTTAATAACTTCTCCATATTCTAAATCCAACCAAACACTGTCGAGATAAACTGGAGAGAGTTTAGAATCTGGAATTATAGACGTGGAGTAGTAGGTAAATTTTATTTTTAAATTTTGAAGATCTTCGGGATTTTCAAAAATCGGTAAAGCATAAAGAAAATAGCCGCCGTTTGTATTGTTGAAAATTTCTTGAGATAAATCCAATTCTTCTAAGTTGCGCCACTCGTTTTGGTAAAAATAATTAATTATTACTTTATCCCCTTCTTGACCTTTGCCAGCTAATGATATTCTTAATTGGACGTTTTGAATTTCATTTAAATCAAATCCTTCTGGTAAAGAAAAATTTTCAAAAATTAAAGAAGCAGAATTTAAAGCTTGCTTTTCTTCTTCAGCATTAACTTTAGGAATTAAAAATCCAAAAATCTTTTTCAACCAAGAAATGGGTTCGGTAGTGGTGGTAGTTTCTTGAGGAATGGTGGTGGTCGTTGTTTCTTCTAAAGGTAAAGTGGTAGTAGTGGTAGTTGATTCAATAGTTGTTGTGGTAGTTGATTCGGTAGTAGTAGTCGTCATTTCAGAAGGAAGAGTAGTGGTGGTTGACTCGGTAATTGGAGCTGTCTCTGAAGGAACTGTTGTCGTTGTTGTTTCTTCTTCAATAATCCCTTTTATAAATGCCGAGTTTTCTTCATTAAAATCAGCAAAAGAAGCATTATCAGGTAAATCCTGATTAAAAGCATTTTGGGGATTTTGCCATGTAATATCATTAGAAGATTCTAGAGTATAAGAAGTAGGAAAAATCTTAATCTGGTTTTGGGCTTTAACTACTATTTTTGAATTAAATACAAAAAACGCAAGCAATAAAAGAATTGCTAAAATTGCCAAGGTAATTAATAATCGTTTTGAGAAATTCATCCTTGGGAAATTCATTTCTTTATCTAAGTATATCACAGGCTTAAATAAAAATAAAAAAACAAACTCAATCCAAAGAGAGTTTGTTAGCGAAGCTTAATCTAAATTATTTAATCGCCAAGGCTTCTTCAAGACGATTTATTCGTTTCTCAAGAAATTCTATCCTTTGGGAATGCTGCTTCAGAATAAAATTCTCTATTCTATCAAGACGAACATCTATTTTATCAAGCCTTCTGTCAGTTCCGTCGAAACCCTTCTTGACCATTCTGGCTAAATCTTCAATTGTAATATTTTTCTTTTTCATTATTTATTCCTATTATAAAAAGTAAAGAAATATAACCCAAAAGATTGAGGCAAATATTACTCCAGCTATAAAACCAGAAAGAGCGGAAGCTAATGTCTTGCCTATTTTAAATTTAAACTGCCGTTGCTCCTCAGAGATAAAATCTCTGGATAAATTATTTATTTTATCCATATTTTTTTATTGTTATATTTTTATATTATAATGTATCCCACTCGAAAAATCAATGTTATAATTAATTATACTCAAATAAAAAACAAAATCAAGCAACTTGGGTTTAAAAAATTAAAAATTAAAAATTAAAAATTATATGAAGTGCCCCCAGGAGGAATCGGACCTCCATCAGCGGCTTAAAAGGCCGATGCTTTTCCGTTAAGCTATGGGGGCGTTAAAGAAATAATATACCATATAAAACACTCTCTTGATGTCATTGCGAGCGAAGCGAAGCAATCTTATACTATTGTATATGCCTCAGAAATACGATAGAAATACAATTGAAATACAATTGTCATTGCGAGCGAGGCATTAACCGAGCGTGGCAATCTATGAGATTGCTTCGTTCTCCCGCTTTCGCGGGAGTCCTCGCAATGACAGAAACTTCTAACGGGGTTTATCAATGCGGCGTTCAATGGGAAGAATTATCAGATTAATCAGCAGAACAAAAACAGTGGCAAAAATCGCTATCCAGTAAAGACCTAAACCTACAGCCGAGCCAATAGCTGCTGTCACCCACATAATAACTGCCGTTGTTAATCCTTTTACCTTCCCTTCTCTCTGCTCAAAAATGATAACCCCAGCACCGAGAAAACCAATGCCAACAATAATTTGCCCCAAAGTTCTGGAAGGATCTAAACTGGAATTCCCTAAATACATAGACATACTCAATCGAGAAATCATGACAAATAAAGCTGAGCCTAAACTAATCAAAGCGAAAGTTCTCATCCCAGCTTCTTTTTGCACTAATTTTCTTTCTATGCCAATCAAAATACCTAGACCTATGGCCAGAAGCAAATCGCGTGAGCTCATTAATAAAATACTTGACGTTATATTCATACTCTGGGTATTATAACAAAAATATGAAAAAAATCAAGAAAATCAAAGAAATTCAAATCAAAAGGGCACAAATCTTAGATTTAATCAGAAATTTCTTTAAAAAAAGATGTTTTCTTGAAATTCAAACTCCAATCTTGACCAAAGATATTTCTACAGAACCCTATATTGATCCAATGCCAGTAAAATTCTCTGATGATAAGAATAAAATTTATCACGGTTATCTAATTACCTCGCCAGAATATTCCTTAAAGAAACTTTTAGCTCTTGGTTTTGATAAAATCTTTGAGATTACCAAAGCCTTCAGGCAAAAAGAGGCCTTTGGAGGTTTGCATAATCCGGAATTTTCGATTTTAGAATGGTATAGAACTCATGCTGATTATCGCCATATTATGAAAGATACTGAAGAATTAGTCTATGACTTAGTCAAAAAACTTCATCATCATCCATATTTTTTTTATCAAAGACAAAAAATTGATGTTTCCCTGCCCTGGTTGAGAATTTCAGTCAAACAAGCTTTTAAAAAATATGCCAAAATAAACTTAGATAAAACTAATAATCTCAATTCTTTTAAAAAAATCTCTCGACAAAGATGTTATGGGATAGACCCCGCTTTTAACGGGGCAAGTTGGAACGATTTATTTTATTTAATTTTTCTCAATGAAATCGAACCACAATTACCTAAAGATAAAGCTATTATTTTATACGACTATCCCCTGCCTCAAGCGGCTTTAGCTAAAAGAAAAAACAAAAAGGGTTTTTATGCTGAAAGGTTTGAAACCTATATTGGAGGCATGGAAATCTCTAATGCTTTTTCTGAATTATTAAATTGGCGAGAACAATTAAAAAGATTAAAAGAGGATCAAAAAGTGAGAAAAAGATTAAAGAAAGAATTTATTAATATTGACAAAACCCTTATTCAGGCGCTAAAATCGGGGATATTGCCAACTGCTGGTAATGCTTTAGGAATAGATAGATTGCAAATGCTGTTATTAGATATAAAAGATATAGATGATTTACTTCCCTTTCCTGCTAAACAAATGTTTAAAAATTGACAGCGCAGCTGTCATTGCGAGGCCGAAGGCCGTGGCAATCTCTAAGATTGCTTCGTCGCTACGCTCCTCGCAATGACATTCTAATTAAACTTCAAATTTACTACTATGGTTTCCACTTCAGATTTTGAAAAAGGAATGGTAATTAAAATGGATAATGAACCTTGGCAAATTGTTGATTTTCAATTTGTCCATCCTGGTAAAGGCTCAGCTTTTGTCCGGACTACTTTAAAAAATCTTAAAACTAATAAAGTCTTGGATAAATCTTTTAAATCAGGCGATCGCTTCGAGGAAATTGAATTTGAATATAAAAAAGCTGTTTATATTTATAAAGATAAAAAAAATGCCGTTTTTAGTTTAAAGAAGAGTAATCAAAGAGTAAGTTTACCATTAGAAAACGTTGAAAACGAAGTCGCATACTTAAAAGAACAATCTGTGATTGACTTAATTTATATTGGCGGTGAACTTAGTGGTCTTAATATACTCAAGAAAGTTTCCTTAAAAGTTATTGAAGCACCACCAGCTATTAAAGGTGATACTGTAACAGGTTCAACTAAAACTGTCACCTTGGAAACAGGTTTAAAAGTAAACGCTCCGATTTTTATTAAAGAAGGGGAAACAATTTTAGTTAATACTGAAACCGGTGAATACGCTGGCCGGACATAGAACTATATACTGTATACCGTATTCTGTATAGTGTATTGTCATTGCGAGCGAATTAAAGCCTTTAGCCGCGAGCGAAGCGTGGCGGGAAGCAATCTTATACCATTGTATATGCCTCACCAATATTACGTTTATATAATGACTAATATAAAGAATACTGTATTATACACTGGAGTTACTAATGATATTTATCGAAGAATATTTGAGCATAAGCATAAATTAATAGAAGGTTTTACCAAAAAATATCAGATTTCGAAGTTAGTTTACTATGAAGTATTTGATAATATAGAATTCGCCATAGCAAGAGAAAAACAGATTAAAGGTGGTCCTAGAAAAAAGAAAATAGAATTAATTAAAAGTATAAATCCGCAGTTTATCGATTTATATGATACTTTGTGAGATCACGAGATTGCTTCGGCCGTCGCAGACGGCCTCGCAATGACTGTAAAGAATCTTTCCTCTATACAGAATACTGAATACTGAATACTGATCACGCCAGGGTTTCCCTGGTTCTTTTTGTTTTCACCCAAATCGCTTTTCTATTGGGGTTTTTTAGATAATTGAAAAAAGCGTGAACATAAGGAAAGACATAATAAGGAGCAATAATAGGAGCAATGAAGAACATAAACAAGCCTAAATCTATTAACTGATGGTAAATGTCTTTTTTATTATGACCCATAAAATTAATATACTTCCAATAGTGACGAAGTAAAAGAGAAAGAAGAATGAAAGAAGGAATAGGAATCAGAACAACTACAAAGCTCAGTAAATCATTTAAAGGGTTCCAAGGGATTACTACCATAGAAGAAAAACGATACAAAATAAACGATGAGAAAATCATTTTAAATATTCTTAGGATAAACAAAGAAGTGGCTGATAGAATCAAGGGATAATAGATAGCCCAATCAACAGGACCATGAATAGTTAAACTTAAAATCATTTTTTTAATTCGCCATCTTTTTTCTTTTTCAAGATTTTTGTCTTTTAATTCAAGAAATAATTTTTTGATAGTTTGCATTAAACCATAACTCCAACGATATCTTTGACGATAATAAGCTTTAATCGTGGCTGGAGTTTGCTCAGTTGAAGGATAAGGTAAATAAACTCCCCACTGGTTAAAATCCACATGTAGTCTAACGCCTAATTCTACATCTTCTGTTAATAAATGATTATCGAATCCTTCTTTATGTTCTAATAGACTTTTATGAATAAACATATTAGTACCACCCAAAAACGGCATAAACAAAAAAATAAATGGCAAAACATACTGATGAGAAAAAGCTTGGCTTAAAGCCGCGACTTTACAAAAAGCTGATAAAGACCAAAAATTACGAATTTGATAAACAGGTAATTGAAATACCTGTTTTTTATGATCTAAAAGATAAGCTTTAGCTACTGCTAAAAAAGAATCTGAGTTAGGTCCAGCTTCAGCATCAAAAAAAGCACAAAAATCAGTCTCTTCTGATAGATAACTTAAAGCGTAATTTAAAGCTCGACCTTTCGTAGAAGACACCTCGAAACCCAAGCGTTGACCATTAATTTTCCCATCAAAATCATAAGGCACTTCAATAAAACTTAATTTTAACTCAGGAAGTTGGGTTTTAAATTTCTCTATCATTTGTTCCACTGCCTCTTTTGTCGTTATTTGACCGGGTTTAGCTTTTAGTCTTTCTTTTTCATCCACTATTACTTGAATTTGATATAATTTAGCTGGATAATTAATTTCTGACATCTTTAAAATAGTATTAGTAATGACCTCTGATTCATCCAAAGCTGGAATGAAAATAGTAAAAAAAGGTAATTTCTGGTTAGTGGCTAGCCTAATTTTTTCTAAATCGTTAATAGATATTTTTTCAATGTGTTTCCATTTTTTTGACCCCCAGAGAAAATAAGAAAACAGACGAATAAAAAAAATGCCTAAGATTATGGCAATAATATAAGAAAAAATACTACTCGGAATACTTAAAATAAAATGCAATATCCGAGAGCCAGACATTAATTGAGCAAAATAAGGTATTGCCATGCCAGAAGAGAACATAGTTTTAATTGATGACTTTTAATATGTCTTTAATATCTTCGCTCACATAACCCTTAAATAAATGGCTCACTGCCTCTTTTTCACAAGATGGCGTATTGGAATTAGCAACTAAGAAAATATTACAATTAAGTATGGCTGGCAAAGCTAAATCCAACTCAAAAATATCACCTATCACTAAAGTTTGTTCTGGTTTTATAAGAGTTGCTTTCCAAATCTGATTGAAAACGTCAAAATATTTTTTTCTTCTTAAAAAAATAACTCTTTTCAAACCATTTATCATCATAGTTTCTGGAACAGCTTCAAAGCTGGAATCAATAAAATATTTTTGCGCATCGCCAAAAAGTTTAATTTGTTCTTTGCCTTGAGGATTTAATTGCTCTATTTTATTAGCAACAGCATCTGAGTTGGAATTAGTTACAATAAAAACAGGTATTTTTTGAATCAATGCCTCTAAAATCTCCTTTGCTCCTTTTTTAAAAACTATGCCACTTTTTGAATAATTATGCTGAAAAATCTGCCGAAGAACATTATCTCTTTCATTTATATCCATTAAAACTCCTCCTTTATCTAAAAGAAATTGAGCCGTAACATTACCGAATAGATAAGGATCTGCATTTGCTGGGGCAATAATTCTTCCCTCATATTCCCAACCATATTTATCAGGATCTTGTAAAATTTCTCTTTCTGCCTTTCTCCATTCTTCATCTATATCTTTCTTGTTTAATAGATTAGCAATATCTTTTTTAAAATTAATTAAAAACGGTTTTGCTTCTTCATCTGCCAGAGTTAAAACACCATCAAAATCCAAAACTACAATTTTATTCTTCATGATAAATTAATTGCTAACGGGGGTCAATTTTTAAACCATCACCAAATCTTCGAGGAATAATATGAATATGCGGACGATGAGGCACTCCGGATTGAGCAGCTTCTCCTTGATTGATTAAAAGATTATAACCATCGGCCTTTATTTCTTTTATATGTTTTTCTGCTAAATCACGAGCTATATTGCACATCTTTTGCCATTCTTGTTCAGGCATTTCTCCTGTATTAGAATAATGATTTTTAGAAAATACTACTAAATGTCCTTTACTGATAGGACTAACATCAAAAATAACCAAAAAATTGTCATCTTCAAAATATTTTTTAGCAGGAACTTCTCCTTTAGTAATTTTACAAAAAACACAATCAGCTTCAAGCATAATTGTTATATTTATTTAACAAGATTAATCGGTTGTCCTTCAAAATATTTTTTTATATTTTCTATAGTAATCTCAATAATGCTTTGCAATGCTTCTTCAGTGTTAAAAGCGTTATGAGGAGTCACGATCACATTATCTAAATCAATAAAAATGTGATTGAGAAGAATGGTTTTTAATTTTTCTGATTCAGTTATTTTCCCTTTAACTAATAGCTCTTGTTCTTCTTTAATGTTTTCTTCTTCTTCCAGTACGTCTAAAGCTGCTCCAGCAATTTTACCTGATTTTAATGCTTGATAGAGAGCTTCTGTTTCAATGACTCCGCCTCGGCTCGTATTGATAACATAAGCTCCAGCTTTAATCAAATTCATATTATTTTTATTGAGAAGATGATGAGTTTCTAAATTATAAGGTACATGTAAGGTAATGATATCTGAATCAGCTAAAAGTTTTTCTAAAGACACATATTCAAAGCTTAATTGTTGGGATAATTGTTCATTAGGATACTTGTCATGCGCCAAAACTTTCATTTCAAAACCATTAGCTATTTTTATTACATTCGTTCCGATCCTGCCAGTGCCTATCACGCCAATAGTCTTATTAAAAAGTTCTCTTCCTTTTAATCCCTCTAAATTAAAACTGCCGGTTTCTCGTACTCTATCATAGGCATCATAAATTTTTCTTATTAAGCAAATCATCAAGCCAATGGTAAACTCAGCTACAGTGTGAGAACCATAACTTGGTACATTAGACGCCAAAATTCCTTTTTCCTTGCAAGCATTGATATCAAGATGATCAAAACCAGTGGAACGTGTAACAATTATTTTTAAATTCGGCAACTTTTCTATTGCTTCTTTTGAAAACTGAGAATTAATAAAGCAAGAGATAATTTCATAATCTTTAAATTTTGAAACATTATCCAAATTCAAATCTTCTGGATATAAATCAACCATTTGTAAAAATTCAGGAAACTTTTTTAAAGTTTCTCTTTCCCAATCAGTTGTTTCCAAAAACGCAATTTTGTTCATAAATATATTATATTACGGAAGCTCGTATTTCTTTTTCGCTCCTGATATTCCGCCAAAGACAATTAATCTTTGTTCACTTCGGGAAACCTTCCGGAATTCCGCCTCGCTCCAGTTCCGGCTTTCCTCTTGCTCGCTTCAGTTAATTGTTCCTTTGGCTCCATAATGTCGCTCAAACGAAATATTCACTTCCTTTGAAATATCGAGCGAGTCTTAACTGGCGCGAATGCTTCAGGGGAGGGGTCATCTATTTAGGGGTTTATTATAAACCCCATATTAGATAGGGAGAGGTGAGCGAGGCTCCTCCCCTGCTAAATGAGCGACAGTTTAAGACGAACTCGATAAAATTTCAATTACTCTATTATATTTTACCATTCTTTCTTCTGGTTGAGGAGCTCCGGCTTTTAATCCCCAAGCGCCACTGGCAACAGTCAAATCAGCAATAAAATCATCTAAAGTTTCGGCGCTGCGATGACTCACAATAATTTTTATTTGTTTTTGATGAGCTAAAGCAACGGTTTTTAAAGTCTCGGTAATGGTTCCAATTTGCGTGGGTTTAATGATAATCCCAGAAATGGCTTTTTGTTCTGCGGCTTTGGCGAGTAATTGGGGATTTGTCACTGTTAAATCATCGCCAATGACAATTGTTTTTCTGGCAAAAAGGGAGGTTATTTTTTTAAAATCCTCAAAATCATTTTCTTCAAAAGGGTCTTCTAAAGAAATAAGCCCATATTTTTTGATAATAGTTTTATAAATATCTAATAATTCTTCTCTGGAAATACTTTTATTAGGAAACAAATAGTAAATTTTTGTATTTTTATCATAGAAAGATGAGGCGGCAACATCAAGAGCAAAACCTAAATCTTTTTCTAGCTTTAACTCTTTTCTGATTTGAAAAAAGATCTCCAAAGGTTTCTCGTAATTATTTTCTGGAATTAACAATCCTCCTTCATCGCCAAACTTATTATTCCCATACTCCTTCAAAAAATATTCTTTTAAGCCGGCAAAAAATATCTCTGCTATTTCTAAAGAGACACGAGGATTCTTAATCCGAGGCACTAATAAATATTCTTGAATTTTTGGGCCATAAGAAGCATGCTGTCCGCCATTAACGAGATTAAACAAGAAATATGGCGGAATGACTTTATCTAATCTCTCTTTTAAATCTGGCGATAACTTTAATAAAATTTCTCTTAAATATTGCCAAAGTTCTAAACCATGTATTTCAGCAGCTAAACGAGCAAAAGTTTGGGAGAGAGCCAAAGTAAGATTACCGCCAAGATTTTTTTTATTGTCTGTACCATCTAATTTTAAAAGAAAATTATCAAAATCAATTAAAGATTCAAATTCTTGTTTTAAAATTATTGGTTTTATTTTTTCGAAATTCAAGAGAGCATCTTGAGGGTTAACCAAAAAAGCTTCTCTTTCACCTCGACTTTTACCATGAGGTACACTAGAAAGAACCTCAAAAGGTCCACTTCTCATCATTGCTTCTAAAGTATCTTCTCCTCGAGAATCTTTGATAATCTTTAACGTGATCTCGCCTATTTTAATCATTGTTTTATTTTTGCGAGATGTAAAATAGTTTTTATGACTGTATCTGGATTTAAGGAAATAGCTGTTATCCCCTCTTTTACTAAAAATTCAGCGAATTCTGAATAATCAGATGGTGCTTGGCCGCAAATTCCCACATATTTATTTCTTTTACGGCAAATGCGAATAATATCGGTGATCATTTTTTTTACAGCTTCATTATTTTCATTGGCAATATGAGCTATAGTAGCGTTATCGCGATCAATTCCCATTACTAATTGTGTTAAATCATTGGAACCAATGCTCATACCATCAAAAATATCCAAAAATTCATTAATTAATAAAACATTGGAAGGAATTTCTGCCATTACATAAATCTTTGTTTCTTTGAGGTATTTTTTAATAATCTTTACCACTTTTTTTCCTTCTTCTGGAGTGCGGCAAAAAGGCACCATCACGCTAATATTCTTCAGACCAAATTTCTCGATAACCATTTTCATCGCTTGGCATTCCATTTCAAAAGCTGGTTGATATCGAGGATCATAATAACGCGAAGCACCTCGCCAACCTAACATGGGATTTTCTTCTAATGATTCAAATAATTCACCGCCAATTAATTGTCGGTATTCATTGGTCTTAAAATCCGAGAACCTGACAATCACTTCTTTGGGATAAAAAGCAGCAGCAATTTGAGCAATCCCTTCTGCTAATTCTTTGATGAAGAAATCTTTTTTATTCTTATGCTCAATAGTCATCTCAGCAATTATCTTCCTCAGCTTAACATCTTTTAAGCCATTATAATGGTACAAAGCCAATGGATGAATGCGAACCTTTTCTGCAATAATAAATTCTTCTCTGGCTAATCCTACTCCATCATTAGGTATTAGAGCTGTTTGGAAAGCAATTTCTGGAGCGCCGATATTGACTGAAATTTTTGTTTTTAAATGAGGAATTTTCTTTAATTCGTAGGTTTTCTTTTTGAAAGAAATCTTGCCTAAAAAGATTTTTCCTTCAGCTCCAGAAGTGCAATCAACGGTTATTTCTTGATTATTTTTTAAAACTTTGGTGGCTTTGCCAGTGCCCACAATACAAGGAATGCCCAATTCCCGAGAGATAATAGCGGCATGGCAGGTCTTTCCTCCTTCATTAGTAATAATAGCTGAAGCCAGAGGCATAGCACTTGTCCAATCAGGATCAGTCATTCTGGTGACTAAAACTTCTCCCTTTTTCAGCTTTGATAGTTTGTTAACATTTTCTATCAAGTGCACCTTCCCTAATCCTATTTTGTTACCAATAGCAATCCCGGTTAAAATTGGTTTTTTCTTAGTTTGAATTTCATATTCTTGATAAAATTTAGAAGTATCAAGCGAGTGCACTGTTTCTGGTCTTGATTGAACAATAAATAATTCGCCAGTTTTGCCATCTTTAGCCCATTCAATATCTTGCGGTGTCCATTTTTTGTTTTTCTTGGAATAATGATCCTCAATAATTAATCCCCATTTAGCCAAAGTCAAAATATCCTGATCGTTAAGACAAAATCTTATTTGCTCTCTTTTGGAAACAACTGCTTCTTTAACCCCGCCATTTTTACTGTAAATATATTTTTTAGTTTTTCTCCCCAAATCTTTTCTAATAATTGCCTCGTAACCCTCTTTTAAAGTAGTCTTAAAAACTAAAAACTCATCCGGGGTAATTTTGCCTTTGACAATCATTTCTCCCAAGCCAAAAATACCATTGATGACAATGATATTGGGAAAGCCTGTTTCTGTATCTAAAGTGAACATTATTCCGGCAGAACCGATATCAGACCTCACCATTTTCTGAATACCTACTGATAAACCGACTTTCATATGCTCAAATCCTTTTTCTTCTCGATAACTGATAGCTCTATCTAAAAATAGAGAAGAAAAACAATTTTTCACTGCTCTGAGTAATTCTTCTTCACCGGTAGTGTTTAGATAAGTTTCATGCTGGCCAGCAAAACTGGCGCTGGGTAAATCTTCAGCAGTAGCTGAAGAACGAACAGCCACTGTAACATTTTCTTCTCCATATAATCTAGATAGTTTTTTATAATTTTTAATAATCTCTTTTTCTAAATCCTTGAAAAGAGGAGTTTTAAGTATGAGAGTTCTAATTTTTTTACCAGCTATTTGTAAACTTTTAATACTTTGATGATTAAACTGTGATAAAATTTGTTCTATTTCTTCTCGTATTCTTCCTTTTTTTAAAAAATCAAAATAAGCTTTAGCAGTAATGGCAAAACCATTGGGAATATTGATTCCTGCAACTGTAAGATAGCGATACATCTCTCCTAAAGAAGCATTTTTCCCTCCTACTAAAGGCACATCTTTAATCGTAATGTCTTTGAACCAACGAATGTAACTCATACTTTATATTTTTTTAAAAAATTCTATTAATTTCTCTATCGGCCAGGTATTGATTATATCATTTTTTGTTGCCCAACCGCGACGAGCTTGAGCAATACCAAATCTCATAAGCTGCAAATGATCGCGATGATGAGAATCAGTATTGATAACTAATTTTACTCCTTTTTGAATAGCTTTTCTAATATTAGTATCTTTTAAATCTAATCTTTCCGGAAAAGAATTAATCTCTAAAGCGGTTTCTGTTTCTCTCGCTATTTCTATAATTTTATCAATATCTAATTGATACTCATCTCTTCTATTAATCAAACGGCCAGTGGGATGAGAAATAATCTTTACATAAGGATTTCTCATTGCCTTAATCATTCTCTGGGTCATTTCTTCCCGAGTCATTTTCATACTTGAATGGATGCCGGCAATCACATAATCTAATTGAGCTAAAACCTTGTCATCAATATCTAAAGAGCCGTCATTTAAAATATTGGCTTCGCAACCATGTAAAATATAGAATTTAGAATTTAGAAAATAGAATTTAGAATTAAGTTTTTCGATAGCTTTATGCTGGGCTAAGAGCTGTTTTTCATCTAAACCATTTTCTATCCTCAAAAACTTTGTATGATCAGAAATGCCTAAATATTCATAACCCAAAAGTCTTGTTGCTTCTGCCATTTCTTCAATGGAGTTTTCACCTCCATTCCAATCAGAATGGCAGTGCAAATCGCCTTTAATTTCATTATATCCTATAATTTTAGGAAGTTTTCTCTCCAAAGCAGCTTCGATTTCACCAGTATTTTCTCTTAATTCTGGTTCAATATAAGGCAAACCAATAGTTTGATAAATTTCTTCTTCGGTTTTGCCGGCAATTAATTTTTTACCCTGCCTGCCGGCAGGCAGAGCCTTAAAAACACCATATTCATTTAATTTCAAATTCTTCTCAATGGCGAGTTTTCTGGTTTTAATATTATGGTCTTTGGAGCCAGTAAAATATTGTAAAGCCGAACCAAATTCATAATCATCAACCACTCTTAAATCAACATCAATCTTTTTATCAAATCTAACTGATGATTTGGTCAAACCATAATCCCAAACTTTTATTATTCCGTCTAAACCCACAAAAGCATCCATTACTTTTTTGTTCCCTTCCGAAGCTTTAGCGAAGGAGGGTTGAACTGTAGCCAATAAATCAATATCACCAATTGTTTCTTTCATCCGGCGCACAGAACCAGCAACAGAAATTTTGTCAATCTCTTTAATCTTTTTTAATTGACTGATAATATCTTCTGCTAAAAATAAAGCTTCGTTTAATAAAAATCTTCCTCGAGAACGTTTTAAAAAGGCAATGCTTTCTAAGATATTTTTTTCAGTTTTTTCTCCAAAATTCGGCAGCTTTCTTATTTTTCCTTGCTGAGCGGCTTTTTCTAAATCTTCCAAATTAGTAATTTTCAGATTTTTATACAAAGCACTGATCATTTTTGGCCCAATACCTTCTACTTGAATCAGTTCTTCAATATTAACCGGCATTTTGCGATAATATTTTTCATACTCTTTGATTTTTCCAGTTTTAAAATACTCAATAATTTTTTTGGCAATATTTTCCCCCACTCCAGGAATTTTTTTTAATTCTTCTTCCCCGCCTTTTGCATAAATATCTTCAATATTTTCACTTAAGCCTTCCAAAGATAAACCCGCTTTCTCATAAGCTTGAGGTTTAAAAGGAATATTATCCATTTCTAAATAAACGGCTATTTGGTAGAAAATATTGGCAATCTCTTTATTTTTCATAACTCTTTATATCCCCAACTTATCCACATTTTAAACTTGACATCTTCTCACAGCTTGCTATAATGAAAGTGCTATCATCTGAAGGAGTTGATCGACGCAAGTCTTTCAGTTCTAACAGGTGGTAGCATTGCTACCATTTAGACGGATTAGAGGATTTCGGTCCTTTAGTTCAGACAGATGGTAGCATTTTTTTTACCCCAGTAATATTTCTGCTTCTCTCTTCAAATCTAAGAGTCTTTTCTCTGGAATCCTTGCTTTCTTGGCGCATTTATTAATATCAATTGATAATAAATCCTGAGCCAACATTATTTGCTCCTGACCGCAGACATTTAATAAATCACCTTTTAAAGATGGAAGAATGGTTATGGGATAAAATTTATTTGATTCAATAACATATTCTAATCCCCTATCCATTGGATAACGCCAACCCAGCAAATCTATTTTCATACATTCAGCATAACGAATGGCTTCACTGGTAAATTTAGTATTGGTAATTAGCATGGGTCTGGTTTTCAATTTTTTCAAAGATGCTTTTCTAAAAAAATTACCGGCATTTATATCAAAATAACGGGCATAATCAGCTAAAGCTACTTTTAAATCAACTCTCGATCCCGGCAAAGAATGAAATTTACATTCGCCAATTAGCAATTGCCTGTCTATTTTTGCCAATAAATCAATTTCATGAAAAACGCATTTTCCAGGAAGATGTTGGTTTATTTGGACGGCAAAGCCCAGTCTCTTAAAAATTTCACCAATATATTTTTCAAAGGGAAAACCGCTCGGTCCTAATTTTCTCATCGCTTCTTTTAAACTAAAACGCATGGCTCCTTTGGGAAAATCCTGAAAGAGATATTCTTGAACTTTTTTATAGATTTCTCGAGTGCGAATATTATTATAAGCTTCTTTCTCTATCTGAGAAGCAATATGTTTAGCTAAAGCTTTTTGCGCGCCAACACGCAAAGCGCTTTGATACACTTTTCGCCAGGAAAAAGGTTCTCTTTCTCCTAAGTTATTAATGATAAATATTTTGGACATAGTTACATTAATTTTTAATTTCTAATTTTTAATTTCTATGATATTTTCGTATTTCTTCTTCTGTCATGCCAAAATGATGGCCGATTTCATGCCATAAAATCTCTTTTATTGATTGTTTGATATTAAAGAGATCGTGATCAGCTATCTTTTCAATATTGTTTTGAAAAAAAGTGATTTTATCAGGCGCCACTTTATTGTAATGATATCGTTGAATTTGGGGTACTCCTTCGTACAAACCCAGAATGCAATTGCCAGAAGAATAACCTAATTGTTGTTTCTGAAATTCATCCGGTTCATCTTGCACTATAATCGCCACATTTTTCATTTTCTCCAAAAAATACGCAGGAAAATCAACTAAAGCATCACTGATTATTTTTTCAAATTCTTCCTTGGTCATGCCAAAATTATTAAAATTTGCGAACAGAGTGAAGTAAATTTTATTTTATTTTGAGCACCGAGCACTCAGGCTTCGCCTATCGGCTTGCCTTCATGAAGAAAAATCATTATCTCCTCAAAAATATCCGGTGGAATAGGAATAGGATCACCAGGATTAGTCTTCCCCGGATACTTCCAAGCGCTGATAATTCTAATGGACTTTTGACCTTTGGTTTTTTCTATCACATACATTGTCCAAATCTCATAAGGATGCTTTTTAGAACCAGCAGTCTGCATAGAAGCCCAGGTTTCTGGAGCAATACCAGCTTCAATTCTTTCTGGATGCCTGATTAATCTTTTAATACGGCTGGCTGATAAACCATATTGCCTGAGCTTTTCCTGAGAATGCCTAGTCCAATAGAAAAAACCATCTTGGTTTTTACCTTGATTTTTATCAACCCTCATGTTTAATTTCAAAACTGCTCAATTTTTCTTCTTTTTCTTCTGATTCTTTAACTTTATCTATATTCTCGTGAAAAAAATTCTTTAAATAATCAATCATAAATTTGATACTGTCATCTAAGCCTTCAATAACTAAAGTTACTGAACCATCTTTATTATTCTTGACCCAGCCATAAAGGCCATATTTTTCCGCTACGATATTAGTCACATAGCGAAAACCTACGCCTTGCACTTGGCCATAAAAAATACATTTTTTTCGCATAATTATTGCATTAAATACTAAACTCTAAACACTAAATTCTAAACAAACACAAAATACAAAATACAAAATTTTAAACTATTTTGATTTTTCTACTATAGAACCAAAAATTTTCATAAGTTCTGTGACTTCTTGAATTAATTTCTCTTTTTCTTGTTGTTTTTCTTGTTTGGATTCGCTAAGCGCGAGCCAATATCTGCTCTCCTTAGCTTCTTTACGTGATATTTTTATTCTCATTACAAAATCTTTTTTACTTAATGATTCTTCTGCCTCTATATAATTAGCGCCTATCGAGCCAGCAGCTCTAATAAGTTGCTTTCCAATTTCAATATTAGATATAGTTTTTGGCAAATTATTGACATAGGTGATTACTCGTTTCGTTAATTGAAATGTTCTTTCTCCTAAGTTATATTGTTTAGGATTTTGTGTTTCTAACATTTGAGTTTATTTAGGGTTTAGAGTTTAGGATTTAGAGTTTATCGTATCATCCGTGTTTTATTATTATAACATCCCCATCTTGAACTTCATAATCTTTGCCTTCTAATTTAACCCAGCCTTTATGTCGGGCATTAGCCCAATTTTCAGCTTCTAATAATTTTTGCCAATTAATCACTTCGGCTTTTATAAATTTCTTTTCAAAATCACTATGAATCATTCCTGCAGCTTCTAGAGCTTTTATTCCCTTTCTTGCCGGCCAAGCCCTGGCTTCTTGTTCTCCAACAATAGTAAAAAAGCTGATTAAATCCAAAATTTCATAGGCTTTTTTAATGAGAATTGATAAATCAGGATTATTTTCTAAATTAGTGATTACATAATCGCCTTTCACTGCCTGGACTTTTGTAATCAGTGTCTGGGATAAATCTTTTTCCTCTCCATTAAATAAATAAATTTGTTTTTTCGCAGTTAAAAGATTAAGGTTTTTTATTATATGATCTTCTAAAAATTCTTTTTCAAAAATAGTTATTAGAAGATTTCCTTTTTCTAATTCAGCTTTAATTCGATTTAAAATTTCTAATTCTTTAATGGCTTCCTTTTGACCGGATTTTGCCTCACCGCTAATTTTTTCAATTCTTTTAGTAATAGTTTCCAAATCTTTGAGCATCAACTCAGTATTGACTGTCTC
>Ga0315274_10005236_pt1 | contig 18974 bp, 20 predicted proteins | sample YL17G02_20_MG_FD_203700 | JGI IMG/M metagenome (GOLD analysis project Ga0315274, IMG submission 203700) | Sediment microbial communities from Yellowstone Lake, YNP, Wyoming, USA - YL17G02_20 | ecosystem: Environmental > Aquatic > Freshwater > Lake > Sediment | place: USA: Wyoming | collected... | reverse complement strand
AGGGGCCATTCAATCGACACCTTGGATCCATAGACATCGAAACTCTCGCGGTACTGCCGCGCCACGTCGAACAGGGAGCGGTAGATCCGCGCACTGAGATCGGAGTCTTTGAACTTGATGTGGGTGGTCTCCACCGCGAACGGCGAGTTGTATTCCCCGATCAGTTCCGGCCGGATCGTGCCTGAGCCGAAACAGGAAACGTACTCCGCCGTGGCCCGAGTCAACGCGCAGACCGGGCCGACGCAGTGGGTCGCGTACCACATCGGCGGCAGGCCGGGCCAGTAGTTGGGCCAGCCGTCCATGTCCTGTTGATGGCTCGCTTGGAGGAATTGAATCCTGCCCAGCACACCCTGGTCGCAGAGCTCCTTGATGTAGAGGAACTCGCGGGCGTAAACGACTGTCTCCATCATCATGTATCTGAGCCCGGTTTTCTGCTGGAGCTCGACGATTTTCCTGCAGTCGCCAAGCGATGTAGCCATCGGCACGGTGCAGGCCACATGTTTGCCGGCCTTCAACCCTGCGATCGACATCCAGGCATGATCCGGAATAGGCGAGTTGATGTGGACGGCGTCAACGTTCGGATCTTTCAGAAGCTCGCGGTAATCGGGGTAGCGTTTCTCCACACCGAACGCGTCACCGACGGCATCCAGCTTCTGTCGGGTACGCTGGCAGATGGCGTACAGGTTGGCGTGCGGGTGGCGCTGGTAGATCGGGATGAACTCCGCCCCGAAACCCAGCCCGACGATCGCGATGTTGATTTGGCTATGGCTCATGATTCGCCTTTGGTTGACTGCTTTCGCCGTGGTTTGCCTTCTCTTGCGGTGAAGTCAAGCACTGACCAGATAAATCGTGAACCGCCGTGATCGCCTGGTGATGGCGGGCTGCGCTACTTGTGCACATACATGTCCCAGCCCAGGTAGGTGGTTGCGGCTTCGTTGACCACGGCGGCGCAATGCGATCGCACCATGGCGCAATGGTGTTCGAAGCCCTGCTTGCAGATGAATTTGAGCAGCTTCTGCAAGTTGGGCACCTGGCAGACGGCAATCGAGCCCAGCATGTTGAAGGGATCCGCTGTGAACTCGCCTTCACCGACGTAACCTCGGACGCGGCCGTTGAGGTCATCGGTCGAGAAACGCAGGTAGGTCATCGGGCCGGGTTCGGCCTTGCCGTTGATGGCGCCGAAGCAGAGCTCTTCGCCGAGAACGCTTCCGAGCACGCTCAGGTTGTCGATCTGCACCGGCGTGCCGACAAAGCTCTTCGGGTAATTGCCGCAGTGCTGGGCGACGCACTTGTTGCGGTCGTCGCCGTAGTTGTTGTTCCAGTCCGCAATTGCCGCGGCGTTGCCGCTGGCCAGCGCCAGGGCATACATGGCGGTAACACCCGCGATGTCCACTTCACAGGCGCAAGGCAGCAGTTTGTCGCTCATCATGCTCATGGTGAGACAGGTCGCGCAGCCGAAGTTCTGCTGGACGGAGGTCCAGCACTGGAACCCGGCGGCATCGATGGCGTTGGCGCGCATCCAATCCTCGACCGCGAGGAACAGGCGCAGGTGCTTCTCGAACTTGGCGTCGAGGTTCTGAATGCCCGGCGCGACGCTGCCGTAGGCCTTGATCTCGGCCAGCTTCTTCCGGGCACGGGCGCTCTTGATCTCCACCCGGTTGGCGGCCGCGAGGATCTCCGACAGGTCCACAGGAATGGTAGTGACGCCCGCGGCCTGGAGCAGTTTCTCGCTCACCCGCATGGTCTGAAAGGCGGCCGGACGGGTACCGATGGCGCCAATTCGCGCGTGGCGCAGGCCGTTGGTCACGCGGCAGACAGCGGCGAAGTATTCCAGATCCTTGGCGAACGCGGGGCTGTCGATCGCTATTGTGTGCATGGCCGTGTCGGTGAACGGGAGGCCGTATTGCCGCAGGTTGTTGCACACGGAGATCTTGCCGCAGAAGGAATCGCGACGATGCCGCGTGTCCAGTTGGTCCAGCTCGTCGTCGCTGGCCTGCACGAGCACCGGCACGCCGAGCTTGGCGAACTGCAACGTATTCACCACTCCCAGTTCATCCCCAAAATTGGGCAGGGAGACAATGACACCGTCGATCTCCGGCCGGTGTTGGTTGAAGAAGTTGGCGCACTTGCGCGCGTCGGCCACGGTCTCAATGGCGCCAGTGGGGGTTTCTCCGGCGGGCAGGATGAGGGCGCGCTGGCCGAGTTTCCTGATCTGATCCAGCAATTGCCTGCGGCCGCGGTGCGCCAGTTCGGACGAAAAGCAGCCGCGGGTTCCGACGATTAGACCGAAGGCGAGTTTGTGTTTTCTCATGGGGATTGGTTCGTTGGGGACTTGTTCATGCGGGCGGCCTTGTCGCTGCTGGCGTGAGCATAGACATTTTCGCGAGCCGGAGGCTACCACGAAATCGGCTGGTTGTTGCGGGTGCAATGGCGGAGAATCCTGCATACTCATGGCGTTCATCCGGGTTCGGAGCGGCAGACGGGGTTCCACGCCGGGAAAATCGGTGTCGGGTCAGTCTTGGAGTGTCAACGCGGTGGGGACTGCGGTTCCAGAGCGACGTGATCGAGTTCGGCGGTACTTGTAGTTGGGTTGTTGGCCGCCGTGACGCACAGGCCCACTGACCGCAATTACCACGCTTTGGCCTACGGTTCGACACGGATGTTTCTCGAGAACGCGTTCGTCTTCACGTCCGCTGGGGCAAGGGGCTTGCCGTTCACGACCACGTCCTCAAACACGACGTTCTCTACCGCGTGCGTCTCATCGAAACCCTGCAACTCCACGCCCACGGGATCGGCCTGGGCACGAATGTTCCTGAAGAGCACCCCGGCGATGTGCCCGCGCTCGTCGTCCCGGGTCCAGACCGCTTTCCCGATCCAGAGGGAGATCAGCCGCGGCGATTCTTCGATGCGAAGATTCTCGAACCGCACGTTACGGATGCGCGCCGAATCGCAATGATAGACCCGCAGCGTCCACTCGCGCCCTTTGTCGTGGATGATGTCGCAATTGGTGAACAGCACGTCATCGACATCCTCCCGCAGTTCCGCCCCGATGCTCAAGGCGTGCGCCACTTCGTTCCAAAGCACACAGTCCCGGGCCACGATACGGCGCGCTTCGCCCTGTCGCTGGTCGGTCTTCACCACGATCAAGTCGTCGAGCGTGCGAATGAAGCAGTCTTCAACGGTCACGTCCCGGCTGTTGCAGATGTCGATGCCGTCGGAGTTGGCGCGGTAGCCCAGCAGCTTCACGTTCTTGACTCGGACGCGGTCCGATTGGCGGATGGGAACTGTCCAGGTGCTGGAATCGCGCAAGACCACACCTTCCAGGGTGATGTCATTGCCCTGCACCGAAACCAGGTTTCGTGCATGCGTCGTGCAGAGGCTGCCGTCCACAATTCCCCGCCCGCGAAACGTGATGTTGGTCCCTTTCAGCACGAAGGTCGGCGAGTAGGTGCGCAACCCGCTGTAGCTGCTCACGCGGAACTTTTCGTCCGGCCGAATCACGCCCCGCACGATCGCGCCCCCGGCGACATACACGGTTTGTTGGTTGCTCACGACCAAGTGGCTCACCTCGTGGATGCCCGGACCGAAATAAATGACGTTCGGATCACCGGGCCGCGGGGCGTCGGACTCCGGCGGATTCGCAAAGAGGTGCAAGGCGCCGACCCAATTGCCGTTCACCTCGATGGTCAGGGGCTTTGGCTGGGTGAGGGTCAGGCTCAGGCTCTTGCCCTGAACGGTCGGTTTGATGTTGAAAGAAGACGGCAGCACTTTGGCTGACTGGATCACCTCCGGGCAGGCCACCGTCACCGCCACGGCGCCCTGCATATCGAAACAGGCGAACGAGGCCTTTGCGTAGTAGTCAGCGGAGTTGGCCTTGTCATCCATGGCCTTCCAGCGGCGAGCGGGGTCGGCAGGGGCGACTTTGGCGGCGTAAACCGGGACCTCCTGGCCCTCGACCTTCACGGTATAATCCTTGGACAATTCCTCGCCGACTGGAGCCGGATAAACGTGGACGGCCCCGGACCAGGTCAACGGCGCGTAACCGAGCACCGATGCGACGGAAAGCAATGAGATGAGATGTTTCACGGCCGAGAGCATGGCAGGACACGGTGAGGATTCAAGGCGCACCACGCTGCCGTTTGCCATCCAAATGATTGCTGCGACGAATTCCTGGCGGAGAAAAGAAAACCAGGAAATCCTGTGAACTGGACCAATGTCCCCGCTCGATTTCACCTTCGAGGAAGCGAACCGTCCGCTTCGAACAAGTGGGAATAGATTGAAAGATGGAGAAAGCGGCGTTTAACTTGAGGCATGTCGCGGAGCATTCCAGCTCTGGTCAAGCCGGCCCTGCTCATCTGGGCAAGGGAACGGGCTGGTTTGCGCTTGGAGGAGGCTGCGTCGAGGTTGGGCATCGAAGTTGAGAGGCTGCAGCAATGGGAACAAGGCACAGATCGTCCGTCTATCGCTCAACTCCGAAAAATCGGTGAGCTTTACAAGCGCCCGCTCGGCGTATTCTTCCTGTCCGAACCACCTCAGGGCTTCGACCCTCAACAAGAGTTCCATCGCTTGCAGGGCGTAACTCCGCAGACCGAATCACCTGAATTTCGGTTGGCTCTCCGCACGGCCCTGTTTCGCCGTGAAGCCGCGCGCGAACTCTACGAAAGGCTGGACGAGCCGATCCCCGAATGCCGGGTGATGGCACGTCCGAGTGAGGACGCCGAGGTTGTCGGCCAGCGCATCCGTGAATCGCTCGGCATTTCGTGGGAGACTCAGCTTGCGTGGAACGGAGCGTATGCCGCGTTGAACGCATGGCGCGCAGCCATCGAACGGCAAGGTGTGTTGGTTTTCCAGACTGGGGATGTTGAGTTGACGGAAATGCGAGGCACCAGCATTCCTCACGGACCGCTGCCGGTGATCCTCCTTAACAGCGCCGACGCACCGCACGGACGGGTTTTCACGCTGGTTCACGAATTTGCCCACATTCTGCTGGCTACTGCCGGACACCAAACCAGCCCCATGGAAGGGCAACGTCTGCCCGAAGACCAAGTCTTGGAACGCGTCAGCAATCGTTTCGCCGCAGCGGCATTGATGCCCCGTCAGCAGTTTCTGATAGAGGCATCGAGCCATCCTGCTGCTCTAGCCGGAGACGAGGAAGGTCTGAAGCGCTTCGCGAACCGGATTAAACTCAGCCCAGAGGCGATTCTAAGGCGGCTGATGGCCCTGCAGAAAGTTGCGGCATCGCTTTACCGGCAGAAGCGGCGTGGGTGGCAGGAGCGCTCCTGGTTCACCTTCCCGCAGGGAGATGGTGGGCCTCCCATCGAGGTTCGCGTGGTTTCCTCCGTAGGTCGTCCCTTCGCCTCGCTGGTGTTGGAGGGTTATCAGCGAAACGCCGTGAGCAGCGCCGACGTTGTGGACTATCTCGGCGTGCAACTGAAGCATCTTAACAAGATCGCCGGGCACTTGTTGCCAGAGCCTGGCTTCGCCGCTCTCGCATAAACGATGCCCTACAGCGTGGACACCAGCGGGTGGCTGGATGGTTGGCAACGTCACTATCCACCTGACGTGTTCCCCTCACTTTGGAGCAAGATCGATGGCCGGATTGCCGCAGGTGAGATCATTTCGAGCGAGGAGGTTTATCTGGAACTGAAGAGGAAGGATGACGACCTCCACGATTGGATCCAGGCTCGGAAACAGATGCTGGTGCCGCTCGATGAAGCTGTTCAATTGCGGGCCGCGGCGTTGGTGCATGAGTTCCTAAGACTCGTGGACACCTTGCGCGGGCGGTCCAAAGCGGATCCATTTGTGATCGCGACTGCCCTGGAGCGTGGGGCTGTTGTGGTCACGGGAGAGCCGCTGACCGGGAAGCTCGACAAGCCGCGCATCCCCGATGTGTGTCAGGCGAAAAACATCCGGTGCATTACCTTCCTCCAGATGATTCGCGAACTGAAGCTGACGTTCTAATAACCTCTGAACGACCACCATGAGCAACGAGGCCTTCACCCGCGACGTCTTCCTCAGCCACAGCGCCGAGGACAAGGCGGTCGTGCGCGCCGTCGCTGAGCGGTTGCGGGCGGACGCGCTGCGGATATGGTTCGATGCGTGGGAGATCAAACCGGGCGACAGCATCCCGGCGAAGATCGAGGAAGGGCTGGAGCACTCCCGCGTGCTGGTGCTCTGCATGTCGGCGAATGCGTTCGGGTCGGATCCCGGCGCGCCGGGATTGGAGGCCGGCACGTTCCGGTTTCGCGACCCGTTGAACAAGGAGCGCCGCTTCATTCCCCTGCGGCTCGACGACACCCCCACTGCCGGCTGCCCAACGGCGCGTTTCTTCGTGGGTGGTTTGCTTGCGCGAGGCAGTTTCCCCTCGTAACATGACCGTGATGACCGAAATGACCTTTGCCCTTCCAGAGATCGAGAAGGCGAACTGCAAATCGTTTACGGCTTGCGCTCGAGTCGTAAAGAAACACAAGTTGTTGGCCAAGTTCTTCTCGAGCAAGCGACCAGTGGTCGCCTCGGTCAAGCAGGGAGGGTCACAACGATTCGTGCGCCTCTGTTTTGGAGAGGCAGGACATTTACACCTCGATGTCACCACGCCAGCCTATTTCCGCGAAGGATGGAAGCCAAAGCCAACACACTCCTGGCCAGAGATTCAGGCTTTGCTGGGTCGCTTCATCGGCCAAGAAATCCAAGTGCGGGCACAAGGCATTTTCTCGCTTCCGCTTCGAAGGCTCCCTGAAACGGGCTTCATCAGGATGCTGTTGGTGGAAAGCAAATCTCCGAAGGCTTTCATGAAACTTACGGGCTGTGCCTTTTCCATAACCGGAGCTCCGATTCAGCGCCTCGCTTGGTCTTTGGAGCGCGGCGGGAAGCGAATTGAAATCCGCCTGCGCTCAACACTGAAAGCGGCGGTTACCGAAACGTACTTGGCAGAATCGTTTGGACTGTTGAACGAGTCGCTCCACGTTCTTGTCTTCAGCAATGAAAAGAAACCGATTGTATCCTGAGTCCTCGGAGCTGGATGAGGTGACGGAAGGAGGTGGCTGTTCCGACTGGACGCTGCCTCGGCGTGGAATGCAGCCGGCCGGATTCGCCATTCACGATTCGCATGAAGACTGGTTCAAGACTCCGGCCGTAAGGACACTGGATGTTGCCCGATTGGCTGCCGAAGTCGCCCAAATGCGTGAACAGTTTTCACGAGCGTTTTCCGAGATAGAGCAGAGACTTTCGCAAGGCAGAGAACCGCGATTTCGCTCGCGAAGGACAAAACCGACGCGCAGTGATGCGGACCAGAAAGTTCTGCCGCTCATCCCAACAGAACTATCGCCGATTGCAGACGCAATTGAGACTTCCAAGACAATCTTCCGCCGCCGGCCGGATCCGAGCGACGATCTTGCTCTCGCGTGTTCCCCAGAGACATGGCAGCGAGCGACCAAGCTTCTGATCAGCCACGCCTTGTCTGTTTGGGAAAGGGCCAAGTTGGCAATCCGACCGCCGGTCATTTCAGCCGGCCCCGAAGGTAGCGTCGATCTCTACTGGACCGCCGCCCCCTACGGCTTGCTCTTGAATGTGCCCGCCGACCCGAAGCAACCGCCAACGTATTACGGTGACGATGCCGCGAACCCGGATACAAACCGCGCGTGCGGCAAGCTCGACCCGACGAAGCCAATCGACATCGGCGTCCTCATGTGGCTTGCCCACACGGCAGAACAATGAGCGAGGCTTGGTCGATTGAATTCATCCCGGACGCGGACCTTCTGTTCATGCGCGTCCATCGGAACGACATCCAGAACGGCCAGCCCATCCCGGGCGTCTTCAAGAATCGCGGCGAGGGCGAACAGGAAGGCATGTCCACCGACTGGAGCTATTATTCAAAGCCGGAGGAAACGATGAAGCGCAAGCTTACGGTGACTCCGGCTTGGCGAGGAGGGGTAATTCAGATGGTGGTTGGCGATGTTCGAAGGATTCCCCGCCAAACGGTTGAACACGCGCCTTTGCCAGGCAATCGTGCTCACACAAACGTCAAAGGCCCCAAGTCTGGCAGCGTCGAAGGCACTCAAGTCCGGCGACAGCATCCCGGCGAAGATCGAGGAAGGGCTGGAGCGCTCCCGCGTGCTCGTGCTCTAAATGTCGGCGAATGCGTTCGGCTCGGACTGGGCGCAGTTGGAGGCCGGCACGTTCCGGTTTCGCGATCCGCTGAACAAAGGGCGCCGCTTCATTCCCCTGCGGCTCGACGACGCCCCCATCAAAGGGTCCCTGGCGCAGTTCCTTTACATCAACTGGCTCCTGCAGAACCGCGAGCAGGAATAAGCGAAGCCGCTCGAAGCCTGCCGGCTGGCAGCGATACCGCCGGCAGCGGAGGCCCGGGAACTAAACGTCAACCTTCACAACGAGCAAAGCCAGCGCGTCATGGAAGCGATCTGCGCTTCGTTGGTCTGATTGGCGGCGTTCTCGATGATGCCGCTTTCAAGGAAACCCCAAATCTCCCTGGCCATCTTCGGCTCAATGGCCGCACCGAATGGATGTCCTCCACGTCCAGCAGTTCGGCTGCGCTCTTCGCACGCGAAGCAGCCTCTTTCAATGCTCGGGCACGTTCCACAAGCGGCGTTGCCCGGTGATTCTTCTCCAGCGCAAGCGGGATGAACCCGGCGCGGTATGCCTCACGCGTGGTTTCCAGATCACTGGCGGACTTCAGGTGCTGGCGAAATGGCTCCTTCATAACTCAGGGCTTCTTCCAGAGGTAAACGCATTTGCGGAGTTCCTGCCGTCCCCAGCGCCCCATTTGCTGGCTGCTGTTGCCTTTGCCTCTGGGCAGGACCCAGATCTTCTCGACCGCCAGGCCCGCCGACTCGGCGAAGTCGGAAAGGATGAGGTCAACGGGCACCTCCTCGCCGTGGTAGCGGACGTTATCATTGACCATGGCCGAAGGCGTTGGCGCGGCCGTTCGGAGAACCGGGTACCGGCCGCGCTGTCGTTGCGAGACGGCGTTCTCCGGGCCGATCATGGTCTGGTGCCCCGCTGAGGTTCGGCGGCTTGGCGCAATGCGGTTTAACGAACTGCGCGAGGACTGGCTTACCTGGTCTCCAGCACCAAAACCCAGTCGTGGTCGCCGGCGGCATTCTTCGCCGGCGGGGTGAAATCGCGCTTGGACTGGCCGCTCGTGGGAGGATTCTCGATTGGTTTGAACTCGCCGCTGGTCGGATCGAACCAGCGGGCTGTGGTTTTGCCCGCAAGCGTCGCGAGAAGGCATGGCGCTGTCATCGAGGATTTCGAGAAACAGCGTGTTGAAACCCTTCCCTTGAGGTCTTGCAGAATCCGACGGACGTCGTCCAGAGGAAGCTTCTGGAGAAACCAGGGCGTGTCGCCCATCAGGAAGAAGAGTTTGCCCTCAGCGTCCACCAGGTAACGGTGGTTCTCGCTGACCTTGAGCGGGAAGAGGGGCGTGGCGGCGCGCAGCCCGCAAGCCCAGGCGCTCAACCTTCTGCTGGGGATAGTAAAAGGTGAGACCTTTGATGGACGTCGAGCTGCGCCGCCGGCTCGGCGGCTACCGTGCCAAGCCAGCCGGCGGCGGCAAGAGCCAGGACACTCATGAAAGCGGATTCTGGCTTTGGTCCATCGCAAGAACCGGAACATTACGCTTCGGCGGGCTCGAGCCGGTCTCAGGCGTGCACATTCGGCTCCCATTCCAGGCCCGGGACGTTCTGCAGGTCGTCGATGCCTTCGCGGAGGAGGCGGATCTTCGTGAGCCGACAGAACCGGCGCAGGTCGCGGGTATGGTCGCCGTAGAAAACCACGCGGTGCAGGCCGCACGACCAGTTTTCGAGGAACTGCTCGATGTTCTCGACTTTGGTCGTCAGCTTGGTGCGGCAGGCGCGATCGACGAAGGGGCTGTCCACCGCTTCGCCCGTGGAGAAGAGCATCAGGTCCGTGCCGATCAGCCGGGCCATCGAGATTTTACCGCCCACGGGCATTCTGACCTGAAGGGAGACGCCCCGGTTATCCTCCAGGTGAGTGCGCATGTGGTACGCGGCGGTCGGTCGGTCCGGCCCTTCCATCCGGGTGGCCGCGACGCAGTGGGCGTGGATGATGGTGCTGTTGGAGTAATCGAAAACCGGATCAGTGACGAACCCGGTCCGCCCCACCAGGTACGTGAAGATCAGTTGGGTCAGGGTGGACTTGAGGTCGGCCTCGCAGACACCCGCCTGGAGCGCGTTATTAAGCCGCACAAAACCCAGGCAGGGATAGCCCATGCCTTTGTCGATCAGGCCCATGCCCAGGCAGTTCATCGTAATGGCCACGGCCTGGTGCTGCGCCAGCAGGTTTTTCATCGCAATGTACATCCGTGAGCCCTTAAGGATGTCCTCCCTGGTCGGCTCGACGATTTTCTCCGCCTCGCGCATCCAACGGTCGGCGTCGGCCTGCAATTCGGCTTCGTCGGCTTCGTCATACGCCTTCTGGAGATCCTCCAGTTTGAGGGAGACGATTCGGGTGCCGAACTTAGCCTGGATGGCCTGGCAGTAGGCAGGATCGGCTTCGCTGTAGTTGACATGGAGGATCCGGGCTTCCTTGAGCCGGTGGATGGCACGGAAGGGGCGGATGGCCTCGGCGAGATCCTCGTAGCGGCTGCTGGGCAGGATATCGATGAGCTTCCCCTCCCGCTGGAGTCCCGCGATGGTGTGCCACTCGTGTCCGTGGTAAGGCATCGTGAAGACCATCACGGGACGGTTCAGGTCCAACAGGCCCTTGATGAGTGGTCCGGTGTGCAGCGTCAGGTGAATCACGAGGATGCCGTCCACCTGCGTCAGCTTCTCCTTGGCCTGGGCGAGTTGCTTGTCGTCGCTGACGACGCCGGCCTCGACGAATTCCACGTCGGCCAGGGCGGGCTGCAATCCGGCAAGCTGCGCCTCAAAGCGTTTGACTTCCGCCCCCAGGTCCACGGTAGGCGTCGGCCAGTTCGCCTGGGTAAGTCCGACATAGACCTTGCCGACACGGACCTTGGACTGGTTGGCCGCGGCCGCAGCCGCGCCGGCGGTGCTCAACCGCTCCGCCAGGGTTGCCATCGCGCCATAGGACACGACACCGACGGCTGTGGTTCTCAGAAAACACCTTCGCGAAATGCCAGGGCACATGGTTATATCCTTCCGGGTTTAGGTTTGGCTTGTTTCCTACCAGACCGGCGCGCGCAGGACAAGACCTCAATGCGCGAGCCGGAGCCGCACCAGACAGGGAGCCGGGACTGAGAAGCCACAGGTTGCGTTGACCGATACTGAGCGTTGGTGTAGGTGCATTCTCCTGACCTTGCCGGTCAATCTGTCAATGATCTGCTAACCGCTGCCAATTTAGTAGTTGCCAGGAAACTACTAATGTGAAATGAATTAGTAGTAATTTGACGATGAAAATGCCACAGAAACCCCCGCCGTTTGCGGAATTGCTCCGGAAGCACTTGGATGCGAACCGCTTGAACGCCATTCTGGAACTGTCGAAGACGCCCTCCGCCGACTACCCGCACTGGGACAAGCTGCGGCATTTGCCTCCGCCCGCCGGGTTTAAGTCGGAGGAATGGTGGCTGGCCGTGAAGCTGCAGCGCCACGGGGCGTTCAAGCCCCTTCCCATTCGCGACAAGCAGGGACGGCCCTTCCAGTTCTGTGTCCCAGACCCGGTGCAGGTGGAACTGCACGAGATTGACGTCGGTGCTGGCGGCTTGATCGGCGTGCCGGAACCGATCAGCAATCCGCAGACCCGCGACCGCTATCTTATGCGCTCCCTCATTGAAGAAGCCATCACCTCCAGCCAGTTGGAAGGCGCTGTTACCACGCGGGAGGTCGCCAAAGAGATGATCCGCACCGGCCGTGCCCCTCGTGATACCAGCGAGCAGATGATCCTGAACAACTACATGACCATGCAGCGGATCACGGAGCTGAGGGACGCGCCGCTCTCGCCGGAGATGGTCCTCGCCATTCATCAACTGGTTACGGAGAAGACGCTGGAGGACACGACGGCGGCCGGGCGACTGCGTCGGCCGGATGAGAAGCGGGTGGTGGGAGACGATTTCGGCGAGGTCTTTCACGAGCCGCCGCCAGCCGCCGAGTTGCCTGGCCGCCTGCAAGCGATGTGTGACTTCGCGAACGGGGAAGCGCCCGGCTACTTCGTCCATCCCGTTGTACGTGCCATCACCCTGCATTTCGGGTTGGCCTATGATCACCCCTTTGTGGACGGCAACGGGCGCACAGCGCGGGCATTGTTTTATTGGGCGATGTTGCACGCGCGCTATTGGCTGTTCGAGTTCATATCCATCTCCAACATTCTACGCAAAGCGCCGGTCGAATATGGCCGCTCGTTTCTTTACACGGAGACAGACGACAACGACCTGACCTATTTCCTGGTGGCGCAAACCAAGGTCATTCGCCGGGCGATTGTGGAATTGCACGACTACATCGTGCGCAAGACCACGGAGGTGCGGGAGGTGGAGGCACATCTGCGAGCGTTGAACCTATTCAACCACCGGCAGGCCGAGTTGATCCGGCACGCGCTCAAGCATCCCTTCCAGGAATACACCATCACCAGCCACAAGAAGAGCCACAACGTAGTTTATCAGACTGCCCGCACAGACTTGCTGGACATGAAGGCGCGAGGTGTCTTAGAGCAAAAGAAGCGGGGCAGGAAGATGGTGTTCACGGCTCCGAGCGGCTTGGCGGACCGGCTGCGCAAGCTGGAGAGGGAGGCCCGAAGCGCATGAGCGAAGCCGACTGCGTCGAACGGCCCGTCATCGAATAGCTTTCACTGAAACTTGTCGGGGCAAACTGCACGACCACCCCGGTTCAGGCGGCTTGGGCCGGATCAAGGCGCCGCAGCACGCGGCAGAGAGCCTCCAGCCGGGGCGTCGGGACGCCGGCTGTCCGGGCCTGTCGCAGCGGTTCCAGGAACATGCTCTGCAGTTCCAGCGGTTGGTGCCGCTCATAATCAAGCAAGGTGGAAGCTTTGTAGGCGCCCATGGTCCGTGTCCGCGCCACATTAAGGCCGGCCAGGGAAGCGGCCAGGTCATGTCCGAGCGCCTGCGCGGTCGTTATAACCTCGCTCATCAATTCGCGCAGCAGCGCTTCCCAACGCGGCTCGCCAAGCAACACGTCCGTGGTCAGGCAAGGTCCCGGCCGGAAGTCGGCGCGCAGCTCCCCGGAAAGGACAGCTTCGTAGCCCGCTGTGCCCGCCACGCCCAGGCCGTTGAAGGGCACATTCCACACCAGTTTCTCCCAGCGAGCCCGTTCCAGATCGCTGGTAACTTCGCACCCGATGCCCGCCTGGTGAAACAGGGCGGCCAGGCGTTGCGTGCGCGGCCCGGGGTGTCGCTGATATTCGCCCAGCACAATCTGGCCATAAGCCAAGTGCTGAATCTCGCCAGGCTTCAGTCGGTTCAGGCAGACAAAACAGAGGGCCCCGAGGACCGGTTCGGGACCGCACAAGGCCGCGAGTTGCGCTTCGTTGCCCAACCCGTTTTGCAGGGTGATCAGCGCGGTGCGGGGACCGATCAGCGGGGGCAGCAGCGCGGGAAACCGGTGATTCGCGGTGGTCTTTAAGCCGACCAGGACCAGCTCAGCCGCCCCGATCTCCTCGGGCGCGCGGGCGCACTGTGGCTGGACGCGAAAGTCCCCGTCCACGCTGCGGATCTGAAGGCCCTGGCGGTGGACAACATCATAATCCGAGCGCAGCAGAAAATGAACCGCATGACCGGCGCGACTGAGTTTCGCTCCGTAATAGCTGCCGACGGCGCCGCAGCCGACCACCGCAATCTTCACAGGAGACTGGTTCGGCGGGCCATCACTGGTCCTGATGCGCTTGCCCGACTGCACCTGCTGACACCCAGGCACAACAAAAAAGGCACTCTGAGCAGCCCAGAGTGCCTTGGGGAAAACTGCCGGATTACTTCTTGCCCAGGATGGCGTCCTTCGCGGCCTTGGCCACGCGGAACTTCACGACTTTCTTGGCCGGGATCTGGATCTGTTCGCCCGTGGCGGGATTGCGACCCACGCGCGCCTTGCGATTCACCAACACCAGCTTGCCAATACCCGGCAGCGTGAACGTATTCCTGGCATTCTTGTACGCCATTTCCGCGAGTTGGTCCAGTATGTCGGCGGCCACCTTCCTGGTGACGCTGTTTTTCTCCGCGAGTTCGGCTGTGATTTGCGACTTGGTGAGAGGCTTAGCCATAGTACGTTTTGGTTAGTTTTGGTTAGGTCGAGTCATGCGACTTGGGCGTATTAAAGCTCTTCACTTCGCGGGTGCAAGGAGAAAATCACCAATGTTCACGCTGGGGAAATGCATTCTCGGCGCCCGGCTCGCCGCCCCGGACTTGACTTGCTCCGCGGTTGTCCCAACATGCGTGGTGTGGGCAGCCTGTTCACGATACAAAGCGATCTCCGATACGAGATCGTGCGCAAGATCGCCGAAGGCGGCATGGGCGTGGTTTACGAAGCCGAACAGCAGGGAACCCGCGAATTCGTCAAACGGATCGCCATCAAAGTGATCCGCCAGAGTTACGCCAGCCAGCCAACCTTCCTCGACAACTTCGTCGGCGAAGCCAAGCTGGTGGCCGACTTGATCCACACGAACATCGTGCAAACCTACCACCTGGGCGAGGCGCGCGGGCTCTATTACATTGCGATGGAGTTGATCCGCGGCGTCAACCTCGAGCAGTTCAGCCGGCAGCACGTGGAGAAGGGGCGTTCCCTGCCGCCCGAACTGGCGGTGTTCATCGCCAGCCGTGTGGCCCGTGGCTTGGCTTACGCCCACGCCAAGACCGACAAAGACGGCCGCCCGCTTGGCCTGGTGCACCGGGATGTCAACCCCAAGAACATCCTGCTGGCCTTTGAAGGCGACGTGAAACTCACCGATTTCGGCATCGCCAAGGCCCGCGGCTTTCTCCAGGACCAGGAAGGCCAGGTGGTGGCCGGCAAGGCCGACTTCATGAGTCCGGAACAGGCGGACTTCCAGGTCACCGACAAGCGCTCGGACCTTTTTTCGACCGGTGTGGTCCTCGCCAGCCTGTTGCTCGGCCGCAACATCTTCAAAGCGGATACCCCCGAGGAATCCCGCCGGCGGATCCTGACCATTCCCATTCCGGATTTCCGCCAACTCGATCCCCGGATCGACGCGCCGCTGAATCAGATTCTGCAACGCGCCCTTGCGCGCAACCTCGACCAGCGTCACCCCAGCGCCGACGACTTGCTCTACGATCTGGAGTACTACCTCTATCATGACCGCTACGGACCGACAAACGAGACCCTCGGCCGGTATATGCGCGAACTCTTTGGACAGCTCGACCGGCCCGCGGTCCAGGCTGGCAAGGGCGAGACTCTGGTGTTGACGCCCAGCGCACGACTCTCCCGGCCTGCCTGACCCGCATGAAACGCCCGGCCCGTTCGCCGCGTCCGCCCAACCCACGGCGGCCAGCTTCCACCGTCGTCATCGGTCTGGTGCAGACGCGCTGCGGGTCCGATGCAGCCAGGAACTTCCGCGCGACGGCGGCTGCGATCGAACTGGCGGCCCGGGCCGGCGCGCAGATTGTCTGCACGCAGGAGTTGTTTCGCTCCCAGTACTTCTGCCAGAGCGAAGACTACACCAACTTCCACCTGGCTGAACCGATTCCTGGGCCCAGCACTCGATCCCTCGCCAGGCTGGCCCGCAAGCACCGCATCGTGCTCGTCGCCGCGTTGTTTGAGAAGCGTGCCCCCGGCATTTACCATAACGCCGCGGCGGTCCTGGATGCGGACGGCAAGCTCCTGGGCCTCTACCGCAAGATGCACATTCCGGACGACCCGCTCTATCACGAGAAGTTCTACTTCACCCCCGGCGATCTGGGTTTCCGCGTCTGGGCCACGCGCTACGCCAGGATCGGCGTGCTGATCTGCTGGGACCAGTGGTATCCGGAGGCGGCTCGTCTCAGCGCCCTGCAAGGCGCGGAGATCCTCTTCTACCCCACGGCCATTGGCTGGCACCCCGCCGAAAAGGCCACCCAGGGCGCGCTGCAGCACGACTCCTGGGAAACCATCCAGCGCGCCCACGCCATCGCCAACGGCTGCTATGTCGCCGCCGTCAACCGCGTTGGGCTGGAGCGGCCGATTGGCGGCGATGGCCTGGAGTTCTGGGGACAAAGCTTCGTCGCCGGCACTTCGGGTCAGATCCTCGCGCGAGCCAGCGCCGACAAGGAGGAGAACCTCATCGTGCCCGTCGATCTCAGCCAAGTGGAGGTCGTTCGGACTCACTGGCCGTTTCTGCGAGACCGACGCGTCGATGCGTATGGCGATCTGACGAAGCGGTTCCTGCCCTAAGCCGGGGGTCCCGTCCGGCCGGTTTTGGCTAGACAAATCTTCCGCCCGGCTGCGTCATGGGCTTGGAAATGTTGCCACTTGGGCTTCTCGAACGTTGGTACGATGAGCACGCCCAGGCGCTGTTTGCTTTCCTGCTGAACCTGACCCGAAATGAGGCGGACACCCGTGATTTGCTCCAGGAGATCTTCGTCAAACTGGCGCGTCAACCAGAGCTGCTCCGGAACGCCCGCAACCAACGAGCCTTCCTGATCCGCCTGGCCCACAACCTGGCGATCGATCTCATCCGCCGCCGGGGCGCCCGCCAGCGGAGCTGCGACCAGTTGACTGCGGATTCGCTCACGGTGTTTGAACCCAGCCCCGACCCCGACGAGCAGGCCCTCCGCACGGCCCTGACGGCCGCCCTGGGCCAATTGCCACCTGACCAGCGCGCCGTGGTTCACCTGAAACTCTGGGAAGGACTGACCTTCGAGGCGATCGCAGAAGCGCTGGCAATCTCGCCCAACACCGCCGCCAGCCGCTATCGCTACGGATTAGACAAATTGCGCGAGCGGCTGCGTCTCCTTTATGACGAGATCAAATGAAACCTGACGATTTGGAACGTTGGCTCGAACGTCAACCGGTGCGGCCCGTGCCGCCGGAGTGGCGTGCCGAAATCCTGCGCGCGGCTGAGCGGGCCACCCCGCTGCGTTGGGCCTCGCCCGCCTCCGGCCCGGCGCGGTGGTGGCGCGAGTGGCTTTGGCCGTGTCCGCCAGCGTGGGCCGGCATGGCTGCCGCGTGGCTGCTTACCTTGGTCCTGAATCTCACGGTCCCCCCGGCGCCAGGCTCGGCGGCGCAGAACTCAGCGCCCTTGACGCCGCAAGTGGTCACGATGGTCATTCAGGAGCGGCGGCTCCTGGCGCAGTTGCTGAATCCTCTCGCGGCGGACGTCGCCGAGCCGCCCAAACCGCCTGGGTTGGCCCCGCGTAGCGAGCGCCGGTCCCTCTTTCACACCGCCTGACCTGTACCCTATGAACTCCACCGATCCGTCCCCCCGTACTCGGTTCCCGACCTTTCGACGGCTGTTCAGCGTGCGGACTCTCCGTCTGGTGTTGTTTTGCCTGGTGTGCTTCGTCACATTGGTGGGGCTGCTCTACGCGGTGGAGAATTGGCGGGGCGAGCGAGCGTGGAACGAGACCCGGCGCCAGTACGAAGCGCGGGGCGAGAAGCTGGGTTTGGCCGCGTTCATTCCACCACCGGTGCCGGACGCTCAGAACCTGGCCATGACACCCCTGCTGGCACCGTTGCTCGATTACGCATCCACGCCGAGCGGCATTCAATGGCGCGATACCAACGGCTACGCCCGGATTTCACATATCGGCCTGCTCCCGCCGCGCATTCCGCCGAGCGCTCCCGGGTTCAGTACTCAGTGGCAGCGCGGCACGAAGGCGAACCTGGAAGAATGGCAGCGGTTCTATCGCGACCTGGCGGCGCTCGCTGCCGCCAACAGCACTGCCGGCCATTCACGGGCGCTGACTGATAGCGACGGCCATGCCGGACAGGGTGGGAAACGCGCGGCGCCGCCGGTCCCGGCCGATGACCTGTTTCCAGTCCCACCCAGCCCGGGGGCGCCCGCTGCGGACGTCTTGTTCGCCCTCGCCAGGTGGGAAGCCGAGTTGCATGAACTCAGAGTCGCGTGCGCTCGGCCCTACGCCCGCTTCCCGATTCACTATCAGGACCATTTTGCCGCGCTGCTGCCACACTTGGTCATGCTTAAGAAGCTGACCATGGTGTTCTCCCTTCGGGCCGCGGCTCACCTTGAACTTGGCCTGTCGGAGCGGGCGTTGGACGACGTCATGGTCTGCTTCCGTTTGCAGGACGCGCTGAACTCTGAACCGATCATCGTCTCGCAGTTGGTCCGTATGGCGAACTTGATGATCACGCTGCAACCCGTCTGGGAAGGGGCGGCCACGCGGCGCTGGACTGAACCTCAGCTCGCCGCGGTTCAAGAGCGGCTGGAAGCGACGGATTTCCTTCGGTCCTACAATCAATCGGTCCGCGCCGAAAGAGCGATGATCAACGAGTTCACCGAAGCATTAATCCGTCGGCGCTCGGATCCAAAGTACCTTGAGGCCGCCGCCGGACTCATAGGTCTGAATGACGTCGCGCGCGCCTTCTGGCCGGAGCTGGAACAGCTCTGCTTCCGTGGCATGCCTCGAGGCTGGTTGCGCCGGAATCAGACCCTCGCGAACCAGATCTGCCAGGAGGGCCTGGTCCTGGCGTGGGACGGCAGCCCCCCCCCGCCGTATCAACCGCCCAGCACCTCAACCGCGGACCGGTTGAAACGCGCACCGGTCCGGCCCTGGAACTTTCTGGCCAAGCAAATGCCCGGCGACGCGCCCTCCCCGGCCGTGTTCGTCCGCGCCCAGACTTACGTTAACCTGGCCGAAGTAGCCTGCGCCCTGGAACGGTTCCACCTCAGCCACCACGAGTACCCGGAGCGACTCGAGGATCTCGCGCCGCAGTTCATCCGGCGGATTCCTCAGGACTTTGTCGTCGGCCAGCCCCTCAAGTATCGCCGGACGCCCGACGGCCGGTTCGTGCTCTACTCGGTGGGCAGCGACCGGGTGGATAATGGGGGCGCCTTCCCGGTGCAGGTGGTGGACGAACTGGCTAGCG
>Ga0315274_10005235_pt1 | contig 18975 bp, 19 predicted proteins | sample YL17G02_20_MG_FD_203700 | JGI IMG/M metagenome (GOLD analysis project Ga0315274, IMG submission 203700) | Sediment microbial communities from Yellowstone Lake, YNP, Wyoming, USA - YL17G02_20 | ecosystem: Environmental > Aquatic > Freshwater > Lake > Sediment | place: USA: Wyoming | collected... | reverse complement strand
GCAGGCGGATTTCTGAGGTCGGATGATGGGCGCAGGAAAAACGCAACCCGGAAAGGGAGGGGAGGAGAGCATCGCCCTGATCGGCTTCATGGGTGCGGGGAAGAGCGCCGCGGGGACGCTTCTCGCAGCGAAGCTGGGCATGACCTTAGTCGACCTGGATGAGGTCGTCTCGGGGCAAGCCGGTATGAGCGTTGAAGAGATATTCAGAAGCGAGGGACAGGACGGCTTCAGGATACGAGAAAGCGAAGCCCTCAGGATGGAGCTGAAAACAGGTGAGAAAGTAATATCCTGCGGTGGAGGGGTGGTGCTGAGGGACGAGAACATAGAGCTGTTGCGGCGGAAGTGCCGCATCTACCTCCTCGAGATAAGCAAACGCGCAGCCATAGAGCGCTTGGATAGTGCGGTCGGTCGGCCTCTCCTGGAGGGAGGCGACCTGGGGGAGAGGGTCGGGAAACTGATGGAGGAACGATCGGAGAGGTACGTGTCGGCCGCGCACGAGGTGATAGACGCGGACGACGCCACACCGGAGGAAATAGCGGAGGAGATAGCCGCGAGATGGCAGAGATACAGGTCCGAACAGCGGGGGGAGCATACCCGGTCCATGTAGGGCACGGTCTTTACGAGGAGGAGCTGGCGCGCGACCTGATGCGCATACGGCCGGCGAGGGTGGTGTTGGTAAGCCACCCCTCCATATTCGAGCTACACGGAGGGCGACTGAGCGCCGCCCTGGATGCCGGAAAAGGAGGTCCCGGGGCAGCGTTCACCTTCCTGTTCCCAGAGGGGGAAGGGAATAAGGACCTGCGCACCCTCGAGGAGGGATACCTCGCTTTGCTTAAGAGCGGGATAACCAGGGAGGACATCCTGCTGGCCTTCGGGGGAGGGGTAGTAGGAGACCTCGCCGGATTCCTGGCATCCACCTATATGCGCGGTATCCGTTACCTTCAACTGCCCACGACGCTCATGTCCATGGTGGACTCTGGCATAGGGGGGAAAGTAGGAGTGGACATGCCGGGGGCGAAAAACGCCGTAGGTTCTTTTTATCAGCCGCTGGCGGTTTACTGCGACATCGCTACCCTGATCACCCTGCCAGGCAGGGAGCTGCGCAGCGGCCTTGCGGAGGTGGCCAAGTATGGGTTCCTGTACGACGCTGGACTGCTGCGGATCTTAGAGGGATGGCCCGGGGGCCTGCCCGGACCCGGCGATGACCTGGCCGGGGTCGTCGCCGGGTGTGCAGGGCACAAAGCCCGGGTGGTGAGCGCGGACGAACGCGACCTCAGCGGTGAGAGAGCGCTGCTCAATTACGGGCACACTTTTGGACATGCCCTGGAGTCGGCATGCGGTTATGGGGAGTTGCGCCACGGCGAGGCGGTGGCGGTGGGGATGATGATGGCGGCCCGCCTTGCGGAGCTTACCGGGTTTGCACGACGAGACCTCTCCGAACAGCACCGCAGGGTGCTTATGCCCCTACTCGGCGATGGCAGCCTGCATATCGACCCGGACCAAGACAGGGTGCTGGCGGACATGCAGACGGACAAGAAGAAAGGAGAGCGGCTGCGTTTCGTCCTCCTGGAGGAGATGCAGGCGCCTCGCCTGATCGAGGAGATCCCGGAGAGATTCGTGAAGTCAGCTGTAGAGGATACCTTGGAGATGTTGAGGAGGGCTGGCCTATGCAACTGATCGCCGTGGTCAATGGGCCCAACCTGAACCTGCTGGGCAGCCGGGAGCCCGCTATCTACGGGGAGGCCACCTGGGAGGAGATCAGGAAGGGGATGGAGGAAAAAGCGCGTGAGATAGGTGTAGAGCTGGAGTTCTTCCAGAGCAACCATGAGGGAGCTGTCATCGATCACCTCCAGGAGCTCGCAGTACGAGCCCAAGGGCTGATCATCAACCCGGGTGCCCTCAGCCACTACAGCTATTGCCTGCGGGACGCTTTGGCGTCGCTCAACTTGCCCGTCATCGAGGTACATATCACAAATATCTACGCACGTGAGGAATGGCGCTCCCATTCCGTCATGTCCTCCGTGGTCAAAGGGGTCATTTCAGGGTTGGGCTCTTACGGTTACGAAATGGCGCTGCTAGCGCTTTCGGAGTGGATGAAAACGGGTGGTTGATGAGGGGTGGCCGGAAGGGCTGTTCTCTCTTGATGCCTCTACTAGCTATAATTGCAGCTGGATGGCCTAAAGTAACAATATCGTAACATCGTTAACAGAGAATTATCTTGTGAGATCCTAAAGGGCGGCCTTAAAATCTGTCGATAGAAGGGTTAAAGAAACACTCTGAATATGCCCGTTTCGGGAAGCGGGCTAGGGTGGGAGAAGAGGACGGGCAAACAGGGATGAGATACAAGAGATTAAGAATGAAGATGTGGCGCCGTGAGGATGGCTTTACCCTGGTCGAGCTGACTATTGTCATAACCATCTTGGGTATCATCATCAGCATCGCAACACTCAGTTACTCAAATATCAGCAAAGCAATGAACCTCAACGGAGCGCTCAAACAGGTAGAGGCCGCAATGAACCGGGCAAAGCTCTCGGCGCGGCAGGAAAACGTCAAATACCAGCTGGTGTTCTACACGGATTCCAGTGGCGCAAACGCCAATACCTACGAGTTCGTGCACGACGTGTACAACCCGGTTGCGGATACCTGGACCATGACGCCTGTGGACAGGTCGGTGTCCGGCGAGGAGGTATCCGTCAGCGGAGGCCACGCGTACATCAAAGTAGCGAACGGCGTAAAGATCGCGGGGTGCACGGAGATATTGGGGAGCCAGATCATCGTGAACTTTGCCCCCGCCGGTACCACTATGGCCGTCTTAGGCTCGGACAATCCCGGGGGTGGGAATACCTCAGCAACTGTTACCCTGAACCTGTTGAGCGTGGACAGGACCGGGAGCGTGTCGATAAATGCAATTGGAACGATCACCGTACCGTGATGATATGAAATACTTTAAAGCCGGCGAAAAAGGCCTCGCAAGGAGAAGGGGACGATAGGATGTACCTGAGGAAAAAGCTCAACCAGGAGGGCGGCTTCACCCTCGCCGAGATCTTCGTGGCGGGGTTGATCATGGCCGTCGCCCTCATACCTATCGTGAGGATGTTCGATACCTCTTTCTCGGGCATCCGTGCAATGGAGAGCCTGCAGGGCGGTGAGGACTGCGCAAAGGCTGCGATCGAACAGATCAAATCCATGCCCCTTTATGAGCCGTACAACCCTGATTTCGGGGATGTCGACATCGACGACAGTTTCTGGGGAATCCGCAACCCCGTAACCTACAATCCCGGAGCTCCCACGCCCGATTGGGTGAATATACCGGAGGTCGCTTTCTATGACTATGGCGGTTTCTCGGGCTACGAAAACTTCCGTGTGGGGATAAGACTGTCATATCTCGATAACGGCACGAGCCCGGCAGTGCTTGAAGCGGATTGGGGGCCAAAGACGGTCGGTAAAGACCGGCCTACCGATAGTGACTCAAAGAGCATCCACCTTCTGCTGGTACAACTGAACGTATATTGGGTATTGGAGGGAGTAGAGAGGAGTTATACCCTCGAGACGATCGTGACGGATACAGAGGCGATATACGATCTAGGCATCTCGGACATCACCGTACTCGGTCCATCGAGTATCATGGACCCGAACCACAGCAACGCCGCCGCCCACTGGCCTGACGCTGTCGTGCAGGTGGAGATAAAAGGGTGGGGATTCAATACGGACGCCGCTGCGCTCCTAAAAGCCTCACTGGTAAGGGACAGGAACACTGACATACCCATCACCATCACCTCGAAGACCTCTGAGATCATACGGGGTACGGTCAATCTCTACAGTACCGGTACGGATATATCGGATGAGGTTGACTGGTATCCCAGGGCTGCCATCGGATACTGGTCGGTCAAGGTGAACCAGGAAGCCATTTTCTCTACCTATCTATATAACGGGTTTATCGTCGAGTATCCCAAGCCGGTGATCACGGATTTCGGGAACGCCAGCGATATGAGCAAGACAGGCCTTAACTGGACGAGCAATGCTTCGTTAAAGGTTACGGGCGGACCGTTCGTCTACAAGGTTAAGAAGCCGGCCGCCAGGCTTATACGCTATGGTGAGAACAACGAGATACTGAACCAGCTCGATGGGACCGACGTCGCTGTTACCCCCATCAATACAACATACGGTTACGGGAGCACCGGCTACACTATAACCGCCACCTTCAATCTCACCAAAGGCGATCCGGGAGAATACCATATGTACGTGGTAAACACCGACGATGCGACCTTGGCGGGTCACGTCCAATCGAATCCCAGCGTCGCCGTGTACACGATAATCGAAGTCAAACCCCAGGTAGACGACGCCTATATCAATGGCAGTAGCCCGGTTGAGAGACGCGTTTATCGCAATGTCGGTAACCCCTGGCGTCTGCGCATCGTGGGGAACTACTTCAATCTTGTCGGTAGCCCTCCGGTGGACGTATATCTCTGCAGTGAGGTCGTGGGCGAAGCGCCGGCAGGCAACTACGTACAGGGAACGAACATCGGGATGATCAGCTCACAGGCTTTCCTGGCGGACTTCAATCTATCGAGCTTGCCAGAGGGCAACTATAAGGTATTCGTCAGGAACCGCAACGACAACAAAGTCGGCTGGACGGCCGGCGCCCCTATCACGCTGCTGACCTTCAACGCCAATATAGGCGGGTTCACGCCCAACTCGGGATATTCCTTCTACGAGAATTACTACGACATCCTGTGCAAGATCACCGGTAACGGATTGAGTGGGGTAACGAAGGTCACGATAATCTCGACAACCACCACCACTACGGAGTATGACATAACGAATGAGTGCACCTTCACCAGTGATAACGAGATAGCGGTGAAACTCAATCTCATCGACTGCAGCAATGCACGCTCCTGGAAGGTGAGGGAGTACTTCGTCGCCGGTTACTACCTCGAGCAAGCCTTCACGGTGGCCCTGGGGCCAGCGAAAATCCTACCTGCTGATAACACGAAGAATGCCATAAGCATTTACCGGGAAGGAAGAAGCCGCACCGCTTCCTGGAGCTACGAGACGGTGGCGGCTAAAGCGCAGGCCTGGGAAACGACTGGTTTTTTCTCCACGGCGTACGCTACCTTTACGGTGCAGGGCATGGGCTTCCCCGTCAGCGGCACTACGACGCTCAGGATATACCGGGGTACCACCACGGATCGGACCGCAACCTGCACGACCGTTACGGACAGGGCGAACAAGATCGTCAAGATAGTCTCCCCACGATGGCAGATGGTCAACGTCACCGTGCCGGTGGACTGTGGAATCTCGGTGCAGCGGGGTACCAGCGCCGAGGACAAATATGACACGCGATGGACGTTGATAGATTGAGGATGGACGACCCACGTGTGGAAAGGTGATTGAAGTGAGCATGAGGAAGAGAGCGCGTTCGGCCCGGTTAACAGCGGAAGAGGGGTTCACCCTTGCCGAGCTCATGGTCTTCATCGGCATCATGATCATATTCCTCATCGGGATCGGGGGGATGATCTCGTCGGGAGTCAAGAGCTCGACTGCCTCGTATAACCTGGTGAAGATATCGCAAGGGGCGAACGAGGCCATGGTCACCATGGTGAGGCAGATCCGGGTGGCGACGTCGATCAATACCGCAAGTACGGCGAATTCGATCATCTTCACCGGTGACGTGAACGGAGACGGAACGGATACCGCGGTACGGTTTGACGCTGCTGGCGGCTATCTGCGCAGGGGAACATCGGCCGCCGACATGAGCGACTGGATAGCGGAGGTTGACGGGGTCGCCTTCACTTACTACTACTTCAACAAGGACCTGAAAGAGCTCCAGGCGGTGACTCCAGGGAGTGCCGCATGGACCGCCAACCTGACGCAGATAAGGCGCATCGATATCGCCCTAGCGATGTCAAGATCGTCCGTAGGGATAACCATAGACAGGGATTATACCGGCAGCGTCACTTTGAGAAACGCTCTTCAATAGAATGACATATGTGAGGTGTTGAAAATGGACGGATTGAGGAGGCTGGCACATAGAATAAGGAAGAGTTTCAGACGGGGAGAGGCAGGCTTCGCCATCATAATCGTCCTCGCGGCCTTGTTGATGCTCTCGGTTCTCGGAGCGGCAAGCCTCCTGCTCATGGTCTCTTCCTTGAAGGGTGCGGTAAACATGCGCCCGGAAGAACGCGCCTTCCAGGTTGCGGAGTCCGGCCTCTACGTAGCACACTCCAGGATCGTGAACAACGAGGTCAAGGCACTGATCGCTGACAGTGGCGCGTTAATGGGGGGCGAATACTCGGTAGAGATGCAACCGAAGAGTGGATCGGCAACCGAATATATCGTCACCTCAGAAGGAAGCTACGTGGAAGGCGGCACGACCTACCGGCGCAAGATCCAGGAAGAGGTCTACTACAGCGGCGATCAGGCCTTTGACGCCATGCGCAACTACCTCTTCTTTGCGGGGCGCGACTTGAACCTGAACGCCACAGAGTTGCTCAACCTCAGCATACCCATCTACATAAACGGCGATATACGGGCGGAAGAGGACATGAATATCAGCTGCCGCCCCTCGGCCAGTGTTGGGGACGGACTGGTCATCAACGGTGATGTTGAGGGCAAGAACTCGGTGAGCGTAACAGCGGCACCTTCTATTGGAGGAGTAAGGGTAAGTATCAACGGTGACATAAGAGCAGGGGATGCCCTCAAACCGGCTGGCACAGGCACCGTCAACCTCAACGCCGATGGGGGATGGATCCTATTCTTTTATATCAAGTCGGTTATCAATGCGGCCAGATTGAATAATATCTACTGCACTACCCTTAACCAGACAAAGGGATCATCGGATGATGAGATAAACCTCGGAACCCGTGTAAACCAGTGCGGTGTGCAAAAGATATATATCCCGAAGCCGAACATGGATTACTATAAAGCCATAGCCATAGACCAGGGGAATTATACCGACGGAGATGTGAGCCTCTCCGGGAACATCAAAGACGTAGGTGGCTCATCTGCTACCGTCTATTATTGCACCGGGAACATGACCCTCAACGGATTCGCCTGGAATCAACCCAGCATGAACGGTGTCTTCGTATGCGAAGGGAACTTCACCGCCAATAGCACCCTGCAATTTTCCGCAGCCTCCAAGTTCCAGGTGATCGCGAAGGGGAACGCTACCTTTAACAACGCTTGGAGCTTTGGCAGCGGGGCATCGACCAACGAGCATTTCTTCTGGGCTGGAAACGACGTCAACTTCGACCTGGGCATGTTCGCGAGTCAGAAACTGCAGGTGACTGCGTTAAGGGACGTGAATGTTTCCAGTAATGGTGAGCTCTTTTCCACTAGCGTCGTCAATTATAAGACCCCGGAGATCGACGTCTCTGGGTTCCCCATCGACCTCAGGATAACCAATTGGAAGGAGCTGCCAAGCGAATAGCGGCACCCATGGTTTGCGGTAATCGGAGGTCTGCCGCAAGGCAGGCCTCCGTTTATACCCCGCTCTCTTTACTTGCTGGCATCTTTATCCATGACACATGCACTGATAACGCATAAACTTGATCATAACCTGCCCCGAGATGGCGATTGACTGATAAAGTTATCCCGTAAACGAGCGGTGCGAGGGGAGATGACCGTGATAAAGGACGAGCAATATGCCGCACGACGCAAGGAATATCGCAGACTTATGAGGAAGGAGAGCCTGGACGGCATATTGGTGACCAATCTTCCGGACGTACGCTACCTGTGTGGTTTCAGCGGCTCCAGCGGTATGGTGGTACTCCTGCGCGAGAGGGGCTATTTCCTGACCGACTTCCGTTACCGGGAGCAGTCCGCGTTGGAGGTATCCGGCCTGAAGAAGGTCATCTACGACGCGAGCCCCGAAGAGGGCGCGGCCGGCATCCTGCGCCGCCATACAGGATCCAGGCTGGGTTTCGATCCCGCATATCTCTCGTATGCGGGCGTCTTGGCGATGCGGCGTCGCCTCAAAGGAGATCGCGTCAGCCTCGTGCCCCTGAAAGGGTCTCTGACATTGCTGAGAGCGCGTAAGAGCCCTGCTGAGCTGGCCATAATACGAAACAACATAGGATTGGCGGAAGCGGCCTTTAAAAAGGCCCTGGGCGATGTGACCGGGGAGACCAGGGAGGAGGGCCTGGCGGCGGCCGTGGATATAGAAGCCCGCAGGATGGGGGCGGAAGGGCCATCCTTCGAGACCATCGTAGCCGGTGGAAACCGCGGGGCCCTGGTGCACGCCCGGCCCTCGCGGCGAAAGTTAAGGGGTGCGACGGTGATCGACTGGGGCGTGGTGCGCGGGGGTTATTGCACTGATACCACCCGCACCGTGTCCTTCGGAAAGGTACCTCCAGAATTGAGGAAGGCCCACCGCCTCGTGTTGGACGCACAGCAGCGCGCCCTGGAAAAGGTCGGGCCGGGCGTTCGGGCCCGCGATGTAGACAGCGCATCGCGCGAGACTATCGACCGGGCCGGTTACGGTGCCGCCTTCGGGCACGGGCTCGGGCATGGGGTCGGGATGGAGGTGCACGAGCACCCTTACGTGGGTAAGAACAGTTGTGAGGTGCTCGAGGAAGGGATGGTCTTCACCGCTGAACCCGGCATATACCTTCCGGGGATAGGTGGCGTAAGGGTGGAGGACATGGTGCTCGTGACAGCAGGCGGACCGGAGCTGCTCAATACCCTGCCCCGCGGCCTGGACCCCGCAGACTACCTTTGAATATGGGGTCAGGTCTTGTTTTTTGCATACTCCAGTATCCAAACGAATACGGTCCAGTAAAGCCCTTTACACGAATCTTTTGAGCGGCCAGAGATACGCTGGTATGCAAAAAACAAGACCTGACCCCGATAAGAGCGGGGGTGGCTGTGTTAAAATGAGTGGCGCGCGCAGGGATCGAGACAGGAGCGAGACGGCATGATAACGACCGCAGATTTCAGGAACGGCATGACCATCGAGATGGACGGGAACCTCTTCAACCTCGTTTATTTCCAGCACGTGAAACCGGGAAAGGGCGGCGCTTTCGTGCGCACCCGGCTCAAGAACCTGAAGACTGGGGCGGTCACCGAGAAAACCTTCCGGGCGGGTGAGAAGGTGGAGCTGGCCATCCTGGACAAACGCAGGATGCAGTTCTTGTACCGGGAGGGGAACAGCTTCTTTTTCATGGACACCGAGACCTACGAACAGTTGCCCATCACGCAGGAGGAGGTAGGCGAGACGGCGAAGTTCCTCCTGGAGGGCACAACCGTGGAGGTGGCCTTATGCGATGGGAAGCCGGTGGGCGTCGAGCCCCCGGTCTTCGTCGAGATGGAGGTCGCGGAAACGGCTCCGGGTGTGAAGGGAGATACCGCCAGTGGAGGGAGCAAACCGGCGACCCTGGAAAGCGGTATGGTGGTGAACGTACCGCTTTTCATCGAAGCGGGCAAAAGGATAAAAGTGGACACGCGCAGCGGCGAATACGTGGAGAGGGTGGATTAAGGGACATGCTTGACGCGGGGACTTTCAAGATGCGCCCGGGCATCCTGGAGCTCATAGCCGGCATAGCCCTCTCGGGGGTGGAGGGCGCCTCGGGCACCGGGGTGCGCCTCGATCATCCCGAGGACCTGAAGAAACGCAAGAACCTGAGCAAGGGCATAAAGGCCGAGGCCGATGAGGGGAAGGTCACCTTCGACGTAGAGGTGGACCTGGAGTACGGTAAGGATTTTATCGAGCTGGCGAGGAGCATCCAGGGATCGGTCAAGGAAATGGTAGAGGCCATGACCGGGTGGGACGTCGTGGCTGTGAACGTGAACGTGATGGGGGTGAACGCCCTCTAGGTGAACGAACGCAAGCGCTTCAGCAGGCGCACCCTGGGCCGCATGCTGGCCTGCGATATCCTCTACCAGATGGACCTGACCGGGCACGACCTGGAGAAGGTGATAGAGGATTTCAACCGCATGTTGGGGGAGGGCATCGAGGAAGCGGCCGCGCCGCCCGAGGATATACCGGATATCTCCCTGGAGCACGTACGGCTATTGCTCGGGAGCGGTGCGCAGATAGAGGAACTGGTGGCGTTCGGCTCGGAGAGCTTTGAGTATCCCGAGATGTTGCCCGAGTTCTCCCGCGAACTGGTCGATCTCTATCTGGGCAACCGGGAGGATATAGACAGCCTGATAGCCTCCTACGCCGATCGCTGGTCGCTGGAACGCATGCCCATGGTAGACCGCAACCTCTTGCGGCTCGCCTTCACCGAGATGCTCCACCGCTCCGATATACCCACCAACGTGACCATCAACGAGTATCTCGAGCTGGCCAAGGCCTTCTCTACCGAGGACTCCGGGAAGTTCATCAACGGCGTACTGGGAAAGCTGGCCAAGGACAGGGCGATCGACGGCCGCGCGGACACAGACAGGCCTGAGGACGTATAAACGGTTGGCCTGAAGAAACCAGGGATAAAGGCTTTTTTATGCTGCCACCCCCGCAGCCTCGATGCCATGCGGGCACAAAGGATGAATAACAACCATTACTATGCTATAACGCCACATCTTGTGTATTGCCCCGCAGCGTGGATGGGTGTTATGCTGGGGTAGACCTTTAATTCAGTCCTGCGAGGCTGGCAAGGGAAAATATGGAACATCGAGAGGAGCCTTCTTGCGCCAGCCGCAGGGAGGCTTTTTAGCGTTGGAGGTGGCAGGTGGCATTCAAGGAACGCATCAAGGTCATGGAGGAGGCGGATGTGCGCCGCGCCGTGCAGCGCATCTCGCACGAGATCGTGGAGCGTAACAAGGGGGCGGGAGACGTCGTCGTGGTAGGCATCCGGACTCGCGGGGTCCCCCTCTCCCTGCGCATAGCGGCTGCGGTTTCCGGTATCGAGAGCGTGGAGATTCCCGTGGGCAGGCTGGACGTCACCTTGTACCGGGACGACCTGCACACCATGAGCCAACCGGTGGTGAGGGAGACCCACCTGCCCGGAGATATCGGAGGCAAGAACGTGGTCATCGTGGACGATGTCCTCTACACCGGGCGCAGCGTGCGGGCGGCCATGGACGCTATCATCGACTTCGGCAGACCCGCCACCATACAACTGGCGGTCCTGGTGGACCGGGGGCATCGCGAGCTGCCCATCAGGGCCGACTACGTCGGCAGGAACGTCCCCACTTCCCCCGGGGAAAAGGTGAGGGTAGCCCTCAAGGAGGTTGATGGAGAGGATGGCGTCTACATCGGGTACGAGGAGGAATGAACCCGTCGCGAGGCGGGATTTTTATTTGGCCGGCTTGACGCGCCACGCGTTGAGGCCCGAACACTACGTGTTCTCGAGATCGCATGCCTTGGCGGAAGAGACGGAGCCCGGCCCCGGTATATGGAAGGAGGCGGGACTTGACTGAGAAGAGGCATCTCCTGGACGTGGACGACCTGGACCGCGAGGATATCGAAAGGGTGCTCGAGACGGCCCTTTCCTTCTCCGAGGTCCTGAGGCGGCCTATAAAGAAAGTCCCGTCCCTGCGGGGAAAGACGGTGGTAAACCTTTTCTACGAGTCGTCGACGCGGACGCGCATGTCCTTCGAGGTAGCCGCGAAGAGACTCAGCGCCGACGTGCTGAACTTCACCGTATCGGCCTCCAGCGTCGAGAAGGGGGAGAGCTTCAAGGATACCGCCCTCACCCTGGAGGCCATGGGTGTGGACGCCGTGGTGGTAAGGCACCCGGTGGCGGGCGCCCCCTGGCTTCTGCGCCAGTGGTTGGATGCGGCCATCCTCAATGCAGGGGACGGCATGCATGCGCACCCCACCCAGGCCCTCCTGGATCTCTTCACCCTGCGTGAGAGGATAGGTGAGCTGGAGGGCAGGACCATCGCCTACGTCGGGGATGTACTCCATTCGCGCGTGGCGCGTTCCGGCATAAAAGCCTGCCGTGCCATGGGCATGAAAGTGATCGCGGTGGCACCCCCCACGCTGCTGCCTCCGGTGGCCCTCGAAGGAGTGGAGACGGGCAGCGATCTCGACGCGGTCATCCCGCGCTGTGACGCCATTTACATGTTGCGTATCCAGAAGGAGAGGCAGAAGGAGGGGAGGTTCCCTTCCCTGGAGGAGTACATAAGGCTGTACCAGCTGAACGCGGGGCGGCTTGGAAAAGCCAAACCCCGGGTGGTCGTGATGCACCCCGGACCCATGAACCGGGGCGTGGAGATCTCCTCGGAGGTGGCCGACGCCCCATACGCCGCGATAACGGCACAGGTCTCGGCCGGAGTGGCGGTGCGCATGGCGGTGCTCTTCATGCTGCTCGGAGGCGCCGAGGGGGGTGAGAAGGTTGCCTGAGGTGCTGATCAGAGGCGCCAGACTCATGGACCCCTGCAACGGCCTTGACGGGAAGACGGACGTAGTAATATCCAGGGGCCGCATAGCGGCGGTGGCCGCAGCGCTGCCCGGGGAGGGACGGGAAGTCATAGAAGCGTCGGGGATGTTGCTGGCACCCGGGTTCCTCGAACTCCACGCGCATCTGCGCGAGCCGGGCCGGGAGGATGCCGAGACCCTGGAGAGCGGGCTCGAGGCGGCCCTGCGCGGGGGATACACGGCGGTATGCTGTATGCCCAACACCCAGCCGCCCCTCGACAACGCGGTCATCGTGGAAGGGATCGCCGCGAAAGCCAGAGACCTGGGCCTTGCCGATCTTTTCCCCATCGGGTGCATCTCCAGGAGCAGGGAGGGAAAAGAGCTCGCCGAGATGGCGCTGATGCACCTGAGCGAAGCGCGGGTGCGGGCTTTCTCCGACGATGGCAGCGGGGTGGACGACTCCGGGCTCATGCGCATGGCCATGGAGTACGCATCGGCCTTCGAGGGGCTGATCATCTCGCACGCTGAGGACCCGGCGCTTGCCCGCGGAGGCCAGGTCAACGAGGGGACGGTCTCCACCGAGATGGGCTTGCGGGGCATCCCGGCCCTGGCGGAGGAGGTCATGGTGGCCCGCGACCTCCTGCTGGCGGAGGAGACGGGGTGCCGGCTGCACCTGGCTCACCTGAGCACCGCCCGTTCCGTGCGCATGGTAAGGGACGCGAAGAGCCGCGGCGTCATGGTGACGGCCGAGGTAACGCCACACCACCTGCTCCTCAGCGAGATGGACATCTCCGGTTACGACACCGTGTTCAAGGTAAACCCGCCCCTGCGCACCCCATATGACGTAAAGGCCCTGCAGGAAGCTTTAAAGGACGGCACCATTGATGCCGTAGCCAGCGACCACGCACCCCATACCATAGAGGACAAAGAGCAGGAGTTCGATTACGCACCGTTCGGAGTGGTCGGGATGGAGAGCGCGTTTCCCATGCTGTACAGCGAACTCGTACTGGCGGGAGGCCTCGGCCTCATGCGCCTGCTAGAGCTGCTCACCAGCGGGCCGGCCCAGGTCCTGGGCCTGCATCCGCCGGAATATGGGGCGGGGATAGTCGAGGGGGCGCGCGCGGACCTGGTCCTGCTGGACCTGGAGAACGAATGGATGCTGGACGCCTTCGATTTCGCGTCCAAGGGGCGCAACTGCCCCTTCCACGGCAGGCGGGTGAGGGGGAGGATCCGCTGCACCTTCAAAAACGGTAAAGCTGCTTACCGGCTGGCTGATGTGGGGAGTGGTTGAGATGGCGGAGATACAGGCCGCTGCGTTGGTGATCGGCCCGGGACCGGTGACCCTGGCCCAGGGGCCGGCTTTCCAGTATATGGCGGCGAGAGGATGCAGGCAGCTACGCCGGCTGGGATTCCATGTATTGGCCCTGGAGGACAACCCGGCTACCCTGATGGACCTGGGGGGCGGTGAAGGCGGATTGTTCGTGGAACCACCTGCAGCGGAGGTGGTGCAGCGCATCATCGAGCGATGCGGCGTAGGATCTATCTGGTACGGCCTGGGAGGCAGGCGTGGTTGGGTATTGGCGATGCGCCTGGCCAGAGAAGGATGGTACGAGACATCGGGCATCCAGGCACCAGGACATGATGACCGGACGCTGTGGCTTTGCGGAGACCGCTCATTGCTGCGGGAGACGCTGGAGGCGGGCGGTATAGCCAACCCCGCCTTCCACGCCGTGGGGAGTATACGGGAGGGGCAGGATGCCGCCGAGAGGATCGGATTCCCCCTGGTGGTGAGGCCGCACTTTTCCTGTGGCGGGTGGGGAGCAGGATTGGCCTATAACCTCGAGGATTATCCGGCGCTGCTCGAGGAAGCCATGCGTGAGAGCCTGACCGGAGAAGTCCTGGTCGAGGAGGCGCTTGATGGATGGCGCAAATACATCACCCTGGTCCTGCGGGACAGCAGCGGCAGGACATGCATACCCGGGGTGTTCGAGCAGGAGGAGCCGCTTCCCGCACACGATGAGGACGCGGTGCTGGTGTACCCTCCCCAACGATGCGGCAGGGAGGGGGAGTACGCCCTGAGGGAGATGGCGCGTCAAGTGGTGGAAGCGCTGGACTTGCTTGGCCTGGTGGAGGTAAAAATGGCCGCCGCTCCGGGATGGGAAGCCCTCTACGTCATAGACGTCAATCCCCGGCCCTGGCGTACGACACCCCTGCTGGAAACGGCCAGGGGGACGGACCTGCTCCGCGCCCATCTCGACCTGGTCATGGGCCAGCCCCTCCTGCGGGAATATATCGAGCTGGAGGAAAAGCCACCGGATGGCGTGGTTGTCGTGGCTTCCAGCCCGTCTTACCGCGAGGAGGGCGACGGTGAGGGATACCTCGCCCTGGGGTGCAGGTCCATGGGGCGCAGGATCTTTCGGGGCATGGATGCATCCGAGGCGGCGGCCGGTGCGATCGGGGATCTATCCCGCAGGGGAGTCGCGGGAGAGAAAGGAAAGACGCTAGAAACCCTCGAGGAGCTGATGCGCCTGGGCGGGCAAGGCACACCGGGAGGCATGTCACCGCCGCAGGCGGTGCACGGCAGCGGCAAGGCTTCGTACTGCATGTCCAGGACTGCCGGCGCGGACCTCGCAGGCGGGTTGATGCTGCTGGCCGGCGACAACGGGGGTCCCGGCGGCGGATTCGAGGCCAACGTCAACTGCTATCTTGCCCTCAAGGCCTGGAGGGATGAGGGTGAAAGAGCGGCGCTCTACACCCCTGACCCGGGGTTCGCGCTCTTCGCCTCGGATGAAGCGGATGCGGTGTTCCTCGGTCCCCTGGAGGCTGAGGCCATCGAGCGTGCCTTGTGCGCAGTGGACGTAAAAAGCTTGACGGCGCATTTCGGAGGTCGAGCCGCGATGGATCTAGCGGCGGAACTGGACGGCATGGGCGTGGAGGTGTGGGGCCAGCGGGCCCTGGAGGGTGGAGGAAGGCTGAGAAAGGCGCTCCAGAAGGCGCGCTCAGCGGGCCTTCGAGTGGTTGATCTCAGGCTGAGCAACGGGTATGAGGAGGGAGCCGCGGTACTGGAGGGGGCGGTATATCCCTTGCTGGCTACCGTGGAGGAGGCAGGCGCCAGATCCACGCAGCGGCTCGTCTATACGCCCGAAGATGGGAAGGCTTTTCTCCGTGAAAACCAGGGAGATATACTCTGGCGCCCGCTACGCGAGGAGGCGCAGGAGGTACAGGTGGAGGCGGTGGCGTCGGATAGAGGCCATATCATACTCCTCTGGGAACAGGTTGACGCGGCAGGCATCTACTCCACGGACGGCCTGGCCGTCTATCCTCCGTGCTACCTCACATCGGAGCAAGAGCGGAAGGCGCTCGACCTGGCGCGGGAAGCCATCGATATACTGGGATGGAGGGGCAACCTTTCCATGCGCATACATATGAACAACGGCGATACGAGCCTCTGGAGCCTGTCTCCAGGGCCATCTGCCAACCTGCCCTTCCTGCAGCGCGCTTCTTCCATACCCCTGGCTGCAAGAGGCATGATGGCTCTCGGCGGCAGGAACATCGCTATCGAGGAGGCCTGTGGATCCTGCAGCGCCGTGAGGGCGCCACTCATACCGTTCGGGGTGATCGCGGGTTCTGATATCCTCCCGTCCCCCCAGCGCCGCTCCACGGGCGCGGTGATGGGCATGGCAAAGGATCCCGGTGTGGCCCTTGCCAAAGCTCTATGGAGCCAGGGCCTGCGCCCTCAACCCGGAGGCAGGGCCTTCTTGAGTGTGTCCAACCGCGAGAAGAGGCGTGCCGTGCTGCTGGCACGAGAATTGTTGGAGGCCGGTTACATCCTCATGGCCACCAGGGGGACGGCCCACGCCCTGGAGGCGGCGGGTATAAGGGTGGAGACGGTGAACAAACTGCGTGAGGGCAGGCCGAACATCCTGGACCTCATCCGCAACGGGCGGGTAGGGCTGGTGGTGAACATACCGCGCGGCAAGCACCCCCATTCCGACGGGTTCTACATCCGGGCGGCGTCGGTTCGTCACGGGACACCCTGTATAACCAATATGGAGGTGGCGCTGGCACTGGCACGCGGGCTGCGCCAGGCGGATCCGCCGGCCTGGGAGGTACGGCCTCTCGATGCATACGGCCGGCCCAAGCACGAGGTCAGGGGTGGATGAGCCTTGCCCGGACGTTGCACAGCGGAGATAATCGCCAGGAGGTCGTTCGGCTGCGCCACCGAGCTGGTGGCGCAGGTCGACACTCCCTTCGCTGCCGAACCAGGACAGTTCGTCCACGTGCGCTGCGAGGGCCCGGGGCTGGTCCTTAGGCGCCCCTACAGCCTCTACGACCTACGGGAGAGGGCCGTTTCACTGCTGGTGCGCGAGGTCGGTTCAGGTTCCGCCTGGTTATGCTCCGCTGAAGTGGGGCAGGAGCTCGATTTTCTGGGCCCTCTGGGCAGTGGCTTCGACGTTGACGGCAGAGGCAGGAAAGCCCTGGTCGCGGGGGGAACGGGGATCGCCCCCATCCGCTTCCTGGCATCACGCCTGAGGGAGCGGGGAATAGAGGCTGTCGTCTTCTGGGGGGTGGACTCCGAAGACGAATACCGGGGACTTGCGGGCGTCCTGGAGGGGGAGCTGCACCTGAATCTGGCCACCATGGACGGGAGCGCTGGACATGTCGGCAGCGTCGTCGACCTGTTCAAAAGGTCGGGGATGGGTGACTTTACGCAAGTCTATGCATGCGGCCCGAGAGGGATGCTCGCCGGTCTTGCCGAAAGCATCAGTAGCGGTGGCCTCGCGGACCTCCAAGTCTGCATGGAGGAGCGCATGGCTTGCGGGGTCGGAGCATGCAGGGGTTGTGTCGTCCCGGCGGCGTCACCGGCTGGCGGTTACCTCACGGCATGCAGGGACGGCCCGGTGTTCAAGGGAAAGGAGTTGGATTGGCGGAGGATAAACGGATAGACCTGGAGGTGGAGCTTTCGGGCATAATCCTCAAGAACCCCCTGCTGGTCTGCTCCGGGACTTACGGCAACGGCAGGGAGTACGAGGAGTGGTTGGACCTGGAGAGACTGGGGGGCCTGATCACCAAATCGGTCACCCTCCATCCCTGCGCGGGAAACCCGCCGCCGCGCCTGTGGGAGACCCCCTCCGGCATGCTAAACTCCATCGGCCTCGAGAACAAGGGCCTGGATTCCTTCCTCACGCAGGACCTGCCGTGGCTGTCTCGCCTCGACCTGCCCGTGTGGGTGAACGTGGCTGGGTTCAGCCCGGAGGAATACGTGCAGGTGGCAAAGGAGATATCCCGCAGCGGTAAGGCGGCGGCGCTGGAGCTGAACATATCCTGCCCCAACGTAAAGAAAGGGGGGATCCAGTTCTCTTCCGACTCACGCGAAGCCGCAAGGTTGGTAGAGCAGGTGAAGGGCGTGGTGGACATCCCCCTCTACGTGAAGCTGACACCGCGCAGCGGTGATATCGCGGATATGGCTATGGCAGTGGCCGAGGCGGGAGCGGACGGCTTGAGCCTGATAAACACCTTTCCGGCCATGGCCGTGGATATAGAGACCGCGAAGCCCCGCCTCGCCAACGTCAGCGGAGGGCTCTCGGGCCCGGCCATACATCCCATCGCGGTGCTCATGGTCTGGGAGGTCGCGCGAGCAGTGGAGCTTCCCATCATCGGGATGGGAGGGATCTGGTCCTGGCAGGACGCGGTGGAGATGATGATGGTGGGAGCCGATGCCGTCGCGGTGGGCACGCTGAATTTCGCGGACCCCGCGGCCCCGCTGGAGATCTTGGACGGCTTGACCGGCTTCTTGGAACGCAAGGGCATGGCCTCCGTGGCTCGCTTGGTGGACATGGCCCACCGGGAGGACGGTTGAGATGAGCGGCGGACGCGACCCCATCATCGTGGCCCTGGATATTTACGAGCGGGATCTCCTGTTGCGCATGGCGAGTGGATTGCGGGGAGAGGTCGAGACGGTCAAGGTGGGACTGGAGGCTTACGCTTATATGGGCCCTGAGGTCTTGGAGGAACTCGCAGATATGGGATTCAGGGTCTTCGCGGACCTGAAACTGCATGACATACCGAATACCGTGCGCGGCGCCGTGAGAGGCCTGGTGAGGCGCGGAGCCCGCATGTTGACCGTGCATGCATGCGGGGGACGCGGGATGCTCGCAGCGGCTGTGGAGGCCGCCGAGAGTGAAGCGGAAGCGATAGGCATCGAGGCGCCCCTCGTGCTGGGGGTGACCGTGCTGACCAGCCTCGACGATACCGCCGTTGCGGAGATCGGTTGGCCGGGAAAGGCTGAGGAGACAGTGCTCTCGCTGGCCAGGCTGGGTATGGGATGCGGCCTGGATGGGGTGGTGGCCTCGGCGCGTGAGGCGGCGGCTATCAGGTCGGACCTGGGACGGAAGGCGGTGATCGTGACCCCGGGTATACGCCTGGAGGGTACGGGCGCGCAGGATCAGGCGCGGACGGCGACGCCTGCGGAAGCGCTGGCCGCCGGCGCGGATTACCTGGTGGTGGGAAGGCCGGTCATCGCCGCCCCCGATCCCGTGGCGGCGCTACGGGCGGTAAGAGAGGCTGCGGGATTATGACCGGACTCATAAAGGACTGCCAGCAGGGACGGATACTTGCGCCCGCTACTGGCCGGGATGGCGATTGGGGCGGATGCGAGATGCCGTGGAGGG
>Ga0315274_10005234_pt1 | contig 18975 bp, 15 predicted proteins | sample YL17G02_20_MG_FD_203700 | JGI IMG/M metagenome (GOLD analysis project Ga0315274, IMG submission 203700) | Sediment microbial communities from Yellowstone Lake, YNP, Wyoming, USA - YL17G02_20 | ecosystem: Environmental > Aquatic > Freshwater > Lake > Sediment | place: USA: Wyoming | collected... | reverse complement strand
AGACGACGTTCTCATCGTGAACGGCGACAAGGTCAAATGCGTGATGGCCACGAAAACCCCTGATCTCCTTCCGTGGAAGGAGTTGGGAGTCGAGGTTGTGATCGAGTCAACCGGACTCTTCACCGATGCAGAAAAGGCTACTCTCCATCTCAAGGCGGGAGCGAAGAAGGTCATCATCACGGCGCCGGGGAAAGGGGATATCAAGATGTTTGTTATGGGTGTGAACGAAAAGGAGTATGACCCGAAAGCCCACCACGTGGTCTCCAATGCCTCTTGCACGACCAATTGCCTCGCCCCGCTCGTCCATGTGATCCTGAAAGAGGGGATTGGAATTGAAACGGGTCTCATGACCACGATCCATGCTTATACTGCAACGCAGAAGACGGTGGATGGGCCTTCCAAGAAGGATTGGAGAGGGGGCAGGGCTGCAGCCATTAACATCATCCCCTCCACCACCGGTGCGGCAAAAGCCGTAGGAGAAGTGCTTCCCTCCTTGAAGGGGAAAATGACTGGCATGTCTTTTCGTGTTCCCACCCCCGATGTATCCGTGGTCGATCTGACCTTTCGGTCTGTCAAGGAGTCCTCCATCGAAGAAATCGACAACTTGATGAAGAAGGCTTCCGAGTCGTACTTGAAGGGAATTCTTGAATACACCAAGGACGAAATCGTGTCCACGGATCTCATCCATTCCAAAAGCTCGTCCGTCTACGATTCCCTGGCCACCCTGCAGAACAATCTCAAAGGAGAGAAAAGGTTCTTCAAGGTGGTTTCATGGTACGACAACGAGTGGGGTTATTCCAACCGAGTGGTGGACCTTCTCAGATACATGGTCTCCAAGACGAAGTGAAGTTCCCCGCCCTCAAGGGCGTGGTCAAGGCAATGTAACCCGTGAGTTACTGCGTTACGCAGTCGTCCGCGGAGGTCGACCTGCTCCGTAGACCACAGGGCATAGGGCAGAGGGCCGAAGGCACAGGGCGTAGGGCAAAGGGCATAGGGCGTAGGGCATAGGGTTTAGGACAGAAGGCGGAAGGCTGAGAGCTGGCAGCTGACAAAAAGAATCCCTTGTTTAAACAGATACGAGGGTAGGGTGGAAAGGAGTAACGATGGCTAAGATTATGAAAGTCATTGGAAGAGAGATTCTTGATTCTCGCGGCAATCCGACAGTCGAAGCGGACGTCTGCCTCGATGATGGAAGCCTGGGAAGGGCCGCAGTTCCATCCGGTGCTTCGACGGGAGAGCACGAGGCTGTGGAGCTTCGGGATGGTGAGAAGTCACGTTACCTTGGGAAGGGGACTCTTAGGGCGGCCGGCCACATTCGTAGTGAGATTGCTGGTTCTATTCAGGGAATGGAGGCAAGCCATCAGAAAGACATCGATCGAAAGATGATTGCGCTCGACGGTACAGCGAATAAAGGGAGGCTCGGTGCCAATGCGATTCTTGCAGTCTCCATGGCTGTTGCCCGGGCGGAAGCCGCATCCCAGCGAATTCCTCTTTACCGATATCTTGGAGGATCCTCAGCCTCTGTGTTGCCCGTTCCTATGATGAACATCCTGAACGGAGGATCTCATGCCGACAATTCGGTGGATGTTCAGGAGTTCATGGTGGCTCCGTATGGCGCACCAAGTTTTGCCGAGGCCCTCCGGATGGGTGCCGAGGTGTTTCATACGTTGAAGAAGGTACTGAAAAAGAAGGGTTACTCGACGGCTGTCGGAGATGAGGGAGGCTTTGCCCCCAATCTCAAATCGAATGATGAAGCCTTGGAAGTGATTCTTGAGGCGATCAGTCAGTCAGGCTATCGCGCGGGCGTAGATATTGGCTTGGCTCTCGATCCTGCGGCAAGCGAATTCTTCGATTCGAAGAAAACCAAGTACATCTTCAAAAAGTCGGACAAGAGCGAAAGGAGTCCAGAACAGATGGTGGAGTTCTGGGCAAACTGGGTTCGGCAATACCCGGTCATCTCCATTGAGGACGGCATGGCCGAGGATGACTGGAGGGGATGGAAGGTTCTGACCGACGCCCTCGGGAAAAGAATTCAACTCGTGGGGGATGATCTCTTCGTGACCAATACGGAGAGACTGGCCCGAGGGATCAAGGAGGGGATAGCAAATTCAATTCTCATCAAGGTCAATCAGATTGGAACACTCACAGAGACGCTAGAGGCCATCGAGATGGCGAGTAAGGCGGGTTATACGTCCGTGATTTCTCACCGGTCTGGCGAGACAGAGGACACTTTTATTGCTGACCTCGTGGTGGCGATGGGGTCCGGCCAGATCAAAACGGGCTCAGCGAGCCGAACCGATCGAATCGCAAAATATAATCAGTTATTGCGGATTGAAGAAGAGTTGGGAAGCGCTGCAACGTTCGCTGGCAAAAAAGCTTTTCGGCAGTTCCCATCATGAGGACTGGGCGAGGAGCTTCACTGCACCACGGACGATGAGCCCCTCGAAGACAAGGAGATAAGATGAGCAGAGGGTTGGGAATGCTGCGAACCATCGAGGATTGGGAAAAAGAAGATGGAGTTCCGTGGCCTTTGGGCGTGACGTGGGTCGAATCCCACAAGGCCTATAACTTTGCCCTCTATTCGAGACATGCGACAGGCGTCACCCTTCTCCTCTACTCGAAGAAGGACCCGGTCCGTCCAGTTTACCAACATCCGTTCAGTCCACTGAGGAACAAGACCGGTCGGACGTGGCACTGCTGGGTTAAGGCTGAAGAGACCAACGGTGCCACGTTGTATGGGTATCGGATCGAAGGCCCCTATGAGCCTTTAAGGGGAGATCGTTTTGACCCGGAGAAGATCTTGCTTGACCCCTTTGCTGAGTCAGTGTTCTTCCCTCCATGTTACAACCGGTTGGCTGCGTGTGCGGTTGGCCCGACGGATGGCCTTGCCCCCCTCGGCGTGCTTCCGAAACGGAAACAAAGGTTCAGGTGGAATAACGATCCACGACCTCGTCATACCCACGATACGATCATTTACGAGCTTCATGTGAGAGGTTTTACGGCAAGACTAAATTCCGGTGTCAGCCCAAGGAAGAGGGGAACCTTTGCAGGCTTGATCGAGAAGATCCCTTATCTCAAGGAACTGGGTATCACGGTTGTTGAACTGCTTCCGGTCCACCAATACGATCCTCAGGAGGAAAATTACTGGGGGTATATGACGCTGAACTTCTTCTCCCCTCATCAGTCTTATAGTTGTGGAGACCCCGTGGACGAGTTCCGACAGATGGTGAAGGCGTTTCATCAGGCTGGGATCGAGGTCTGGCTGGACGTGGTATTCAACCATACGAGTGAAGGAGACGAGAACGGTCCGACCCATAGTTTTCGCGGAATTGACAATCAGAGCTACTACCTCCTTGCTCCGGAGAGTGGAGAATACCGCAACGACACCGGCTGCGGTAACACGCTGCGTTGCGCCCATCCCCTTGTCCGGACACTTGTTCTGAGAAGCCTCAGCCACTGGGCCAGGGAGATGCGCATTGACGGATTTCGCTTCGATCTGGCATCGATCTTTACCCGGAGGGATGATGGCTCAGTGAACCTGGAGGATCCGCCCCTTGTGCATGATATCAGTGGTTTGGCCCAGGAGGCCGATCTCAAGGTCGTCGCTGAGGCTTGGGATATTGAGAAAGATCTTCTGGGTCGAAGCTTTCCTGGCATACCCTGGCTTCAGTGGAACGGGAAGTTCCGAGACGATATTCGAAGCTTTGTGAAGGGTGATCGGGGTTGGGTGGGAGCCCTCATGCAGAGACTCTATGGGAGCGACGATCTTTTTCCGGATGGGCCTGGGGATGTCTACCATCCGTTTCAGAGTGTCAACTTCATTACCGCCCACGATGGCTTCTGTCTCTTCGATCTGGTCAGCTATAACGAAAAACATAACGAGGTCAACGGTCACGATAACGAGGACGGGCTCGATGACAATCGGAGCTGGAACTGCGGGTTTGAGGGAAACGAAGGGGTTCCCCCAGAGGTCCTCAGCTTGCGCCGGAGGCAGATCAAGAATTTTTTCTGTCTTCTCATGCTGGCCAATGGAACACCCATGTTTTGTGCGGGTGATGAGTTCATGAATACTCAGAGGGGAAACAACAATCCCTACAATCAGAACAATGAGACCACCTGGCTCAATTGGGACCTCCTGAAACACCATCAGGACATCTTTCGATTCTTTAGAGGGATGATTGGGTTCCGGAAGGCCCATCCTTCGATTGCACGAAATCGGTTTTGGCGAGAGGATGTGGCGTGGTATGGGACGGGGGCTCATGTTGACCTGGCGGATACCTCTCACACCTTAGCGTACTGTCTTCACGGCGGATCTCAGAAGGATTCAGACCTGTATGTGATGATCAATGCCTACTCGGAGGAGCTGACCTTTCGGGTGCAAGAGGGTCGGCCTGAAGACTGGTGGCGCGCGGTGGATACGAGTTTGCCGAGTCCGCAAGATATCGCTGAGCCTGCACAGGGAGTTTCACTGAAGAACCTTGATGTCCGGGTTGGAGCACGGTCAGTAGTTGTCCTGGAAGGGCGTCGTGAGCCACAGACAAAGAGCAAACCCATGCCACGCGCATGTCACAAACGGGAACGACGAAATCGGAGAGGAGGGTGATAGGGAGTCAGGGTCGGTTGGGGTCCAGAAAAGTTATGGCATGTTTAGGTGAACGAAGGACGAGAGGTGTCACATCGAGTGCCTTTTTCCCAATCCTTCGAACAGGATTGGCGTTTGTGCTCCTTCTGTTCTTGACAGGGTGCGCGACGGGTTATTTGGTTCGTGGACCTCTGAAAGTGGATATTGAAGAAGCGGAACGTACGACCTCACGGGGGGACACGATCGGTTATGCGCTTTACGTACCGCATCTTGAAAGCAACGGTTATGATCGAATGCCTGCCGTCATTTTGCTTCACGGCTTTCAGCGCCACTACCGCTTCCACCGGAACAATGCCCTCTATATGGCCCAGAGAGGGATCGTGGTTCTTACGCCGAACATGACCGATCTTTGGAAGGGTCCATCGGCAGAAAGGCGAAATGTCCGGATTGCAGCAGACCATGTCGCGTGGCTGGCCAAGCGAAGCCTCTCAGAGGGAGATCTTCTGTCTCATCGGGTTGATCCCTTCCGCATTGGACTTGCGGGTCACAGTTCAGGAGGAGGAGTGGCTTTCGAAGCGGTTGCCAGGTCCCAGAAGGACTCATTCCCAGCGCAAGCGGTATGTCTGCTCGATGCGGTGCCATGGGAGAGTACACTTCATATGGCTCGGCGTTTCAAACCTATGCCGGTCTGCAGTCTCCGATCAGATCCGTCTCCGTTTAATCTCTTGGGCCGTGTTCAGCGACTCCTTGATCGATTGAGTTTTCCCGTCGAGGACATCTGGATCCGGGGGGCCTCCCACAGCGACCCGGAAAACCCCACGAGTCCGTTCGTTCAACTTCTGGCAGGACTCTCACGCCCCGAGTACCAAGCCCTCTATCAGAGGCTGATGTATCTGTTTTTTCAGGATAGCTTTGGGATCGGCGCCAAGGATCCCTCTTTGCCATCCTATCGGGATGTCCTCCAGGAACTTGTTGCAGATAGGCGGGTTGTAATTGAACCCGCTTCGAGATGATGCCAAAGGACGAACAAAGGCTGTTTTATTCACGGTCCTTGAGGTGTCCAGGGGATGTTAGGGAGAAGGCGAGACAAAGAGTTTTTGGCCACGGTTGGCGAATTTTTATCCACAGAGTAACAAAAAAGACCAGTACCTATGGTTCGGCAGTCTACTTTTTTATCTTGTTCTCACGGTACTGATAGTAGACATCTCTTACCGCAACGTAAGGATCAATCGCAGCATTCTTCAGTTCTTCATATTCACCAAGTCTCAAAGATGTCTCATTCACAATTTCAACAGGTCTGACGATATACATGACCGGATAATCGCCAAAAATGTAAGTTCGAGGGTCCAGGAATAGATCGCCTATGAAGCCAATGCCATCCCGAAAACTGAAGGGTCCAAGAAAGGGTACTTCGAGAAAAAAGGCCGGTTTCATTCCCCAAACCCCAAGCGTCTGTCCCAAGTCCTCATCCTGCGTTTCGATCCCGAATTTATCCTTCGCCTGGTCAACACATCCAAAGAATCCAAGAGTCGTGTTCAAGAAAAAGCGGGCAGTTTCGTTGCCAGCCTCCCTTAACTTCCCTTGGAAAAGACAATTGGCCACACGAACGGGAGCCTCAAGATTATAAAAGAAGTTCCTGAGCCAGATACGGAGTCCTTGGGGCACGGCCGCCTTATACACGGTTGCCACAGGTTTCAGAACCCAGAAGTACAGCTTGTCGTTGAACTGGAACACTGCGCGGTTCACCAGTTCGAAGGGATCAGGAATCCCATCTTCGTACTCATCGGTTGTCTCTTCAGCCCCAGGCGGTGAGGAAGATGGGGCCTCTGCAGTGACCGGAGTCAACGGGGCCATTGGAGTCAGGTCCATTGAGGAGAGGGAAGGGTACTTAGGTGAATCAAGAAGTAATCCTGGTGGCTTTTTGCTTTCCGAGACTTGAAGTAGTGAAAGTGCTTGGGCCTCACAGATCTCAGCAGAACCTGCAAAGCAAAGTGTTAATCCTATGAGAACCCATAAAACACTTTTCATGGAAGGCACCCTCTCCCTGTCCTTTCGATCCCCGTTCAGGGTGATTTTTTTTCAGGGAATGAAGTCTTGTCTTTAAGCCTCTTGACGAGTTCTGAGTACGGGGACTTGGACAGAATGCTATTGAACTGAGACCGGTAATTGTTCACAAAACTCACACCTTCGATCGTAATATCATAAACCAACCAGTGGGTTTGTTTCTTCATGACGCGATATTCAACAGGGATCTCTTTCCCCTTTGAGGTGACGATTTTGACCTTCACGCTGGCGTAATTACCGTCAATGGTATCTCCCTCATACGTTACGGCCTCTCCAGAATAGTCATCCACCTTGTTGAGATAGGTCCGCTCGAGCAGGTCGCGGAAGAGGCCCATAAATTCCTTCTTCTCTTCCGGAGTCCGTGCAGCCCAATGCCGGGCGAGGGACCGACGAGACATCTCCTCCCAGTCAAAACGTTCGTCGACCGTCTGACCGATGACCTTCCTTCTCTCTTCGGCTTGAGCAGGGCCTTTCAGGGAGGGATTGGAAAGAATGGCAAGGATTTTGTCTGTCGTCTGTTTGACCTGCTGGGTGGGTTCCCCGGCCCACGAGGGGGCCATGCCCAGGGTCAGGGAAATGAGAAGAAACGGGATGAGGAGAAGACATCTGTGGTTCAGCATGAGTGGACCTCGATGTTTCTAAATCTTTCCGAAAATGTATTTTGAAAGGAGTTCTTCGAGATCAACCGACGGTTGGGTTTCGCGAATCTTTCCTCCTGGCTCGATCGCCCTTTCCGATCCTCCGGGTGTGATATCGATGTACTTCTCGCCAATTAACCCCTTGGTCTTGATGGAGGCAATGGCATCCTCCTGGATCTTTACATCCCAGGGCAAATTCATCACCACCTGGGCCTGGAAATTCTGCAAGCGGATACTCTTTACCCGTCCCACTTCAACCCCCGCAATGACTATGTCGGACCCTGACTTTAGTCCTCCGCTATTGGAAAAGATGGCATGGACCTCGTATCCCTTGCTCCCCCAAACCTCCATCTTGCCAAGCTTGATGGAAAGGTAACCCAAGCTGAAAACCCCTGCAAGGATGAAGATTCCGACAGCCAACTCAAGATCCAGTTTCTTCATAATCACACCTCGCTTCTTTTTTAAGGAGAAATCATTTTTCTCCCCTGAGCCCGTTGATCCCGGGGTTCCTGTCAACGAATTTTGATCGGGCCTTCGAGGGAGCCCGTGACGAACTGCCTGACGACCGGGTCTTGAGACGCGGTGATTTCCGCAGGAGACCCCGTGGTAAGAATCACTCCCTCATACAACATGGCCACCTTCTGAACGATCTGAAAGACCCTGGACAACTCGTGACTGACAATGACTCCTGTGAAACCATAGGCTTTATGGATCGACTGGATCAGATTGAGGATGGTGTGAGCGATCACAGGGTCAAGACCGGTCGTCGGTTCGTCAAAGAGCATGATTTTTGGGTTTCCCACGAGGGACCGTGCTAAGGCAGTCCGTTTGATCATTCCGCCGCTGATTTGTGCTGGATATTTGTCCTCCGCCCCTCGCAGGCCGACCTGGTCGAGGGCCGTCAGTACTCTTTTTCGGATGTCGTCCTCGCTGATCTTCAATGTCTCTCGGAGTGGAAAGGCCACATTGTCGAAGACGGTTAATGAGGAGAAGAGGGCCCCACTCTGGAAAAGAAAACCGAACCGGCTGCGCAACTGGTCAAGTTCACTCCGAGTGAGAGACCAGATATCGATCCCGTCAATGAGGACGCGACCTCGGTCGGGTTTCAACAATCCAGCGATATGTTTCAGAATGACACTCTTCCCATGACCACTCCCTCCAATGAGGGCAAGAATCTCTCCCGTGGCCACTTCACAGGAAACACCCTTGAGGACCTCGAACCCATTAAACGACTTGGAAAGATTTTCAATCCGGATCATGAGAGCCTCAGAATAGGGCGGATGTCATCACATAATCCCAGAACAGGATCAGGACCGATGAAAGAACCACGGCTTGTGTCGTGGCTTTGCTCACCCCTTCGGCACCGAATCCCGCGTAATAGCCTTTGTAGCAACAAATCCAAGTGATGAGGATTCCGAAGGTGAAGGATTTGTAGAGTCCCCCAAGAACATCTTGCATATCAACGTAGTTTACCATTTCTCCAAAGTAGGTGCCTTCGCCTACGCCCAAGAGGTTGACTCCGATGAGATACCCTCCGAAGATACCGATGACATCGAACATGGCAGTCAGGAGGGGAAGCGCAATCATCCCTGCCACGAGCTTTGGGACGACGAGGTACCGATAAGGGTTCAATCCCATGAGTTCAAGGGCATCGATTTGCTCACTGATCCGCATGATTCCGATCTCAGCCGTCATCGCGGAGCCTGCCCTTCCAGTCACCATCAGTGCCGAAAAGACCGGACCCAACGAACGAATGAGTATAAGGGCGACCATGGGGCCCAGGAGGGCCGTAGAGCCGAATCGATTCAGAGTGTAGAACCCCTGAAGACCCAGAACCATCCCTGCAAAGGCTCCCGTGAGAAAGATGACGAGCGTGGATTGGGCTCCTATGAACCAGATCTGTTTTAAAACCCAAGAAATCTTAAGAGGAGAGCGAAAGAGGTAGTAACAGGTTTTGGTAAAGAAAAGCCCCATGCGACCCATTCGTCGGAGAATGAATAACCCACTGGCTCCCAATTTTCTAATCCAAGTCATAAGGCGAAATTATGACAAATCTGGCAAAGGATGTCAAAAACTTTCTCTCTCACAGAGTGCACAGAGATCACGGAGAGTGGAGCAATGTCATTCATCACTCACATTCTCCCTCTCGAAATCTCCGAGGCTGATTCCTCCACGTTCTTCAAACATTCTGATCCAGCGACGGACACGATCTTTCCCATAGGCCGTCTCCCAGCCCTCCACGATTGCAGAGACCGGAATGTCTGCGTAGGTTCCCGTGTATTCCAGATAGTCCATGAATTTTTCGTTTCGCGAGTTAAACGGCTGAAAGAGGGCGTCCTCACGACCATTGAACTCCAGGGGATCCACCCCGTGCCTCCAACACAGCTCCCGGTTGAAGGCCGGGGTTGCCTTTACCCAGGCTCCTTTCAGGTAGAATTCGACAAAGCCGTGATAGACGAAGAGGTCGGAACCCATGAAGTCGAGCAACTGTTGGGTGGCGAGGTGATTGCGAACGGTGGCAAAACCGATACGAGAAGGGATGCCGCACACTCTTCCCAGGGCGCAGAGAAGAGAAGCCTTGGGGACACAGAAGCTCCTTCCCCGCTGGAAGACCCAACTCGCCTGATAATGCTCGGGAAGGTAGAAAGGTGAGTAGGGGTCATAGCGTATGTCGTCTCGTACTGCACGAAAAAGCTTGATGGCGCGATCGATAGGGTCGAGACTGTTTCCCACTGTCCTCATCGCATACTCTCGAAGGGTCGGGTGATCACTGTCGATCATTTGTGTCGGTGTGAGATAGATGGAATCAGTCTGTTCCATAACCCTTAATGTAAAAAAATGTCGGCCCAGAGTCAACCCCACTCGGACATCAGAGGGCCGCTCTTTTAGCCCTTTTCTTGATTCAGGATCCAACTTTGATTATAGTGTCTAAGATGATTTTGTCTTAACCGTTTCCAGGATTGGAAAAGGGGTCGAGCATGAGTCGCAAGACACCTGAGGAGTTTGTCGTTCAAGAGTTCGAACCGCGGTGTCCCTACTGTGACCAAGCGGTCTCTTATGATCACGTTGATCTAAGAGCCGGGGAAAATCCCATCACGTGCCCCTCCTGCCAGAAAGTGTTTTTCAAAATCGTCTCCCCTCCAAAGAAGAAAAGGAAAGAAAAGAGATGAAAAGACCTCAGGCTTTTCATCCAGATCACCGCCTTTCTATGTCCATCCAGTACGTCAAGGGAATCGGTCCAAAACTCGCCATGCAGTTCGAGAAGAAGGGAATTCGAACCGTGGAGGATGCGCTTTACTTTCTTCCCCGATGTTATGAAGATCGACGCAACCTAAAGAAGATCTCTCAACTTCAACCTGGACAGCGAGAAACGGGTTACGGCGAGATCTTGGCGTCCGGTATGACCTTTTACCGGATCAGCCGGAGAAGAATCTTTGAGGCTGCGGTGGGGGATGGAAGCGGCGTGATCACGTTGAAGTGGTTTCGCGGTCATGAGCGATACCTCAGAGATCGCTTTAAGAAGGGGCGAACATTGATCTTTTCAGGAGAGGTGAGGTGGTTCAATCACCAGAAAGAGATTTATCACCCCGATGTGGAGGTCGTGGAGGGGGACATCCAAAAGGACTACCTCAATTTCAAGAGGATCGTTCCCATCTATTCTGAAACCGAAGGGCTTCATCAACGGACCCTCCGAAGGCTCATGAAGACGGTCGTCGACGGTTTTGCCAACGAACTGTCGAGCTCTCTGCCCGAGGATATCGTTAGACGACAACGCCTGATCGAGTTTCAGGAAGCCTTTCGTCTTGTCCATTTTCCTCCGGATCATGAGAGGGTCGAGATGCTCAATCTCCAACGGTCCCCAGGACACCTCCGAATTATTTTTGAGGAACTCTTCTTTCTAGAATTAGGGTTGGCGACAAAGAAGAGAGGGACGACTCTCGAGACGGGAATCTCCTTTCAACCGGAGGGTCTCCTTGCCCAACGGTTGATAGAACGCCTCCCATTCCAACTCACCCGGGCTCAAAGAAGAGTTTTGGGTGACATCCGAAACGATATGGCGAGACCTCATCCGATGAATCGCCTTCTCCAAGGGGATGTGGGGAGTGGAAAGACGATGGTCGCTCTCCTGGCTTGCCTTGACGCGATCGAGTGCGGCTATCAAACAGCTTTCATGGTTCCCACAGAGGTTCTGGCGGAACAACATTACATGACTGTGAAGCCCTGGATGGAATGGGTCGGGAGTGACATGGCGCTTCTCAGCAGCAGCGTGAAGGGCGCGGAAAAAGAAGACCTCTACGGAAGAATCCAGAGGGGAGCGATACCCCTGGTCATTGGTACCCATGCGATCATCCAGGAAGCAGTGGAATTTCAACGGTTGGGTCTGGTCATCATCGATGAACAGCATAAGTTCGGGGTGGTTCAGAGAGGATTGTTAAAGAAGAAAGGGGCGAATCCGGACATCCTCGTAATGACGGCGACCCCTATTCCGAGAACCCTTGCCATGACCCTTTACGGAGACCTCGATGTCTCCATCATTGATGAGATGCCCCAAGGGAGGATGCCCGTGGAGACCCGGGTCTTTCTGGAATCGGGTCGCTCGAGGGTTTATCAGATGGTGGAAGAAGAGATCAAGAAAGGTCGTCAGTGCTTTATCGTCTACCCATTAGTCGAAGAGTCAGAGAAGCTTGATCTCAAGAACGCAACACAGATGGCTGAACATCTTCAAGAAAAAGTTTTCCCAGCTTTTCGAGTGGGGTTGCTTCATGGCCGCATGAAAAGTGAAGAGAAAGAGTTGATCATGATGGAGTTCAAGAGCGGTCACATCCATATTCTTGTTGCAACGACAGTCATTGAAGTGGGGATCGACATTCCGAATGCCTCCATCATGGTGGTTGAACATGCTGAACGCTTTGGCCTCTCTCAACTCCACCAACTGAGAGGCAGGATCGGACGGGGGCGCTATGCCTCGAAATGCGTTCTGATGGCCCCCTATCGCTCCTCCGAAGAAGCGAAGATCCGCCTTCGGGCCATGGAAAAGACAAGCGACGGATTCAAGATCGCAGAAGAAGATCTCAGTCTCCGAGGTCCTGGAGAGTTTTTCGGCACCCGGCAGTCCGGGTTCCCTGATTTCAGGGTAGCCCATCTTCTGCGTGACACACCGATCCTAATGGAAGCCAGAAAGGAAGCCTTCCGGCTCATGGAAGAAGATCCAGATCTGAGGGATTCTTCCCACAGACCTCTAAGAGAGGAACTTAGAAAGCGGTGGAGTGGTCGACTTGAATTGGGAACGATTGGCTAAAGTCAACAGGGAGGAACATTGAGAGCCCGGGGACCCGGAGTGTGGAGGCGGTGGTTGAAAACCGAGTAAAAGTGTGATAACCCTCTAATGTTTGGTTAGAAAGTCTTCTCGAGGTCATCTCGGCAGCAGGAGATCCCCCGATACTAATCCCAACCCTGGTCGGGAGATGTCGCCCTACAGGGACTGTTAAATGGGACCTGCCTGCCTGCGGCAGGCAGGCCTCCTTGCTGCAGGCAGGGGCTTGCCCGTGACGTCTTGGTCTGTATCGGATGGATAAGAGACTGCGGACTCTGAAAGGGTGAACCAGGATGAAGAGAAGAGAAAAGAGATTAATGTAGGGCTGATTGGATTTGGGACGATCGGATCAGGAGTCGTGAAAGTGTTACAGAGAAATGCAACGCTCATCGAGAAGCGGATGGGTGCCCGGCTCGTTTTGAAGAAGATTGCTGATATTGACATCGTCTCGGATCGAGGGGTGAAGGTAAGGCCGGGACTTCTGACGAAGAACGTGGAGGAAGTCCTTCGTGCCCCTGAGATAGATATTGTCATGGAGTTGATTGGCGGTATTGAGCCAGCCAAGACCTTCGTGCTTCAGGCCATTCGGAATAAGAAACACGTGGTGACAGCAAACAAAGCGTTGATCGCCCTTCATGGGGATGAGATCTTCAACACAGCCCATCGTTTCGGTGTGGACGTCGGCTTTGAGGCCTCCGTGGGAGGCGGAATTCCTCTTATCCGATCTATCAAGGAAGGACTGGTAGCCAATCGCATCCATTCGATCTTTGGAATTCTAAATGGAACCTCTAACTACATTCTTTCAAAGATGACGGATGAAGGCAAGAGTTTCAAGGAGGTTTTAAGGGAAGCTCAGGCCAAAGGATACGCGGAAGCCAATCCCACTTACGACGTGGAGGGAATCGACGCAGCCCACAAGCTAACCATTCTTATTCGACTCGCCTTTGGAACGCCGCTTCAATTCGAGGAGGTTTTCACGGGAGGAATCTCAGAGATAACGCCTGTCGATGTCGAATTCAGCAGGGAGTTCGGGTACCGGATCAAGCTGCTGGCCATTGCCAAATTCGAGGAAGGGAAACTCGAGGCCCGGGTCCATCCGACGATGATTAGAGAAGGGCATCTGCTCTCCACGGTGAGCAGTGTCTTCAATGCGATCTATATTCAGGGGGATGCCGTGGGGCCGACCCTTTTCTATGGTCAGGGGGCCGGCGAGATGCCGACCGCCAGTGCGGTGGTCAGCGATCTCGTGGAACTGGGTCGGAATCTCCTGATCCAGGCCAGTGACCAACGCGTTCCCGGTCTTTCTTATCAAGCTTCTGCGATTGAAAAGATTCCTCTCAAGCCGATGGAGGATGTGATCTGTCCCTACTACATGAGGTTCTCAGCGGTCGATCGTCCAGGAGTGCTCTCAAGGATCTCCGGTATACTCGGGAAAAATGGGATCAGCATTGCCTCCGTGATACAGAAGGGAAGGAAGATCAAGGGGACCGTGCCCATTGTGATGATGACCCATGAGGCAAAGGAGAGAAATGTGCACCGCGCCCTCCATGAGATCGATAGGATGAGTGCGATCCGGGGAAAGACAAGGTTTATCCGCGTGGAAAATGAGTTGAAGTGAAGCTCCCGACCCACAGGGCGGGGCTTCCGGGAAATGGTGATATGATTACAGGGTCGGCTTTCCTCCCCGCCCCTGCCTACTGACAGGAAGGCGGGGCATCCAGCCGACTTGCCCGTGACCGGCAAGTCCCCCGCAAGCGCCGCCCTTTAGGGCGTGGAGCTTCACTATGTTGTGGCGACGGGGAAAAGAGAGACTGCGATGAAGACGGCGTTTGTCTACACCGATGCTTACATGGACTACGATTACGGCCCAACCCACCCGCTGAAGGTGGTCCGGCTCAAATTGACGTATGAACTCATCAAGGCCTACGGGCTCCTGAATCTTCCTTCCGTTCAGTTCATTCCGACCCGAAAAGCTAGCGAGGAAGACGTCGCACTCTTTCACAGTCGAGATTATCTCGCTGCGTTAAGACAGGCGAGCGAAGGAATCTCCCAGAGTAGCCTGATCCCCTATGGATTGGGGCCAGGCGATAATCCGATTTTTAAGGGGGTTTATGACTGGTCACTCTGGGTGACCGGGGCAACCCTTCAAGCGGGAGAGTGTGTTGCGAATGGCGAAAAACAGACGGCATTCAACATCGCCGGAGGCCTTCACCATGCACAATCCTCGAGGGCCTCTGGATTCTGCTATATTAACGATGTGGTCGTCGGAATCTCAAAACTGATCGAAGAAGGGAAGAGAGTCGTATATATCGATATCGACGCCCATCATGGCGATGGCGTGCAAGAAGCCTTCTACAACACAGACAAGGTTCTCACCATTTCGCTCCACGAAAGCGGATATACCCTTTTCCCTGGGACGGGCCACGAGGACGAAATTGGCGTGGGAGAAGGCGTGGGGTACTCCGTCAATGTTCCCTTTCCACCGATGACGGATGACGAGAGCTACCTCTGGGCTTTCGAAGAGATCGTTCCTCCTCTGGTCAAAGGTTTTGGCCCTGACGTCGTGGTGACACAGTTAGGGGTCGACACCTTTTATGATGACCCACTTACCAACCTTCGACTCTCTATATACGGCTTTGAAAAGGTGGTCCGACGGATCAAGGACCTGGCACCCCGTTGGGTGGCGTTGGGAGGAGGGGGGTACGAGATCTCCAACGTGGCTCGCGCATGGACACTGGCGTGGGCTGTGATGAACGAGGTGGATCTGGCGGAGTCGCTTCCAGAGTGCTATCAGGAAAAAGCAGGCAGACTGGGCCTTCGTGAGAAGGACCTGCGAGGGGAGCCCCCGCCTTCATCCCCGGGGCTAGAAGGCAGTTTTCGGAAGGAAATTGAGAGGGTTGTGGAGTATCACCACAAGCACGTCTTTCCGAAAATCATCCACTGAGGAAGACGGTATTTTTTATCAAAGATTTCAGGGTATTTCAGTGTTGGCACAGCTTTTGCTTAATATTTGTCCTTGTAGTTTGACATTTGCAGGTTTTTACTATATATAGGGTTCGGCAAAAGGGGCGGAGTAAGCCAAAGCAGCGGAGACTCCAGAGAACTGCAAGGGAGTAGATGATTGGCAAGCACTCGGACTAAATTCATCTTCGTCACCGGCGGCGTTGTTTCGTCACTTGGGAAAGGACTCGCTTCGTCATCGATCGGTGCTCTGCTGGAACTGAGAGGGCTGAAAATCAACTTCCTCAAATTCGATCCTTACATTAACGTTGATCCAGGAACGATGAATCCGTTTCAGCACGGAGAAGTCTATGTCACGGATGACGGAGCAGAGACAGATCTCGATCTGGGGCATTACGAGCGTTACACCAACGCGAAGATGTCGAAGAAGAATAATTTTACGACAGGCCAGATCTATGATTCGGTCATTTCAAAGGAACGGCAAGGCGATTACCTCGGAAACACGGTTCAGGTGATTCCCCATATCACGGATGAAATCAAATCCAAGGTCTATGATCTGGCCCAGGACGTCGACATCGTCATCGTCGAGGTGGGGGGAACCGTGGGGGACATTGAAAGCTTGCCCTTTCTGGAAGCGATCCGCCAGATTCGAGGAGAGATGGGGAGGGAGAACACCCTCTATATTCACCTCACACTCGTTCCTTACATCGGGACGGCAGGGGAATTGAAAACCAAACCCACTCAACATAGTGTGAAAGAACTGCGTGAAATAGGAATCCAGCCCGATATCCTCCTGTGCCGAACGGACCGTTTCCTTGCACCCGAAGTCAAAGCGAAGATCGCCCTGTTCTGCAATGTGGACAGAGATGCGGTGATTACGGCGAAAGACGTAGAGACCGTGTATGAAGTACCGATTAATTTCCACCAAGAGGGTCTCGATGACAAACTCGTCGAGAAGTTGAACATTTGGACCGGAAGGCCCAACCTGAAAGATTGGGAGAAGGTGGTCAAGAAATTTACGACTCCGCATCATGAAACCACGATCGCCGTCGTAGGAAAATACGTCAGCCTTGTGGAGTCCTACAAGAGCCTGACCGAGGCTCTGATCCACGGGGGCATTGCGAACGATGCCAGAGTGCATCTGAAGTATATCGACTCCGAGCAGATCGAGAAGCAAGGGGCTCAGGTTTTTTTGCAGGGAGTCAATGGCGTGCTTGTTCCAGGAGGTTTTGGGACGAGGGGGATCGAAGGAAAAGTCAGCGCCGTCCAGTATGCCCGGGAGAAAAAGGTTCCTTACTTCGGAATCTGCCTCGGCATGCAATGTGCGGTGATTGAGATCTCGCGCCATTGTGCCGGTCTGGAAAGGGCGAATAGCACAGAGTTTGATTCGGCAACGCCCCATCCGGTGATCTATCTCCTGGAGATGTGGACTGACCGCGATCACGTCTTGCAGAGAAGAAGGTCGGATACTCCTAAGGGGGGATCGATGAGACTCGGGGCTTATCCTTGCCGATTGGAAGAAAGGACCTTGGCGTTGGAGGCTTATGGGAAGAAGCTGATCTACGAGCGTCACCGTCATCGTTACGAATTCAATAACGCTTATATGGATGCCCTTGCGAAAACGGGAGTGGTCTACAGCGGGGTCTCCCCGGACAAAGGCCTGGTTGAAATCATCGAGCTGAAAGATCACCCCTGGTTCTTGGGGTGTCAGTTCCACCCCGAGTTCAAATCAAAACCCATGGATCCTCATCCTCTGTTTCGGGAGTTCATTAGGGCTTCTTTGGGCTACGAACCGAAGAAACCTTCTGTGTCGAAAAAGAGTAAGAGAACGACCCAGAGCTTGGGTTCCGTGAAGAGAGGCAAAGCCAAACCTTCTTCCGTCCCGCCAGAGGAAGAGGTTGAAAAAGGAGAGAGGTCATCGATCTGACCTATGAAAAGAATTAGGTTGGCCATTCTTGTCTGCATGATCCTCATCGGTGGGGCAGTCCTGGCGAGCTTCTTTTTTAACCTCCATGGGAGAAAAGAGATCAAAGAACCAGAGCCCATCCCCAATGAGACCGCGGTCGACGCGAAAATGTACCTCGAGAAGATTCGATTTGTAGAGGATAAACAGGGACGAAAGACCTGGGAACTGGAGGCGAAGTCGATTGAACAGCACGAAGACCAAGATATTGTTGACCTCAACGATGTGAAAGTGACGGTTTACACAAAAGAGGGCCGGAGTTTCGTGATCAGCGGAGAACGAGCCACGGTCAATCAGAAGTCAAAGGACGCAAAGCTCAGCGGCAACGTAACGTTAACGACGAGTGATGGGTATCGACTCCGAACGGAGTCCGTGGCCTATCATCATGAAATGAAACAGATCGATACCTCGGATCCTGTTGAAATGGAAGGTGAAGGATTTCGAGTCCAAGGACAAGGCATGTTTGTAGATATGGAGGCCCGCATCTTTAAGATCCTCGGCCGGGTCAAATGCCAATGGCAAAAGGTGGGGAAGGGGTGAGAAGAACTAGAAAGATCAGTCTCCTCATAATCATCGGCTATTCTCTTTTCCTCCTCATCGGCGTTGGGCAAGGCCAGGAACCGAAAAAAACCGGAAAGGCGAAAGGGAAGCCAGGCGAGGGGGCAGGCTTCGGATTCAACCTGAGTCGAACTCCGATCGATATTGCCTCGGACACCGTTGAGGGAAATCAGAAGCAGAACACGGTCAGTTTCAAGGGGAATGTGATCGCGAAGCAGGAGGACATCACCATCCAGACTGATCTCATGGTAGTTTTTTATGATCCGGAAACGAAAAAGCTCAAAGAGATCATCGCCAATGGCAATGTTCGGGTGGTCCAGTCGGACCGCAGAGCCACCAGCAAGAAGGCTACGTTTTATCAGAACGAGAACAAGGTGGTCCTCGACGGGGACGTGGTCATCCGCGAGGGAGATAACGTTCTCCGAGGGGAACGGGTGACCTATTACATCGATGAGGAGCGGAGTGTTGTGGAAGGAACCAAGGGAAGCCGGGTGACCACCACGATTAGTCCAGAGAAGAAAGAGTAACGTTGGAATGAAGAAGGGTGAAGGGAAGGTTCAGAATGAAGCTCCCCGCGCCTGCCTAACGCAGGCAGGGACCCCGCCTTGAAGGCGGGGCTTGCGGGGGACGCTCCGGTCAAGAATTGAGAGTGAAGCTACCCGCCTCCCGTTAAGACGGGACAGGCACAGGGCGGGGCTTCCGGGTAATGTAGATATGATTATAGGGTCGGCTTTCTTCCCCGCCTACGAGGCGGGGCATTCAGCCGACTTGTCCGTGAGAGAATGAATATGGAGACAAATTCTTTGCAGCAGAAGGGGCCTGTTAAGCTTGACGCGTGTCCTATCACGGGGGACGAGAAGAAGCCCGATACCCTGTTGCGTTGTGAAGGGTTGAC
>Ga0315274_10005233_pt1 | contig 18980 bp, 18 predicted proteins | sample YL17G02_20_MG_FD_203700 | JGI IMG/M metagenome (GOLD analysis project Ga0315274, IMG submission 203700) | Sediment microbial communities from Yellowstone Lake, YNP, Wyoming, USA - YL17G02_20 | ecosystem: Environmental > Aquatic > Freshwater > Lake > Sediment | place: USA: Wyoming | collected... | reverse complement strand
CAGGAAGGCTTGATTTAGAAGAAGCCATACGAATTACAAAATCCCCCTCCATCCCCCTTTTAAAAAGGGGGAATTCATAAGTTCCCTCCCTTTTGTAAAGGGAGGTGAGGAGGGATTTGAAAGTTATTTTCTACATAAGTAAGAAGGATTTTTAAGGATGCTAGCCAAACGGATTATCCCCTGTCTGGATGTAAAAAGCGGAAGAGTGGTGAAAGGAACTCAGTTTGTAGACCTGAAGGACGCGGGCGATCCGGTTGAGAATGCGAAGGGTTATGACGAGCAGGGGGCTGATGAGATCGCCTTTTTAGATATCACGGCCTCCTACGAGAAGAGGGATATCCTCATCGATATTGTTCAAAGGACGGCGGAGGAGATCTTCATTCCCCTCACGGTGGGAGGTGGAGTCAGACGCTTAGAAGATATTCGAAGGCTTCTGAAAGCGGGAGCGGATAAGGTTTCTATCAACACCGCTGTAGTGAAGGACCCCATCTTGGTAGAAAAAGCCTCAAAACGTTTCGGAAGCCAGTGCATTGTGATCGCCATTGATGCGAAAAGGAAGGATGAGGGTTGGGAGGTTTACACCCATGGAGGTAGGGTTCCAACAGGGATCGATGCGGTCCTCTGGGCAAAAAGAATGGAGGAGTTGGGAGCGGGCGAAATCCTGCTGACCAGTATGGATCGAGATGGGACGAAGGATGGCTACGACATTGAGTTGACCCGAACCATATCCGAACAGGTAGGTATCCCTGTCATTGCATCAGGAGGCGTGGGTACTCTCGAACATCTTTATGAAGGGCTCATTTTTGGAAAAGCCGATGCAGTCCTCGCAGCCTCCATTTTTCATTATCGGGAGTATACCGTTGCTCAAGTCAAATCATTTCTGAAAGAAAAAGGAGTCACGGTAAGACTCTAGTGTACTGTCTCAGAAAAGACTTTACACAGAACGTCATTCCGGACTTGATCCGGAATCCAGTCTTTTCAGCTGGATTCCCGTTTTCACGGGAATGACAACCCTTCTTATCATTGTAAAGAAGTTTTAGAGACACTACACTAGAAATTTTTTCGTCCCATCTCCCCATCCCCCTATCACCCTCTCTCCTTATTGCCATGGCACCATCTCAAGATCCCTTTGAGAGGGAGGGTATTGAGGACGTCAATGGGTTCGAGCCATCCCCGCCTTGCGACAGCCACTCCCAGAGTGATCATCCACATCTGATCCAGATGGTGGGAATCGGTTCCGATCGCCACTCGGATTCCCATCTCCTTTGCTTTACGGCAATGGATGTCGTCTAAATCGAGGCGCTCGAAGTAGGCATTGATCTCTAAGGCTTTGCTGTGTTGCTTCGCAGCCTCCATTACTTGCTCTATCTCGACCTCATAGGGATCCCTCGCCCCTAATAGTCTGCCAGAAGGATGGGCGACGACATGGACAAAAGGGTCTTCTATGGCTCGAATGATCCTTTTCGTCATCCTCTCCTTATCTTGCTTAAAACCACTGTGGACCGCTGCCACGACCAGGTCAAGCTTCTCCAATACCTTTTGAGAGAGGTCCAACTTCCCATCGGAAAGGATATCGACTTCTGTCCCTTTAAGAATTTGAAAGCCTTTCATCTTCTCATTAATACGATCGATCTCTTCGATCTGTTTCATCAATCTCGATTCATCGAGTCCATGGGTAATCTTGAGGGATTTTGAGTGATCACAGATCGCCACATATTGGTAGCCTCTCTTCTGAGCTGCTCTGGCAATCTCTTCAATTGTGGAGGTACCATCACTCCATTTGGAGTGGACGTGAAGGTCCCCGTTGATTTCTGATTGTTCTACCAGTTTTGGAAGGTGGCCATCCTGGCTAGCTTCGATCTCTCCGCGGTCTTCGCGAAGTTCGGGTTCGATCCAATCCATTCCCAGAACGCGGTAAACATCCTTTTCTTCCTTTCCTCCGATCTTCTTCTCTCCCTTAAACACGCCGTATTCATTGATCTTGATCCCTCGGGCTTTAGCGATCCCTCTCAGATGGATGTTGTGACCCTTTGATCCAGTGAAATATTGGAGAGCAGCACCATAGGAGTCTTCTTCCACAACACGGAGGTCGATCTGGATCCCTCTCTCCACAATGACCGATGCCTTGGTCTCTCCAGAAGCCAAGATCTCTTTTACTTCAGGGAGATGGGTGAAGGTATGAACGATCTTCTCTGGATTTGGACCCGTGGCCAAAATGTCGATATCTCCGATATTCTCCCTCATCCTTCGAAGGGAGCCTGCCCATTCGATCTTTCTCGACCCTGTCTTTTCCCTCAGGGTTTCCACAATCTGCTTGGCCACGGGAAAGGCAATACCCAAATTCATCCTGCCCTTGCTCTGTTTGAGGAGTTGGATTCCCCGCTTGATGTTTTCGACCTTCTTTTCACCGATCCCTGGAAGGCCTACAAGGGAACCGTCCTCCACTGCCTTTTCCATCTGCGAGAGGTTACTGATTCCCTTCGCTTTATGAAGCATCGACAAGGTCTTGGGCCCCATCCCAGGGATATCCATGATGGCGATTAATTCATCCGGTACTCCCTTTCTAACCTCCTCAAACTTAGAGACCTTTCCTGTCTTTAGATATTCCATAATTTTCTGAGCCATCCCCTCGCCAATTCCAGGGACATCCTTCAGTTTTCCGCTCTCAGTAATGTCCTCGATGTCTTGGGTAAGATCCCTGATGATTCGGGAGGCCTTTCGGTAGGCACTGATCTTAAAAGGATTCTCACCCTTAAATTCCAAAATGTCGGCCATCCTTTCGAAGAGGTCCGCGAGTTCCTTATTTTTCATATCTCAGTCCTTAGATAAATTCTATAAACCGCACAGCGCAGAGGGGTGAGCATGGAGCCCTGTAGGGAACGGTTTGAAACCGTTCCCTACCATATGGCCTTCGCAGTTCATGGCCTTTTGGCCCCGTATTGGAGATAGTGTTTGAGACAGATCTGAAAATTCTCCACAACATCCTTTTTGCTATTGACAATGAAGATGCGATGCTGGACATGGAAGAGTTCCTCAATCAACCTCTCTACCGGATAGAGAGTCTTCGATTCCCCTCCATACCTCCTTTCCAATTCTTCCTCAAACATCACGACCAGTTTATCCTTCATTCTCAATTGGGTATCATTAAAGAGAATGGCCACCTCTGGCAGGAGGTCTTCGATTCTTGAGAAGAAGGTGGAAACCTCGCTCGATTCTACCCCCTTGGGGGGAGAAGATTTCACCTCCACATAGACCAGCCTTCGGTTCCAAGAGGCGATGACATCGTAGTCACCACCGGATGGGGTCTTCTTCAAGCTGACCCCATAAATTGCAGGAGAGGCAAACTCCCTTTTAAATACCTCAGCGATGAACCACTCCAAGGTGGGCCCAAAACTGTGGAGAGGGGAGACGCGAGTTCGATAACCACCCTTCCCACTCTTTACCCCGTTAGAAATAATGCCCCGCTGCTCTGCAGCGGGGTTAGATCTTAGAATAATTCCGGCGGGGTTTAATGCCCCGCTGGAATTTCTAACGGGGTTTACTATCATTCCCATCTCACACAGCAGGTCGCAGTATCCCTGGACCACCTTTGAAGAACAGTAGTGGGTCAGATCCTGGATGTGAAACCGATCCTGGTATTTGATCATATCCCTCAGGACAAGACGAAAGGAATATTTCTTCATCATCTCGTAAAATCGAGTCTTATGAAAAGGGAGAAGATCGGGAGGGAAGAAGAGGCGATCCGTAGGATTCTTTCGGAAGAGTTTTATCCCCCTCATCCTCAGCATCGTCTCCACAGAGGAGGAATCCTCCAAGGAGATGGTCTTGATCGATTCGATCTCTTTGGAGAGGTATTGAACTTTCTTTTTAAGGGATTGGATCTCTCGGAGAATCTTTTTCAGTTCCACTCAAAACCCGCGATAGAGATGGAGGCGCTTAGCGATTTGGATCGCCTCCATATACTCCTTATGGGTGATCCGACGGCTGATCTCAGAATATTCATAGGCTTGGTATTCAGGCCGATATTGATCCATGATGTTGATATAAGAGTGAACAGAGATCTCCTCGGCGATAAACTTTAAAACCGCTTCGGAAGAGGCTACCCCCCCAGGCATCACCAAGTGTCTGATCAGGAGTCCTCTTTCAGCAATCCCAATGGAATTGGTCATAAGATCCCCTACCTGGCGGTGCATCTCTTTGAGAACCTTTCTTATGACCTCTGGGTAGTCTGGAGCATTGGAGAACTGTTTTGAAAATTTCTCATCCATGTATTTTGCATCGGGCATATAAATGTCGATCACCCCTTCTAAGAGCTGAATCACCTCAATCGATTCATATCCAGAGCAGTTATAGACAATGGGAATGCAAAGGCCTCTCTCAATTGCCTCTGCAAGAGAGGCCACGATCTGAGGGGCATAGTGGGTGGGGGTGACGAAGTTGATGTTGTGGCAACCCATATTCTGGAGTCTCAGCATGGTTCGTGCCATATCAGAGGGGGTAATGGGCTCCCCTTTTCCCAGATGGCTGATGTCGTAATTTTGGCAGAAAATACAACGAAGGTTGCAGTGGGTAAGAAAGATGGTTCCTGAACCGTGATACCCAACCAAGGGGGGCTCCTCGCCGAAATGGGGAAAGGCACTGGAGACCATCAGCTCCGACCCAGCTCCGCAGTATCCAACCTCTCCATCCAGACGATTGACCTGACATTCCCTCGGGCAGAGCCGACACTCCTTGAGGAGTTCGTTCAAGAGATTGATCCTCTGGCTGAGTTCCTTTTTTTCAAAAAGACCGATATAGGAAGGGATGAAAGCCATTTTAGAATCACTACGAAACATGAAAACGGTTTTTTGGATAAAGGCTAGGAAATCTGTTTAGTTTAGGGTCAGAAGGTCATGTCGGGAAAGACAAAGGCCAAAGAAATAACCTTTACCCAAACCGGCGTCTTTGTCCCAACCTTGAAACCAAGGACTTTTATCAAAATATGCCAGAATACCCCCTAGCTCTGCTGGGGGGATGAATGGCCTACCCTCTCCCCTGGGGGGAGAGGGTTAGGGTGAGGGGGAAATGATCTAATCATCACCCCCACCTTAATCCTCCCCCATCCCCGCCATAATTCAGCGGGATCTTCGACAAGGGGGAGGAAAGTTTTTCAGAGAATTAGATGCCCCGCAGTTCTGCTGCGGGGTACTTCACTCCCGCACCTAATGATAAATTATCACAAAATCTTATGGAATTCTATTAAGATCTCGAAGGAATGTTAGTCCAAAGAAGAGGGGGAATTCCCCTGGGAGAAAACCCCCTCCATGCAGACCTATAGGCTCTGGTAGACGTTGAGGATTCTATGGTAATAGGTGACGGGAATTCTTTGCTTTCTCTCTATGAGGCCTTTCACATAGACGGGGCCATAGTTATAAGCAGCCAAGGCAACTCCCAGGTCGTCAAAATCGACGATCAACTGAGAAAGATAGTAAATTCCAATTCTTATATTTAGAAAGGGGTTGAAAAGGGTGCGGTCCCCGCTCCATTCGATTCCCAGTTCATAGGCAATCTGTTCTGCCACATAAGGCATGATCTGCATCAATCCTTTGGCACCCTGTTCGGAAACAGACCAGTTGCGAAAGGAACTCTCAATAGCGATGAGAGCCAGGATGAATTTTGGGTCATGATTATAATGGGTAGCCTCCTCATAGATGACCTCTGCAAGTTCCTCCTTCGTCACATTGGCCAACCCTGTCTGGTGCCTCTCCAACACCGTAAGGATCTCCTCTATGATTTGCTCCTTGTCCTGGATTCCGAAGGGGAGGTACTTGATTCCAGGGGGAAAAATGGGGAGGTGAAAGGTGATGATGAAGATGACAATGAAGAGGGCGACCTTAAGGAGAATACGGGAGAGAACGATACCAATTTTTTTCTTAATCCAGGAATGGGGGGGGTGCCCCGTGCGTATCAGGGGTTCGTTTAGCTCCATACCAGCCTCCTTGTGAAATTGCTTCACATTATACTATATGAATCTTCAATTTGTCAAGTCTCACAAACCGACCCTGGAATAGAGAAGGAGATAGAGGTCGACTCCCATTTGGATGAGTTCTTTCTGGAATCCGGGGACCCTTCTATTTTGGTCACCCATATCCTACGATCTCATGCGGGGTTAGAGAATCCTATCTATCCTAATAGGCGGGACATTCTTGTCCCGTGATTCTTTAAAAAATTTTGTGGGGTTACCGAGATTTACTAATCAGTCCATAATACCCCATGCCCGGAGGGCACCCTCGAACCATGAAAATTGTTTCCCCCTCTCCCTTGATGGGAGAGGGGGGGGGTGAGGGTGAGGGTGAGTCAAAGCCTTTGGCCCCTCACCTCAATCCTCTCCCCCAGAGGGGAGAGGAGGTATATTAGGTGCTATTTTCAAGCTAATTGTATAGACAGTAATGATTAACAAAAGATATTTCAAATCTCCCCAATAATCCCCTCCCCCTTCGATGGGGGAGGGCGAGGGTGGGGGTGGGGGTGGACAAGATGAAGACCCTTTGGTCCCCCCTCCCCTTCACCCTGTTAGATAAGGTTGTCTATTCAGCCCTGCTATTCAAGGGATCTCCTATCTAACAGGGTGAATCCCCTCCCACCGAGGGGAGGGGAGATTTTTGGAAGAATATGTCTAATCAATTATGGACTCCTTAGTAACGGTCAAATATCTTTCTGCCTTGCATTGAGATTTTGACAAGGCTCCTTCAGGCGGCTCCGATGATCGCAATCTTTATCCTTCTCCCCTATTTCTCTTCTAAGAGTCTCACAGCGAAAGACGATAGGGTTGTCAAAACCCCCAACCCCAGGATTCCCACTTTGAAGCTGAAATGGTCCGCGATCACACCCAGAACAAGAGGGGTACTGCCCATTCCGAAGATCACCCCCATGGAAAGAACAACACCGGTACCCATCGACCGTTCCGAAAGGGAGGTGAACTTTGATATGGCTACAAGGCCTACCGGAAAGAAGGCGAGGGAGAAGGTGGCCTGAAGAAGGAGGGTGATCAGGATCAAAGGCAGGGTGGAGGCGGCAGAGAGGCAGATGGTACTTAGTCCGGTCGCCAAAAGACTGACTGTGAGCATTCTCCGATATCCATAACGATCTGTCAGAAAACCGATGAGGATAGAGACGAAGACCCCACCAAAACGGGATACCCCAAACAGGGTGTTGGCAAAATGTAATTCAATCCCTCGCTCTTTGATCAGGTAGAGGGGAAGGATGGAATAGATCCCCAAACAGGAGCCTGCAGCGAATACCCAGAGGAGGCCCATAATCCAGATCTTCTTCTTTTTGAAGAGGTCGACATAGTGGCCCTCAGACCAAGGCATCTCCTTCTTGGGTTCGACGGAAACTTTCCAGAAATAGATGGGGAAGAGCAGAGAGGCGATTCCCAAGATGAGGAGGAGTTGCTGCCAGGAGAGGAAGCGCAGCCCAAAGGCGACGAGAATAGGGATGGCAAAGAAGGAGAGACTGGCAGCGGAGTCATGAAATCCGATAGCCTTCCCCCAGTGTCTGTAATCATAGGTCTCTGTAATAATAGGTATAATAGACGGAAGATAGGGTCCTGTGGCAATCCCCAGAAGAAAGAAGAGAATATGGAAAGTGAGATAATCCCCTGCCCATTGAATACCTACGAATACGAGGCATGTGCCAATGAACCCGGCCACCACCAGTCTCTTGTATCCCAGGATGTGTGCGAATCTCCCGACGACCAAAACGGACAGGCCGTACCCAATGGAGAGGGAAAAAAAGAGCCCACCGGCCTTCCCATGAGAAAGGGAAAGATAATCTTCAATTAAGGGAAGGATCGGTGCAAAGGCGGCCCGGGTGGAAAAGTTAAGGAACCAGAGACACCAGAAGACGAGAAGGGGGAGAAGCCTCATCTGCTATTTCACTCGTTTCAGACCAGGATGTTTCTTCGGTGATCTTTCCTCTTTTTCCTTCTTCCTTTTCAGTATATTTTCATTGAAGAGGGTATTCTTCATGCTGACGGCATTGATGATGCAGTAGATGATCACCGCTTTCTCCCAATCCTTTGTCCCATCAAAATGTTCAATCCGCAAACGGTACTTCTCCCTCAGATGGACCAGGGAGGCTTCGTCAAAGGAGAGGATCTGCTCAGCTAATTTCTCAAGGGCCTTTTCCATAAAAACTCCATAATCCCCCCATCCCCCCTTTATTAAAGGGGGGCGAGGGGGGATTTTCAGTCTTTCCTTTTTTCTCCACACTCTTCACAAAGATGATCTTTGAGGGGGATGATTAGTCTCATTTGATTACGGACACGTGACACGAACCACGGTCACGTTCCTTTAAGCTTATGGTGCAAATTTAGTGATTTGATGAGGGGCCTCAAAGGTTTGATGAAGGGCCCTCATCGCGTCCTCTGTCTGATCCGCTTGAATCAGGCAGGAGCAACTGGAGATGGAAGTGCTGATCGCCAAGATATTGATCCCCGATGTCCCAAGGGCATTGAACATCAATCCGGAGATCATCGGCCTCTCTCTAAAATGGGGACCGAAGACACTGATCATGGCCACATTGGGATGGTAAGAAATTCCTCTCGCTTCAATCAGAGGTTTGATCCCCTCCAAAACCCCTATGGCTGCCTCTAAATTCTTCTGATCAATGCAGAAAGTCATGTTTCCGTTGCCTTCTACGTCGCTACTGAGAACAACGAATTCGATATTGACATTATTTTTTCCCATCGCATGAAGGATCGTCCCTGCAACATCGGGGCGGTCTGGAACAGATAAGATACTTACCATGGCTAACCCAGTGCTCGCCATAATCCCGCCAACTTTAATCTTTGTTTCGTTCCCCATCCCTTTTACTCCCAGATCCTCCGGTCATCGATCTTTTTAGCTCGATCCGGAATACCCCCTTTCTGGACAATCACCACCTCACCCTTTACTTTGAGGATCTCCTGGAACTCTCCCTCCAGCCTACGCTTCAACCCGATCTTGTCCGTTACTTCCTCCTTCAACTCGACATAAATCATCATTTCGTCACGATATTCTTTTCTGTTCACTACCACCTGATAATTAGCTACCACAGGGAATCTTGCCATTACTTCATCAACCTGCCAGGGATGGATGAAGATTCCCCAAACCTTTGTCACTTGATCTGTTCGGCCCAGAATTTTTCCAAGACGCATCGAAGTTCGACCGCACGAACATGGATTTTCAATCAGATAGGAGAGGTCTCCAGTGGCAAACCGAATCATCGGAAAGACTTTATTGAAGGGGGTCGCCACGATTTCTCCCGTCGCACCGATTTCTAATTGCCTTCCTGTTTCCGTGTCAACGATCTCAACCATCACGTCTTCGGGGATGTGCATCCCATTCTTCTCCGAGCATTCGTATCCAAGACAACCCACATCCACAGTGCCATAAGCCTGTCGGAGGAAGATATCGAGTCTCCCTTCCAACTTCTGCCGGAGCGATTCCGGAAACATTTCTGCACCGACAAAGGCGGCCTTGAGAGAAAGATCCCTTTTAATGTCAAGGAACATCCCCTCTGCGGCCTCTGTCAGGGACATGAGGAAACTGGGCGTTCCCAGGAATCCCGTCACATGGAGTTGTCGCATCAGCTGGATCTGCATGGAGAGATTTCCTGGACCAACGGGGACGACCGTTGCCCCCAGCATTTGGAGTGACTCATCGAGCATGAAGGCTAAGGGTGTAAGGTGATAGTTGAAGGTATTCAAAACGATATCCCCTTTTCTCATCCCGCAGGCATAGAGGGCCTGAGCCCAGCGAATATCCTTATAATCCCACTCTCCAGGTTCAAACACCGGTCCGGGTGAGATATAAATCCTTCTCACCCCTTTCCTTGGGGTGACCTCAAACCCTCCAAATGGAGGGGTGTCCTTTTGAGAGGTGACTAAATCTGCCTTCTTCGTGATGGGCAGTTTCTCCAAGTCGGTCAGATCCTTTACTGCTTCCGGTTTTAAACCCATTGCATCAAACCTCGATCGAATCGCCTTTGAATGACGATATCCGTGACGAAGGATTTCAGAGAGTCTCTTCTTCAAATAGGCCTCTCTTTCGTCCTTCGACATTGTCTCCTTTCCCCTATCGAAATAACCATGCGCTCGATCGATCATAATAATCTCCTAAATTAATTGGAATGATGGAATAATGGGTTACTTAAATCTTCAATGAGCAATCATCAATTTCCAATTCTCAATGATCATTGATTATTGACCATTGCCCATTGATCACTGAATATCCCAATATTCCACTCTTCCAATATTCCAATTGGGGCGAAGCCCCGAAGTTTGTCCATTATAGAATGAAGACAGGATCGACATCAATATCCAGATTCACACCCTTTCCCTTTGCCTCTTCCTCTAATCGAATTGCCAGTTCCTGTGCAAATTGGTGAAGCAACTGAACACTCTTTCCTTTTGCCAACATTTGCCAACGAAATTTTCCCCTCATTTTCCCAAACGGAGCAGTACTTGGCCCCAAGATCTCTATCCCTTTTCGATATCCTTTCTTTAATAGGGATTGCCCAATCCTCCCCATCTCTTCTGCAATGACCTTCGTCCTTTTTTCACTGTTTCCAACCAGCCTGAAATTGATCAGTCGGGAGAAGGGAGGATATTCCAGAGCCCTTCTGAATTGGATCTCTTCCTGATAGAACCCGATGAAGTCATGATCCTTTGCCTTCAGGATGCTGTAATGGTCTGGATTAAAGGTCTGTATCACCACTTCTCCAAGGGCTTCCCCTCTTCCTGCCCTTCCTGCCACCTGGGTGAGAAGCTGAAACGTTCTCTCACTCGAGCGAAAGTCAGGAAAGTGAAGTGACGTATCCGCCGAGATAACACCCACAAAGGTCACATTTGGAAAATCATGACCTTTGACAATCATCTGCGTCCCAACTAAGACGTCGATCTTCCCGGTTTCCAGCCTTTTCAGAATCTGCTGATGGGAGTGCCTCCGGCTGGTCGTGTCCCGATCCATCCTGCCCACCTGCGCCTCTGGGAATAAGGTCCCTATCTCCTGCTCCAAGCGTTCGGTTCCGATCCCCATTCCCCGCAGGCGATGCCCCTCACATTGCGGACAGTCTCCCGGTGCCGGGATTCGATAGTCACAATAATGGCATTGCAAAGAGCGATCTCTGAGATGGTAGGTGAGGGTCACGCTACAGTTTGGACACTTGAAGGTGAGGCCGCAATCCGGACAGAGGATAAAATTGGCAAACCCTCTTCGATTCAGAAAGAGAAGGCTCTGTTTTTTTCCTTCGATGCTTTTTTGAAGTGCCGTCCTCACCTTTTCCGAGAGGAGACCCCCTTCTCTCTTCATGTCCACCAGCTCCACCCGAGGCATGGGTTTTCCCTCGATCCTCTCCGGGAGGCTCAGGAGATGAAACTTGCCTTTTTCAGCATTATAGAACGATTCCAGGGACGGGGTCGCCGATCCCAAAAGGAGCGTGGCTTCGTCTTGTTTCGCCCGGACCACAGCCAGATCTCTGGCATGATATTTTAATTTTCCCTCCTGTTTATAGGAGGGATCATGCTCTTCATCCACAATGATGATCCCCACATTTTTAAGAGGTGCAAAGATTGCGGACCGAGCTCCGAAGGCAATCTTCACGTCTCCTTTCCAGATCTTTCTCCACTGGTCATAACGTTCTCCTTTCCCAAGCCCGCTGTGAAGCAGGGCGAGGTTTCCTCCAAACCGATCCCTAAATCGTGAAAGGAGCTGTGGGGTGAGAGATATCTCCGGAACGAGGACGATCGCCTCCTTCCCCTGGTTCAGAACCTCTTCAATGGCCCGAAGGTAGATCTCTGTCTTCCCACTTCCTGTGACGCCGTGGATAAGAAAGGGGGAAAATCTCTTCGAATGAATCCCTTTCAATATCTCAATGAGAACCTTTTCTTGATCAGAACTGAGTTCCGGTTTCGGGTAGGACTTCAATTCAGGTTGGACCGAAAGGTCTCGGCATACCTCCCTCTTGGAGATAGAGATGAGCCTTTTTACTTCCAGCGATTGGATCGCCTCAGAAGGAGATTTAAATATTTTGCTCAATTCAGAATAGGAAACTTCTCCTTTTTCCTCCATCCACTTCAGGATCCCTGCCTGCTTTCTTGAAATAGGCTGGACAGGCTCACCTCCTCGATACTGGACCACCTTCTCAAATTTCGGTTTGATTTCTTTCCCTTCTACAACTCCATGAATATTCAGAAGCCCCTTTCTCTTCCAAGAAAAAAGTTGAGACTTCGTCACCTCTCCAGGAAAGATCTTTAACATCCTCTTCAGAGAGACTTTTCCACATTTCTCGATCTCCACAAAGATCTTTTGCTGAATCGCGTCCAAACCTCCTCGGGCCAGATATTCCATCCCCTCTTGAGTGGGGGTCAGAATCAGTTCGCTCTTCAGGTGAAGCCCTGGTGGAAGGCCGGTTTTGATCACCTCTCCTAACGGATAAAGGTAGTAATCCGCAATCCAGCGGTAAAAACGGAGCATCTGCGGGTCGATCAGAGGGACTTCATCAAGGAGATCCTCAACCTCCAGCAATTTCTCTTCAATCTCTTTTGGAGGAGAATCCAGAAGCTCGATCGTAAAACCGGTAACCTTTCGCCCTTTGAAAGGAACAAGCACCCTCATCCCGACTTGAAGGGAGCCGCTCATCTTCTCAGGAATCCGGTAGTGAAATGTTTTGGAGACAGGAAGGGCTACGGCCACCTCAACAATTTCCTTCATCGTCCCTAAATTATCCCCTTTGGGGCAAGTTTGTCAAATCTACCTTGGGTTTTCCCACTCCCTTTTGAAACCCCATAAAAATTCCCCTCCCCTGGCGGGAGGGGATTGAGGGGAGGGGGATCAAATGGTGTGTTGGCACCTTCACCCCAACCCTCTCCCATCAAGGGAGAGGGGGAATGAATTAATTTCAATCTCTATTTTTGGAGCAAGGAATCCTCTTGATAAGGTTTATAAGTTCTGGTACATTGATCTCAACCCTCACGGATGTTTCCATTTGGCACTTAACCAAAGATATTTGGAATTTCCCCTCACCCTCCCCTCTCCCCGTGGGGGAGAGGGATAGGGTGAGGGGATTAGGTTTGGCTGATGGAGTTGGATTTTCAGACTATATTTAAAGAACTTAATGGACTCGGGATCGACTATCTCGTTATCGGAGGATTAGCGGTTAATTTCCATGGTATTCCGAGAATGACCTATGATATAGATCTGATGGTCCTGCTCGAGCCAGAAAATATCCTCAAACTTGTGACTAAGCTCACCCAATGGGGTTATAAGCCAAAGATACCCATAGACCCCAGAGACCTTGCTGTTGAAACGAAGAGAAACTCATGGGTCCAAGACAAGGGGATGAAGGCCCTCAATTTTTATAGTGAGACATTACCTATCGGGGAGATCGATATCGTCATTGATACTCCGATCCCTTATGAGGAATTGAGAGGCAGGGCAGTTAGGGTTGAACTCCAGGACGACAAGATACCGACTGTCTCGATTCATGACCTTATTGAGTTGAAACTACGGGCTGGCCGGAAGCAGGATCTTGCAGACGTAGAACATCTTCGGATGGTATTGGAGAGATGATGACCGATCAAAAAAAAGGATTCACTTATACTGTAAGCAGAGAGCAGATGGATGAATACAGGACATGGTCTTTGGATCGCCGGCTAAAATGGCTTTTCCATGCAAATAAGATGAGAAGACTTCTTCCCCAGAAGACAATCGAAATTCAAGAAGCCTTTCGCCAAGCAAAAATCTAATTCCTCTTCTCCCACTTCTAATAGGAGAAATCCCCCCACTACAAGGGAGAGGGATTTCTCCTTTACACCTTCCTTCCAAAAAACTATAATAGACTTACCCCTCACAAAAAAGAAGCCCTGAAACAAATATCCAACCTCATCGAACGCTTTGAACGTAACATCGAAGCCTACCATAGTCCTGCTTATAACGAAACTCAACTCCGAAGAGAATTTGTAGACCCATTTTTTGAGGCCCTTGGCTGGGATGTGACAAATAAAGCTGGATATGCAGAGCAATATAAGGATGTCGTCCATGAGGATGCGATTAAGATAGCCGGAGCCACGAAAGGACCGGATTACTGCTTCCGCACTGGCGGTATCAGGAAATTTTTCCTCGAAACGAAAAAACCTTCCGTTGACATCAAGACAAAAAAAGGGGACGGCAGGCTGTCCCAAAACTTCCCAGATGTCACCCTGAACTGGTTTCATGGTCTCATAATTCATTGATTCTATTAGATGCTGAAACAATACTGAATCAAGCTTTATTGCAATTTTGTTCATAAGTATCGCTCAATTTAGGTAATAATAGAATGAATTGGTGTCTGGAAAGAACAAGAGGGACGGGAAAGAACAAGACGTCCATAAAATTATAAATTTCTACTTATATAATGATCTATCTCCCTGCTAGGACGGGCGAATCTCAATGCCCGTGTCTTCATCCTGCTCGGGCAAGCGCGATGAATCCTCGTTCTGCATCAGTCCCTATTAACTCAACGCGAACTCGATCTCCAACATCAAGACCTTCAAACCCTCGTATCAGCTTTCCTTCTACCGGCGGCTGGAATAGGCGAGCCCAGGTTCCTTTTTCTGAGGCACCCGTAAAGAGGGCATCTTCTAAACCGGATATTGTATTGTCCAAGCCAGCAATTCTCGGTGAAAAATAAATTGCATGTGATATCTCGACTCTGAGGGGAAAAACAAATTATTTTTCGCAAAGTGGGTTGGGGGGGGGTAACCTTACAGTATCACTGTAACCAATTGAATTTATTGAATAAAAATAATTCTAGACAATTCGTACTATATATGCCATACTTGATACATGAAACTACAAGCCCTTGTATTCAACGGCAGAGGATAATCCCCCAGGGATCACCGTATGCATACCAAGAAACATTTGAGTTTCAATGCATTGAGAAAGATGCTTTCCAGACGGTTTCTGGAGATCCCCGATTCACGTCAGGAGACGAAGGTCGAGCATGGAATGCATGATGTTTTGATGAGTGGATTTGCGATGATGTTTTATCAAGACAGTTCGTTATTAGAGTTTCAGGAAAGGCTTGAGGAAGCGATTCACAAGAATAATCTACAGACATTGTTTCAGGTGGAATCGATTCCCAAAGACAGTCAGATGAGAGAGGTGATCGATGAGGTGGAAAGTCGAGAGTTGGAGTCTCTGTTTGAGGATTTTTTCAGGCCCTTACAGCGGGGGAAACATCTGCAAGGGTATCGAGTTTTAGGGGACTACTATTTGATATCGGTAGATGGGTCAGGGTATTTTAGTTCGGATAAGATCCACTGTAGCGGTTGTTTGAAGAAGGAGACGAAGAAGGGGAAGATAGGGTATGAGCATACCATTGTCCAAGCGGCCCTGATGCATCCTGACAAGAGGCAGGTCTTTCCCTTGGCTCCCGAGGAGGTGAGAAATACAGAGGGTCAAGACAAGCAAGATTGCGAGGTAGAAGCGGGCAAGAGGTTGGTGAGGAAGATTCGGAGATCCCATGGGAAGTTAAAGATCATCATCGTGGGCGGCAGTCTTTACAGCAAGCAGCCTTTTATGGAAGAGCTTGCAGAAGAAGGGATGAGATATGTTTTAGTGGTCAAAGAAGAAGACCATAAGCTGTTGATGGAATGGGTCAACGAGCAGAGGCAGCTGAAGGAGGTTTCACGCTTAGAGGTTAAAGACAAGAAGGGTCGCCTCCACATTTATGAATGGATCAATGAAGTGCCCTTGAACGGCAATAAGAAGACCCTCTGGGTCAACTATTTTGAATATTGGTTAGTGGATGGGGGGAAGGTGACGTATCATAACAGTTGGGTGACGGATTTTAGCGTGAGTGAAGGGAACGTGGCAAAGTTGGTGAGGATCGGGAGGTGCCGATGGAAGATAGAGAATGAGACGTTTAATACCTTAAAGAACCAGGGTTACCATCTTGAACATAACTTTGGACACGGGGAAAAGCATCTTTCGATGAATTTTTTCTTGCTCAATCTTTTAGCCTTTTTCATGCATCAGATCTTTCAATTAACGGATTCCCTGTATCAGGAATGTCGGAAAGCCTTTGGGAGTCGGCGTAATTTATGGGATCATCTGAGGATCTCGATCCGTTTGCTCATCTTTCCAGATTGGGAGACCTTACTAAAAAGGAATCTAAGGCCTTCGGATTTTCTCTAACAATTAAGTGCCTTTTGATAAAAGTAATACGGATATTATGAGAGCTTTCCAGGGGTGGGGATTACTTTATCCTCTTCCAAAATTTCTTATCCTCATCCTTATCGGATCACCTATTTTAGGGAAGGCTCAACACTCAAAATTAATGAAAAAGGATGGGTTCCCATATTATTCGACACCATAACTGACACTAAGGGGCCGCCCTATATTTTTTTCTCGCTTCACCGAGAATTACTGTGTCCAAGCATATTTTCTTGCTTTTAAGTATAAATTAGCTTACAATAAATCAATAAACTAAGTTGCACAGAGCCTTTTAGGCTTATAGCTTACGCCCGCAAGAACTCTAAACGACTTCTTTGCGGGCTTTTTTGTATCAGTATAAAAGCGAACATGGAGGTTAAAATGGTAATTGCATTCTACAAGGGGCAGGAAAATGGTGGTGTGAAAGAAATCAAAGTTGAAGGCGGAAGGGAAAAAGAAAAGGAGGTAATCGTCCGCCACAAAATTGTCTCTTCGAAATGGAAAGCATGGAATCATGACAGTTTTTCACGTGATTGGAACAAGAATTATTCCGTCTAAGAAAGAGAAATAAACTTAAAAAAAGGAGAATGATTATGAACATTTATGTAGGAAACTTATCTTATGATGCGACAGATGTAACGATTCGGGAGGCTTTTGAATCCTTCGGCCAGGTAACTTCAGCAAGAGTTATCAAAGACAAGTACAATGGCCAGTCCCGGGGGTTTGGTTTTGTAGAAATGCCTGCGCAGTCTCAGGCTCAAACGGCCATTAAGAGCCTTAACGGGAAGGAACTCCTGGGCAAACAGATAAGTGTGAATGAGGCCCGTCCCCGTGCCGACCAGGGAAGAACTGGGGGAGGGCGGATGGATTATAGCGGCCGAGGAAACCGTTATTAATCCTGTTTTCGTAGAAAAGAGGTTGAACAATGTTACAGCGAAGAAGACACGGGAGGTTCCATGCTTCAAGACCGAGCTATTTGCGGCATCCAAAATCCTATAAAGTTTTATGTTCGGGTTGCGGAAAGGAGGTTGTTACCCCGGTTCCCCCGCCTAATGACAAGAAACTACTGTGTATGGAGTGCTTCAGGAAATAGAGAATATCTAAGGAACATGTTGAACCGGGTAGGTTTCATGGGGAAGAATTTGCTGGTGGAGCCCCACGGGCAGAGCCCGCGATTCCTAATTGACGCCCCTGTGGGGCGACATCCCGGCCGAGAGATGGCGCATTCGTCCTCTCCCGCTTAAACCGGGAGGGGTCTTCTGCTGCCGGGGTAAAAGAGGCAAGGGAAAGCCATGGCTTCCGAGAAAGACAGTCATAGGGATTTGAAAAACTCAGTGATCAGGGTGGAAAGGAGTCATTATGAATAAAGAAAGGCTTGAATGGGTTGTGTCAGGATTAAACCAGTATAAATTAACTAAGAATGAAGACCAATTTATCAAATCTGCATCAGGGGATTTCGATCAAAAACAGATGTTAACAGAACACCAGGAAGAAAGACTCGAAAACCTTTATAAGGAGAAGTCAAAATCGAAACCCAATAAAAATTCTTCTGATTATTTTTCTTTTCAGGAATCTCCCCCAAAAAAGGCCAGGGTTCGGAAACCTTTTGCGAAAGATGTTTTGATAACAACCTAACCTTACCACAGCTCCACTTTTTTAGGATAACGGATTCATCGTTTTTCCTTCCTATGTCATCACGGAGCTTCTTATACTAATTTGACGTCAAACATAGAGTATTAATCCAGTCGAAGCAAGTCATTGAGCGGACCCTTTCCGGCTGATGAAGCAAGGTGTTGATGGTCGCACAAAGAAGATCGACAACCTCATTGAGGGAGTTAGGAAAACCATCTTTCCAGCACTGATCTCAGGGTCAAAGATATATTTTCCGACCAACCTTTCCATACCGACTTTTTTTCATAAATATGTAAAAAAGTCAAGACTTTTTTCCAGTGATATGAAAATTAGTCGAAATACCGGCGAGGGACGAAAAAGAAAAAGGAGAGACTGGTTCTAATGCAACTTGATTTATGCACTTCAGAACCTATACGAGGGCAGGGGAGGCAGGCGCAGGCAGGTACTATGCTTCTTCTGGAGCGGGTTCGGGAAGTTTTTCTAATTTTACCTTTGAGATCCTCTGCCCCACCATTTCTATGATACGAATTCTTTTCTCTTCGACCTCTACTACATCGCCCCTCTGAGGAATCTTTTGGAGGGTTGTCATCAAGAATCCACCAAGGGTTTCATATTCCGGTGATTCTGGAAGTGGAATATGATAGTCTTCTTTTAAATCTTTTAGGCTGATTGATGCATCAATCAGCAGGGTTCCGTCTGAGAGTTGAATCACAGGGCTCTCTGTATCATATTCATCTCTAATCTCCCCAACGATCTCTTCAATCAGATCCTCGAGGCTGACTAAACCCGAGATTCCACCATATTCATCTACCACCAAGGCCATATGGATCCTCTTTTTTTGCATCTCCCTTAAGAGGAGGCTGATTTTCATCGTCTCAGGGATAAAATAAGGAGGCTTGATGATCTTTCGGATATCGACCTGTCCTGTTTTCGCTAGGATGGTGAGGAAGTCTTTCGCATAAAGGATTCCCCTGATGTCATTGGGTTCTCTTCCGAAGACAGGGTAACGAGAAAACTGTTCTTCCTCGATGAGCGAAGCGATTTCTTGAACCGATTTATCAATCTGAATCATCACCATCTGTGTATCCGGAACCATCACTTCTTTTACGGACATGTCCGTGAATTCGAAAA
>Ga0315274_10005232_pt1 | contig 18981 bp, 12 predicted proteins | sample YL17G02_20_MG_FD_203700 | JGI IMG/M metagenome (GOLD analysis project Ga0315274, IMG submission 203700) | Sediment microbial communities from Yellowstone Lake, YNP, Wyoming, USA - YL17G02_20 | ecosystem: Environmental > Aquatic > Freshwater > Lake > Sediment | place: USA: Wyoming | collected... | reverse complement strand
GACCCGTCTCGTTCCTCGGATGTTCCCCTTCATCATCTCGGTCCCCAGGCCGAAGGCATTATCAACGCCGAGGCTTCGACTGAGCTCAGCCGAACGTCCCGCTACTCGGCCTACAAAGTCGTGCAAGGGCTGCGGGCGAAGATTCTCATCGCGTTCTGCTGGGCGCACGTGCGCCGGGACTTTTTGCGCCTTGGCGAGGGGAACAAGAAACTGGCGCCGTGGGCGGAGCAGTGGGTGGGACGGATCAACGAGTTGTTTCGGATCAACAGCGCGCGCGTGAAATCGAACGCGGATTTCCAGCCCTTCCGCGAGGCCGACCAATCCTTACGCGAAGCCCTGGAACAGATGGCACGCACACGCGACGACGAACTGGCCGCGCCCACCTTGCATTCGGGCAAACGCAAGGCCCTGACCAGTTTGCGCGAGCACTGGCCGGGGCTGACGATCTTCGTGGATCACCCCGAAATCCCCCTGGACAACAACGAGGCCGAGCGCCGGATTCGCCACGCCGTGGTGGGACGCAAGAACTACTACGGCAGCGGTTCGATCTGGAGCGGCGCGCTGACGGCTGCCCTGTTTACAATTCTGCAAACGTTGCGGGTCAACCAAACCAACCCCAAGCCGTGGCTCCTGGCCTACTTCGATGCCTGTGCTCGCAACGGCGGTCGCGTGCCCGAGAACGTGGACGAGTTTCTGCCCTGGAATCTCCCCGAACCCTGGAAGTCCCAATGGCAATGCATGGAGCGTCCTCCATGAGAGCATCGAAAGAAAGCACGACAGCCTATCGCTATTGTGGTCGGGACTTTTCAGAGGAAGAGATGGACGGGATTCGCCGGCTGATCGCCGCCGATCCCCCGCTCCATCGCGCCGCCCTTTCCCGACGCCTCTGCGAGCAACTGCGCTGGGTTCGCCCCGACGGCGCGCTCAAGCAGATGTCCTGCCGCGTGGCCATGCTTCGCATGGAACACGACGGTCTGATTCGTCTTCCCCCGCCGCTCACGAAAAATCACAACGGCCGGATCAAGCCGCAGCCGACGCCGGCCGGCGACCCGCGCGAACCCATCCAACTCCCGCTGGCGGAGTTGGGCCCAATCGTTCTGTGCCCTGTCCGGTCGCCCAACGACTCGTCGCTGTGGAATGAACTGATCGAACGCTATCACTATCTCCGCTACACACCGCTGCCCGGGGCGCAGCTTCGCTATCTCGTCTGGACCGACGGGGGGCGGTGGCGCGAACCCCAACTGCTCGCGGCCCTGGGATTCGGCGCCGCCGCCTGGACCGTTGCCCCGCGCGACCGATTCATTGGCTGGACCGCCCCGGAACGAAAACGCAACCTGCACCTCGTGGTCAACAATGCCCGGTTCCTCATCCTTCCCTGGGTCCGGGTCAAAAACCTCGCCTCCCACATCCTCGCTCGCGCCGCCACCCAACTCCCCCTCGATTGGAAACACCGCTACGGCTTTGCCCCCGTCCTCCTGGAAACCTTCGTCGACACCCAACGCTTTCGCGCCACCTGCTACCGCGCCGCCAACTGGCGCCATGTCGGCCAAACCCAGGGCCGCGGCAAGCTCAACAAAACCCAACTCCGCCTCCAACCCATCAAGGACATCTTCCTCTATCCCCTCCACTCTCGCTTCCGCCACGCCCTTCACCAAACCCGCTGAACCCCACGACATGGGTTTACCGAATGTTTACGGCAGATCGTGGCAGTGATGCGGCAAAACTCTCGATCTGCCAATGATCTATGAGTAAGGAGTGCGAGAAAAGAACGATGAACTTTTGACACTACGGGCATTCCCCATAGGGGGCGGCGCCATGATGGCGAAGCTCAGCCCAGACGGGAATCTTCACAGTTCTCTCCGTTGCGTGACGACTTCTCGACGTGATCTTCCTCCCGACGAACCGGAAATGTCAAGCGAGCATCGGTTCGTCACCTGGTACCAAGGAATCGCTATACCCTTTGAGATCGCCGGGAATGGTTCGGAACGGGATCGCGTTTCGAGCGGCGTGTGGGGGGCGTTACTGCTACAACCTGTCGTTTTCCATTGCACGTATTTTGCACGGTTTGTTTACTAACCAAGCCCCTTTGAACCCCCCGCGAAACTCTCGGCCCCAAAAGAGAAGAAGGCCCCAAGCCTTGATGCTGCTTGACTTGGGGCCATTCTCGAAAACGCGCCCGGCGTGATTCGAACACGCGACCCCCGGATTAGGAATCCGGTGCTCTATCCATCTGAGCTACGGGCGCACAGGAGAGGTTCTTTCTGATTCCGACTTCCGCGATCTCCACGGCTTCCACGACGTTACTCCCGTTGGCTACTCGCCCTCCGCGTCGAAGTCAATTCGAATCGGGAACGAACCGGGTGGGCCTCTCGATCCTTCGGAACGAAAAGCAAGGAACCGCCGATGGACGCCGAGGAACGCCGATTCCTTTGGACGGCGAATGCTTTGCCGCCCGGTCGTCGGCCGTCAGGTCATCCGCGCGGGAGTAGTATATCCTTATGACGGGCGGAATTCCACCTGGGGGAACCCCATTGCGCCTCGATGCCACACGTTTTCGCCGTGGGGCCTCTGCGCGGACTTGCGCCACAAAACGCGCTTGTCTTGGAGTCAGTCGTCCTCCGTCGCGCGAATCTCAATATCGCACACCTGGCACGATAGCCACCGATCGTCGGTGAACGGGCCGCAGTCGCAGGGCCGCAGCGCATAGGAGGGCTCGAGCGTCAGCTGATTGAGCGTGCGGATCGCTTCCACCGGCAGGCCCACTATGTAAGTGTGAAACTCATTGTCGGAAGGCAGATTCAGCGTGGTCACAAGATCGCCGTTGAAATAGACGCGGATGCGCATCTGGCCGTCGCGAATGCAGCGGATGGTGGTGCGGCCTGCCTCAAGGTCCTTGGCGACCTCAAACTCCTGGTCGCAGGGGGCCGCGGTCGGCAGTCGCTGATGAATGGTCTTGCTCACCGCGCGGCCGTCGCGTTCGACAAACACCGCCGAATCGAAGTCTCCCAATAACGCGCACGCCTTGATCTTGAATTCCATCTGCCGGGCGACGGGTGTGAAATCCAACGCGAAAACGATGGCACCCCATTGGCGGCCTAGCCATCGGACCTGTCCCGAGACCTCGCTTTCGGGCCGATGCCAGCCCTCGATGAAAGTCAAAGGGTCGTGCGCCCGAAGCCAGCCGCCCGAGCGCGGCACGTTCGCTCCGGCGGGCCACGGGCGAATCCGCGCCCAGCCGGACAGGCAGTCGTCGAGGTCGCGCTTGAGAGCTGGCGCGCTCAGGAGAAACTCGGAGCGCGTATTGACCGCATCGCCCGGCGTGACGATCGCGCGGAAGTGGCCGCCGACAAACGTTCCCACGCGCAGCCGGTCTTCGTCCTCGCGCCACTGCGCCCAAAGATTGGGGAAAATGCCGGCGGCGTGAAACGCGCGTTCGTATTCCGAAATCTTATAGAACGCCTCGTAGCATCCGGTCTGCTGCGCTTTGCGTTCGAGATGGCGTTGTTCGTCGCTGAGTTCCTCGCGATACTCCCCCTCCCCGCTGGCCAGAAACAGCCCGTCGGGCTTCAAGACGCGCCGCACCTCGCTCAGCGTGTTCACCATGTTGTTCGGATCGAACCAGCGGAATTCTTCGGCGCGATGAGGCATGCAGTGGTGCAGCGAGGCATGAGAAAAGACGATGTCCACCGATTGGTCGCCCAACGGGAGCCTGCTCATCAGGGTGAGGAGGCGTTCGAAGTGCGTGCCGTCGCGCGCGAAGAATTCGTGGGCGAGATCGAGCCGTGGGAACGTGAAATCGAGCGCGATGACGTTGAAGCCGAGTTGGGCAAACCGTGAGGCGAGGAACGGCTCGCCGCACCCCAGGTCGAGCACCGTGCGGCCGGCCGGATTGTCGTATTCGAGGCAGCGGAAGAGGAAGTCGGTCCGCTCGAACGTCTCGCGGCGATATTGCTCTTCGCGCCGACGCAGGTCGCCGACGAATTCGCCCCGACGCTTCTGTTCGAGAATGTTGCGGTCGGATTCCGCCGACCGCTCGCGATCCACGCGCCGCACATCGGTCAGGTCCTCGTCGAGAACGAAATCCACCGCGCCGTTCTTCAACGGAAACGCGCGCCCGCACGATTGGCATCTCACGTCGCCGGCGAGCGCCTCGCGATCGTTTCGCTCCGTCGCCGAGAGCGACCACTGGCGGCCTCGACAAGCCGGGCAGGACAACACCGAACAGAGCCAATCACGCATACGATCGGAACTCCGACAAGACGGGATGACGAAAGCAGAAATCCGAGTCCTCAACGACAGTGGCGATCAGCTAATCGAACGCCGCTTGGCTTTTCAAGGCCTTTGTGTCGCTCGATTGCTCCGTGGGTGCATGTCCAAATTCCAGCAGTACGGCCTCCGATGGATTTGCTCTCGCCACGCCGGACGGCCCGTGGACGACAGTGGTATCGAGAACCACACTGAACCACGGATGGACACGGATTTGCACGGATGGTTCTTTCCAAGTGAAATCGGTGTGAATCTGTGTGCATCCGTGGTTCCATTGGTTTCAGAGCAACGCATCGGACGGCGGAACGGAGGCGTTGGAATTCAGACATGCACCCTTCCTCCGTTTCGCGCGGAACACTCCAAGCCGCCGCGTTGTCTATCTATGCTCCGAGTAGAGGTCAAACGAATGGGCGACGGTGCAACGGAAGAAGAGGGGCAGAACCATGTTCTGAAGAATGCGCGGGCTGATTCGTGTCCGGTCTCCGCGATTTCGGTTGAAAAGCCGGGCCCCCCCGGCGCATCGTGAAGCCGTCTTGCTGAGCGGAAGGGACACGAGGGCCGTCCGAGAGCCGCCGCGTTCACGTGGAGGGGTGCATGAAGAAAATCCTGGTCGTAGATGACGAGAAGAACATCCGTATTCTTTTTCGCGATGAACTGGAGGAGGCCGGCTACGAGGTCGAACTGGCCGAATCGGGCAAGGAGGCGTTGGCCAAGATCGAGGCCGCGCCGCCCGATCTGGCCATCCTCGATATTCGCATGGCCGACATAACCGGCATCGAAGTCCTTCAGGCCATCCGCGAGAAACACAAGGCGATGCCCGTGATCATGTGTACGGCGGTGCGCGGCCTGCAGGACGACTTCACGATCTGGGACGCCGAAGTGTTCGCCTATCTGACCAAGCCCGTGGACCTCGACGATCTCAAAGAGAAAGTGCGCGGGGCGCTCGGCGAATAGACGTGGCGCAGGCTGTCCGCCACAGGCGTTCAATGGTTTTGGCGGGGCGAGAACCCTTTTGACAGGATGACACGATGAACCGGATGAAACGAGACGAAGAATCCGGATTTCAGAATCCCGTGAATCCTGTCATCCTGTCAAAGACTTCAATCGAGATTCTTGAAACAAGTAGAGGATGGGAAACCGTTAAACGCCTGTGATTGACAGTCTGTCCCACAGGAGTCAAAAGCAGTCTCATGCAAGCGTTTCTCGAAAGACAAAGTCCTGCGGTCGCCTCCGTGCTCTTGCACGCGCTGTTGCTTCTGTTTCTGTGGACGCAGGTCGAGGTGCGGCCGATCGAGCCGCCGCGCCCCGAGCCGATCGAAATGCAGATCGTCCTGCCGCCGCAGCCCGAATCGAGCGCCGGCGCGGGCCGGCCCGAAGCGCAACCGGACCTGTCGCAAGTTCAACGCACGTCGGCCAATCCGGCCGAGCAACCCACGCCCGAGGTCCCCGCGCAGCCCCAAGCCACCGAGGAAGCGAAAGAGGAAGAGACCGCTAAACCGAACGAGCAGAAGCCGGAGCCTACGCCCCCCGAGCCGACGCCCGTCCCCGCCACGACCGCCGAAGAGAAGCCGGCCAAAACACCGCTCGATCCGCAGACGATCGAACAGTTTCGCGCCCAGCAGGAGAAGATTCAACAGGACCTCGAGGCCCGCAAATCCAGGGTCATGACCCAGGTCTCCGGCTTTGCGCCCGCGCAAGGGCCGGGAGTCAAGCGACCCTACTCGAGCGCCGGAAGCGACCGCGGCGTGATTCGCGAGCTCGACATCTCCAAATTCCCCGTCGAGATGCAGGAGCGCTTCAAGGCGCGTTACGGCATTACGATTCAGGTCAGGCGCGTCGAAGGCGGCTCGCCGCAGTCTTACGTCAACGCAGTGACGACCGACCACGGAACCTACCTCAGCAGCGGCGGTTCGGGCGTCTTCGAGGTGATGACGCTGTCGAAAAAGGTCCTGGCCCGCATCGCGGAGCTCGAAGAGCAGGAGTTGCGCAAACGTAATCTCGATCCGTTGCGCAGCCGCGTGATCGAGGTCGTGTTTGGCCTGCGTGAGGACGACCGCGGCCTGGTGGACCTGGTGATCACGCGCTTCCGGGCCGAACCGATCCAGTGAGTCCCTTTCTCGACTCTCGACTCTCAACCTTCGACTCTCGACTCTCGACCAGAAGGCCGGAAACAAGCGGCTCACGAGCACGGGGGCGTGTGGGTACACCCCGCTTGAGCGGTGTCCATTCCACAGTTCGGAATTTACGTGTCTGCGTCGTTTTTTTGCCGCCGGGGCAGCGTCACGGTAAACGAATTTGCGCGAACGTCTCCCGCTTGGTGCATTTCCGCCGTACTCAGTGCCAATCTAACAACGCCATCCACGTCGGGCTTCCAGACACCCGGCGCTGAATCACTGGTGACATTAAGCTTAACCGCCACAACATCTACTTTTCTTGTCTGGCGTGTTTCTTGCGGACACAAGCTCTCAGGAAGTTGAGCAAGGAGAGCGAAATGGGTGTTCAGCCAACTTCGCAGAAGAGAACGGGGGATGCCACCATGTTAAAACGACTTCTACCTATCGCGGCAGTGGCGGGTTGCCTGCTCCTGGGCAGCGTTGAGCAAGGCCGTCACTACCGTTCGGTGAACACGAACGGATCGTCACCGTCGGATCATGGCGCATATTTGACCAATGGGGCGCGATCGAACGCGAAAATCCAGTTGGTCTCCTACGGCACGTCGCGCTATGTCACGCGGCGAGAGATGAGGGGCGCATACTACCGAGGGGGGTACTATGGTTCGCGGCCAGTCACGCAGGCCGAGGTCAAGGCGGGTTCACGCGCGCCGGTCTATAAGTCCAGGTCCGTCAACAGCGCCGAGCTCAAAGCGGGCAAAAAGCCCGCCTATCGCTCGAGGCCGGTGAACGCCGGCGAGGTCCGGGCCGGGAAGCGTTTGGGATACTGAACCGACGCGGGTCAGCAAGCGGTCGCGACGTGTGCTCGGCGCTCAAGGCGCGAATCGTTTGGGCGCCGGGCGGTACGTGCCTTTCTACTTTCCGAATACCGCAACTCTTTCATCCGCCGTGAACATGGGCGGGGGGTGCAGCCGATCCGGCGGGCGGCTCGGAAGTTGTTGCCGATGCCGTCGTCGCTTCGGTCTTCCGCACGGTGGAAGGATTCAAGCGCGCTTCAGCGTCAATCAGAAACGACCCGCGCGTCACGACGCGATCACCCAAGGAGAGGCCGCCAAGAACCGGATAGTAGGCCCCCGCGCGAGAGCCGAGCGCGACGGCGTGGGCGTCATAGACGCCGGGCATGGCCTCGACATAAACGACTTGCTGCGCGCCGGTGTCTATGACCGCAGTTTCGGGGATCGAAAGGACGCGTTCGATCCGCCATTTCGTCAGCGTCATGGCGCAACCGCAGACGCGACAGATGCCCCCTTCGGGCTCGAGATGATCGAGGTGCATCGGGCAGGTGTAACCCTCGGCCCAGCGCTCGTTGGAAGGCATATCGGCTGTGATCGGGCCGGGCTTGGTTTCGGCGGCGGACTTTTTCACCAGGCGCATGCCGCACTTCGGGCAATCGCCGGGCTTGTCCGAGATGACTTCGGGGTGCATCGGGCAGGTATAAACGTCGCTGGCGACCGTCGCCGTCTGCGGCGGCTTCTTCACGAGGTCCATTCCACATTTTGGACACTTTCCCGGTTTGTCCGAGACGACCTCGGGATGCATGGGGCAGGTATAGACCTCGGCGCCGACCGATTTGGCCGCCGACGTCGCCTGGGTTTCGATCTTGGGTTCGCGGGGCGAGCCGATTTCGCCGTAGCGCCCCAACGGCGAGCGAATCACGGCCGTCACGTACATGCCCGGCTTGAGCTTGCCGTCGCGGTTGGCCACGACGATGCGCATTTTGACCGACCGGGTCGCGGTGTCCACGGTCGGATAGATGAAATCCACGGTGCCGTAGAAAATCTCGCCGGGCCAGGCAACGGTTGTCACCTCGACGGACACTCCGCCCTTGACCGCCGCGAGATCGGACTCGACGATCTGGGCTTGCACCCAGAGCGTCGAGAGGTCGGCAATCGTATAGAACGTCGTTCCCTCATCCACTATCTCGCCCAGCAGAACGTTCTTTTCGAGCACCGTGCCGGCCAACGGCGAATGGAGCGTGACGAATTCGTCGGCCTTGCCGCCCGTGGCGATCGCATCGAGTTGCTCGTCGGTGAATCCGGCCAACGCGAGGCGACGGCGGGCATACTCGGCAATCTCGCGCGAGCGGCGCTTCATGTCGGGCGATGCCACAGCCGATTTCTCCGCGTCGCGCTGCGAGGCGAGCGCCTGGAGATATTCCTGGGCGGCGGCAAGGAACTTTGGGCTGTAGATGCGCGCCAGCGGATCGCCCTTCTTGACCACCAGCCCCGTGGCATTGACCGTGAGCTCGTCCACGCGGCCCGGAAATCGGGCAACGATTCGGGCCAGCCGCGTTTCGTCCGGCTCGATGGTCCCGTAGGAGCGCACGGTGTGCGAGAGAAGGCGATAGGCGACCGGCTCGATCTGGACGCCGGCCTGCATGATGCGTTCGGGCGAAACCTGGACGCGGGTCAGAACGCCCTCGGACAGTTCGACCGCGCCGCTTTTTCGCCGCTGCACGAGGTCCATGCCGCAGATCGGGCACTTGCCGGCGCGGTCGCGTACGACGAATGGGTGCATGGGACAGAAGAACTCGAATTCGCTCTGCGCGGCGCCTTCGGGGTGGCCTTCGTGGGCCGGCGCCGTTGCCGCGCGGCGCGTCCGTTGCCAGCGCTCGTAGTAGTTCTGAATGTTGTCCCAGTAGCCGACGACCAGCGCCGTGACGACCAGGATGGCGACAAAGCGCAACCGGATTTCGACGAGTTTGAGAAAGAAAAGCAGGCGCCGAAAGAAACCCTTGTTGGTGTGTTCAGACGTGGTCACGGGAATCTCCTTTGCGGGCCGCCGGCCCTATCCCTTCGCGGCGAACGCGCAGACCTTCGGCCGGACCAGCCGATCGAAGTCCGTGTAGGCGAGTTTGATCAACTCGCTGTGCGAGCCCGCGTTGAACGCGATCATCTGGTCTTCGGCCAGGTCGGTGGCGACGAAAACGTCCATGCCGTAGAGGTTTCCAAACGGCGGCATGGCCCCGCATTCGCAGTTGGGAAACATCTCCTTGAATTCGGCCTCGCCGGCCAGCGCGGCGGTCTTGGCGTCGGCAGCTTCGCGCAGCCGCTCGAGGTCCACTTTGCGCGAGGCCGGCAACACGGCCATCGCCAGCTTGCCGTCGAGCTTCACCATCACGGTCTTGGCCAGTTCCTTGCCCGGAATGTGGGCCGACTCGGCGACCTCCTGGGCCGTGATGGCGCGCGAATGGCCGATGGTGACGTACTTGATCTGATGGCTGTCGAGGAACTCCTTCAATTTTGCAGCAGGCATGGTTCCCCTTCTCTCTCGCTGCCTTCACAATCAAGAGACAAGCGCACAAGGGGATGGAAGTCAAGTCCTGCCGAATGCGGAATGTGACGATTGCGGAATGCGGAATGAGCCGCAACTTAGTTGCCCTTGGCGGCGACGTCGCGCGCGATTTCGGCAATCGCTTCGGGCGGACACTTGCCAGTCTTGCTCCAGGCGTCGTACAGCCGCTTCCCCCAATCGTCCTTCTTGTCTTCTTCGGCGAGAAACTTGACGTACTCCCACGAGACAGATTGGTACATCAGTCGAACCGCGACGCGCGCCGCGCCGTCGGGCAGCGTCAGATCAATGTCGTCCCAATACTGCCCGTCGGCATAGGTCGCGCCGACCGGTTGGCAAAGGTGTTCGGCAAAAGCGGCGCGCTTGAACCCTTCGGGCGGAATGCGGTTGTCCTTGGCGATGATGTCGTTGAGGACGAAATGAAACGACGGGCCGGCTTTCTGGCCGAACTTCTTGGCCGCCGCCTCGCTGATCGCCGGCAACGACTCATAGACCGTAGTCGCTTCGGGATCGAGAAGCGTCGGCGCACTGACGGCGGCGCCCAAGACCGTATCCTTCTTCTCGCCGTATTGACCGATTTCCTTCAGCGCCTTCCCGGCGGCGTCGAGGAACCGAACGTTGACCCACATGCGCCGGCCTTCGGGATAGCCGGTCGGCAGTTTGTGGCCGGTGCGGTTGGTGATGCGGAGCCGGGCCTTTCCTGCCGCGGGAAACGCGAGATCGAGCGAGGCCGCCGTCCGGAGCAACTGGCGCGTTCGCTCTTTGCCCGAATCGAGGGAGACTCGGCTGATGTCCTGTCCGGGCCACAGCAGGAAAACGGCGTCCTGGACCCAGGTCGAGCCGCCCAGCGGGCCGTGCCAGACGAAATACGCGCGCTTGCGGTCGCCAAAGAGCGTGGGAAAGCCGCCGCCCTCGACCGCCGGGTAGTGGCACGACTGGCAAGTCCCCGCCGGCCCGCGCTTGGCAAAGTCGCTCAAGGCCCATTCGCTGTACGTTCGCTCGACGATGCCGAAGCTGTGCGGCGGCTGCTTGTTCACGTCAACCGCTTGCGCGGGATTGGAGACGTTGTGGCAGACCGCGCACAGTTGGCTCGTCGCGTGATACGGCGATTTCAGGGTGCTGTGCGGCATTGCGCCCTGGCTGTCGTCGTAAGGGCCGCGCGCGACGTTTTTGGGGTCCACGACCATCATGGCGTTGCCGTAGCCGGGGGGAATGCTCTTGGCCAGCGTCTTGGCCTCATCGCCGAGCGGGTCCAGCATGTGGTGGCAGAAATCGCAGCTGACGCCGTGCAGGTCCTCGCGCAGCAGGGCCGAGCCGTCGGCGGGCGTCGAGCGCCCTTCGAGCCAGCCGCGCGGGGCATGGCACCGCACGCAGAACTCGCCGATCCCCGCAATGTCCTGGTTGGCCACCGCGAGGGCGGCGCGAAACACGGGGTCGCGCGCCGCCTGCGCCATCATGCCGCTTTCCCACGACGAGAAGGGGTCGGCCGGCCCGTTCTTGGTCAGCAAATGGCACATGCGGCACTGGTCCACCTTGCCGAATAGGATGTCGTTTTCGCGCGGCTGGGTGCCCGGAAGCACCACCTCGGCTCGCGCGGCGCCGACCGCCGCGGCCAGAATCGCCGAAAGCAAAATCCGTCGCGGTGTTGGCCGTCTCATTGCCTCTCGCCCCGATTCAAAACTTCTTTGCGCTGTCCGGCTCGCACGATACGGTCGGCGCGCCGACGGCGCCGTCACAGGCGAATGAGGGCATCGGTTGCGCATCCCGCGCAAGCGGAATTCACCGCGCGCGACAGAAGTCTGCCACAACGCAATTGACTTTTGAACGTCGTTACTCTACTTCGCAATAGGCTTGCGGCGATTCTGCGAATGGTTGGTTCTGGAATGAAGAAAGCGTCCGACAAGCAAGACCTCTCCAGCCGACGTCGCCGGGCGGGCTGCCGTGCGCTCGTGTGCGTCCTCTTCCACCTCCTTGCAGCCGGTACCGTCCGCGCCGAGCGTCTCGAGGTCCTCCAGCCCGGCCTGTTTCAGGTCGGCAATACCTGGACGTTTGACTCGCAGACGAACGGCACGGTCTTTGTGATGACCTGGACGATCAACACGGGTTCGGGCAGTGGAACGTTCATCCTGCGCGAAAGCGCTCCCAGCCAGTACGTGGACGATATCACCACGTCGTTCAGTCAGCCGGCGCTGCTGTTCCTCAGGGTCAACGACCAGCGGCTCACCAGCCCGACGCAGACGATTGTCTCCGACTACAGCGGCAATCCGCTCGAAAAGATCCCCTGCATTGTTTATACGACCGACACGGTTGCGCGGGCGTTCGGCCAGGGCGTGGCGACCGTCACCCGGGGGAGCCAGAAATGGACCCGTACGGAAGACCAGTCGGTGACGTTCCTGCGCCGGGGGACGGTTGACGTGCCCGCCGGAACGATTGACTGCGTGACGATCCAGGTGGATGAGGCCTGGCGATATGACAACGGCTGGACCGGCACACGCAAGCGCACTTACTCGTTGAACCGCCTGTGGGGCCCCGTGGTGATGGACTATGTGATCACGGACCGCGATGCCAACGGAGCGATCGTCTCTCAGCTGACTTCAACTCACCGTCTGAAGAACTTCACCCCGGCGGTCCCGGATTTGACGGCCGAGCAAATCTCGTTTCCCGCGAGCGTTCAATGGGGACAACCGTTGACGATCTCCTGGAAGGAGACATCGCGCCACAAGGGCACAACAAAGGCTCATCAGACCAGCGTCTATCTTGTCGCCGCGAACTCGCAGGTCACGAGCAAACCCGTTGTCCTGATCCCTGCACTGCAGATTCCGGTGATCGGGCAGAACCAGACCTATTCGGCCACGGTGACGACGAACACCACCAACGCCATTCGGCCAGGCGCCTACTACGTGGCGCTGTCCGTGGATTCATACAAGGAAATCACCGAATTGGATGAGTCCAATTCCTTCGTTTCGGCGGGCACACTGAACGTCATCGCCCGGCCCGATCTGAGAGTGACCGCCGGAGGCTTTGCGCCTTCCTCGCTGGGGCCGGGAGATGTCTTGAGAACCACCGGCACGATCACCAACATCGGCGGCGCGACGGCCTCTCCCTCGTGGACGCACGTTTATCTCTCGACCGACGCCCTGATTGATCTGGCGGACTATCCCTTGATCAGCGGCATCCAAACTCCGGCGCTTTCGTCCAATACCAGCGCCACCTTCAGCCGCAGCATTGCCATCCCCGCCGCGCTGCCCGAAGGATCGTACTACCTCGGCATTATCTGCGACGTGGACAACGCCATTGCCGAATTCGACGAAACAAACAACGTTCGATCGCTCACGGGGACGCTCTTCGTCGCGCGAGCCGACTTGAAAGCCGAGTCCATCGGCTTTTCGCCGACCGTCATCCAGCCCGGCGACACCGTGAATATCTCCGGGACGATCCGAAACGCCGGCGGCGCCGTCGCCACCACCACGTCGGCGCAGGTCTGGCTTTCGACCGACAGAGTGAAGAGCGCCAATGATTTCTTGCTGATAGACAACATTTCCGTCCCGCTGCTGGCGGGGTCGGCCCGGTTCTCATTCAAACAAAACGTCTCTGTTCCGGTCGAAGGGGTGTACTACGTTCTGCTTGCCGCGGATGTCGGCGGTCTCGTGAATGAGAATGCAACAAGCAAGACAAACAATCTCTTGTTCACCACCACAACACTCGGCGTGGGAACCGCCGACCTTCAGGTCAGCGGCGGCTCGGTCTCGCCGTCACCCATAGAGCCTGGACAACAAATCTCCGTGCAGGCCGGCATCAAGAATGGAGGTCTCTTTTCAGCCGCCGCCTCGGTGGCCAACATCTACCTCTCGTCCGACAACGTCATTACGGTCGGCGACACATGGCTCCCGAGCAGTCAGGACTGCCCCGCGCTCGCTCCCGGCGACACGTTTACGATTAACGTCATCCGGACGATTCCGACAACGACGACCGCGGGCCTCTACTATCTCGGCGTGATCTGCGACGTGACCAACAAGGTGAAGGAGAGCAACAAGGCCAACAACGCTCAGGCGCTCCCGGGTGCTTTGCGCGTAAGGGGACCGGCTCTGACGGCTGTGCGCCGTTGGACGGCCTACCCGTAACGCACGTGTGAGGCGTTCGTAGTAGCGCCGCAAGGCGCGTTGAAGCACGCGACCTGTAGTGGGCCCACGGGTTACTCGAAAACGCGCCTTGCGGCGCTACTACGAACGCCTCGTCCCATTCCGGGCGACGCCGTAAGCGTCAGAAGCGACTACGAACATGAAGGTGGGAAGACGGAGGCCGCAACAGTGAGAACACACACCATGACCCGATCGAGCCGCGCGGTGCGGCGGGCCGCTTTCCTTGCGGTGGGCATCGGCCTTCTTGCGACCCGCCCCGCTCGGGCCCAGACCTACGAGGTCCTCCAGCCGGGCCTGTTTCAGGTCGGCAATTTCTGGCAGTTCGACACCCTATCGAACGGCGCCTCGCTGGCCACGACATGGCAGATCGTCGGCAGCGAAACCGTCAGCGGCCACAACACCGTCGTCCTGCGCGAGACGTTCGACTCGATCTACGTGGACGACATGAATGTCTATCTCGATCCGACGGCGATGAACCTCATCAAGAGCTACCGGACCGATTTCAACCCGACGCAACACTTTTCGACCGCGTACAGCGATCCGCTCGAAAAGATTCCCCGCTACGTCAACGCCCCGGACGTCGGACGCGCGTTCGGCCACGGCCAGTCAACCATCTACCTGGTCGAAAATCCCGGCCAGCTGTGGACCCGCTCCCAGGACCAGGCCGTGTCGTTTCTCCGCCGCGAGGTGTTTGCCGTGCCGGCGGGGACCTTCGATTGTTACGTGATCATGGTCAACGAGACCTGGCGATACACCAACGGCTACTACGGCCAGGCGCAGCGCGTCTATTGGCTGAACCACATGGTCGGCTTCGTCGCCATGGACTATGCGGTGTACGAATACTATCCGACCGGCGCCCTACTGTCGTCGTCCGTGACCTCCCACCGGCTCCGCTATTTCGTCTCCGCCGCGCCCGATCTGGTCGTCAGCCAGGGATCGTTCACGCCGACGACCGTGGCGGCAGGCAGTTGGCTGACGGTCAACTGGCGCGAGGTCTGCCTGTTCCGAACCGGGGCCGCGCACAGTTCGAGCGTCTATCTTTCGGCCGACGCCGTTTTTACGAAGGACGACATCCTCCTGGGGACCACGCGGATTCCCGCGCTGGCCGCCAATCAGCTCTATATCACCTCGGCCAGCGCCGTGATCTCGCCGCAGATTCCCGGCGGCAGCTACAACGTCGCGGTGGTCTTGGACCGTCTCGACGAGGTCGCCGAATTGGACGAAAGCAACACGTTCACGCTCACCGGCCAACTGACGATCATCTCCAAACCCGACCTGACCGTCACGTCGGGAACGTTCTCGCCGTCGGCTCTGGCGCCCGGCGACGTGATCAACGTCGTCGGAACGATCACCAACATCGGCGGGGCGACGGCCCCGGCCAGTTGGACGCAAGTCTATCTCTCGCCCGACGCGGTGATCGGCGCGGGCGACTATTCCCTGATCACCGGCCTTGCGATTCCCTCGCTGGCCCCGGGCGCCGGGGCCGTATTCAGCCAAAGCGCGTTCGTGCCGATAGGATTCCCCGAAGGACCGTTCTACGTCGGCATCGCATGCGACGTCAGCAATGCCGTGGACGAGATCAACGAGCAGAACAACGCGGCGCCGCTTCCGACCATGCTCCTGATCGGACGGCCCGATCTGCAAATCACCGGCGGGGGATTCGCTCCGGCGCTTGCCATGCCCGGCGGCGCGATCGCCGTTCAGGCGACCGTGAAAAACGCCGGCCCGCTCACCGCGGCGGCCAATTGGGTCCACCTCTACTTGTCGCCCGACAACCGGATCACCACAACCGATCTGCTTCTTCAGCAGGGGCTGCACTGTCCCGTCCTGACCTCGGGTGCGGTCATCACAATCAACTCCATTCCGACGATTCCGCCGACGACCCCGGTGGGGACGTACTACGTGGGGATCGTCTGCGACGTGAACAACGAGGTGGCCGAAAGCAACGAAGCCAACAACGCGGCGGCGCTTCCGGGCACCCTGGTGGTGACCACGCCGCCCGACCTGACGGTCAGCTATCTCGACTTCGCGCCGACGTCCCTCAACGCCGGCGGCAAGCTCCGCTTCGCCGGATTCGTCGTCAATGCGGGCGGCCTGGCGACAACCCACACGTGTTGGCTTGAATTCTATATCTCACGCAATGCCGATTTCTCGCCGCCGCGCGTGCCCTTGTGCGATTCCATCGTCCTCCCCGCGCTGGCCGGCAACGGCGTCTATTCGCTGGCCTCGCTCGAACGGACCGTTTACACCAACGTCGCCTCCGGCGCCTATACCGTCGGCGTCGTCGTTGACCGCATCAACGAAATCTCGAATGAGAGCAACAAGGCGAACAACACCGTGTGGGTTTCGAGCCGAAAGCTCTACGTTGGCCAGCGACCGGCGGGCGCCGAGCGCTGGATGGACTATCGCTGAGTGTGGAGAGTACGGAATGCGGAATGGGGAATGGGGAATGCGGAATGAAGCGAAGGCGGAGCGCGGAATGCGGTGTGCGGTGTGCGGAATGTGGCGAATGCGGCGTGCGGATGGATGGTCCCTTGAGCGCACCCGTGAACGTGCGCGCCATTTGGTTCTGTCGAAAGTCCAAAGTCGAATGTCGAATGTCCCCCTTCCATGACCGACCGACAGCCCCTGCGTAAACGCATCCTGGCCCTCGACCTCGGAGAAGTCCGAACCGGCGTGGCCGTCAGCGACCCGTTCGGATGGACGGCGCAGCCGATCGAGGTCATCCAAACCCGCTCGACCGACCATCTGATTCGCCGAATCGGCGAGCTGGTGCGCGAGTATGAAGTCGAAACCCTCCTCGTGGGAATGCCCCTGAACATGGATGGAACCGAAGGGGCGCAGGCCCGGTGGGTTCGCCAATTTGGCGCGCGGCTGTCGCGCGAGGTTCCCGGTCCCGAAATCGTCTATTGGGACGAGCGGCTGACGACGTTTGAGTCCGAGGAAGTGCTCATTGAGTCGGGCGTCAAGAGCCGCAAGCGCAAGAGCCGTCGCGACAAGATCGCCGCCGCGCTGATCCTGCGATCCTACCTCGAACACCAGCGCCAGACTCGCCCGTCGGAACCGAGCCCATCCGATCCGCCGTCGGCTTCGTAACCTACTGCGCCATCCGACTGCGCCATCCGAGGGCGACCGCGTCGCCGGGCATTGAGCTATTCGGTTTTCGACGGCCTGGGCACGCGGCCCGGCGGCCGCAAAGTGCGCTTCATCTCCTCGTCAAAGCTCCGAGCCATTTCCGTCAGGCGCTTCACGATGTCGGGATGCTCGACGGCGACGTTGCGCTGCTCGCCGACGTCGTTGTCCAGGTCGAACAGCGCCGCGTCGGTCTTGGTCGGGGTATAGCTGACCGGTTTGCCTCCGGCGCCGCCCGTCTTCCCGGACAGCGAGGGATAGGGATGGGGCAGGTGGAGTTTCCACGGGCCGCCGAGGATGGCCTGGAGCTCATTGCCCCAATAGTAGTACAGGGCCTCATGCGGTGATTTCGCCCCCGCCGCACCCGACATCAGCGGCCAGATGTCCAGTCCGTCAATCTTGTGTTTGGGCAATTCGGCGCCGACCAGGCCCGCGATCGTCGGAAGCAGGTCAATCGTCATCGCCGGCTCCCGGCAGACCCCTCCGGCCGGAATCCGGCCCGGCCAGCGCATGATGCACGGCACGCGAACGCCGCCTTCCCAGGTCGTGCCTTTCCCTTCGCGAAGCGGCTTGGCCGAACCGCCGTGATCGCCATAGCTCAGCCACGGTCCGTTGTCGGAAGCAAAGATCACCAGCGTGCGATCATCGAGGCCGAGCCGCTTGAGCGTCGAAAGAATCTCGCCCGCCGACCAGTCAATCTCCATGATCACGTCCCCATACAGGCCGCGCTCCGACTTGCCCTTGAATCGGTCGGAGACGTGCAGCGGCACGTGGGGCATGTTGTGCGCCACGTAGAGAAAGAACGGACGATCTTTGTTCTTCTCGATGAACTTGACGGCGCGCTCGGCGCACCACGTCGTCAACTTCGTCTGGTCGGGATTGTACTCGATGATCTTGTCGCCCTCGATCAGGGGCAGGTCGGGAAACTTCGCGGTCGGGTGCTTCGGCCACATGTCGTTCGAGTAGGGCAGGCCGAAATAGTCGTCAAAGCCGTGGTGCGTCGGGAGGAATTGGGGATGGTGGCCGAGATGCCATTTGCCATAAATCGCGGTCGCATAGTTGCGCGGCTTGAGCAGTTGGGCGAGGGTCATCTCGTTGTCGCTGATCCCAACCTGCGCGCCGGGGCCCAGGGCGCCGAGAATGCCGACGCGGTTGGGATAGCAGCCGGTCAGCAGCGCGGTTCGCGACGCGCTGCAAACGGCCTGGGCCACGTGGAAATTGGTGAATCGCATTCCTTCGGCGGCCATCCGGTCGAGGTGGGGCGTGGTGAATCCTTCGGCGCCAAAGCAGCCGACGTCGGCGTAGCCCTGATCGTCGGTATAGACGATTACGATATTGGGCGTTCGGTTCGCCGTCGGCGATGCCGGACCGCCCAAAGCGCCTCCCGACAAGGCAAGCGTGGCCGCGCCTTGTCCGGCCGTCTGGAGAAACTCCCGACGAGTTGGCTTTGCAGTCATTCTCGGCTCCTCCTCATGCGGTATCCGCGTCAGCGGTTGCTACCGCAGATCGTTCGTGGACGGCAAGGGCAAACTTCCGGCGGGGCGCATCCCGCCGGAGCGCCGCGCCATTCGATTCACTTTTCGTTTGACAGGCGCCCGGTCCGGCAGTTCAAGATCACGCCGTTAGTGGGGTCGTGTGTTTCTTGATCTTTGACAATCGGAATCAGGCCGTCGCCGGAATTCCCCGCAGCTCGAACCGCGACTGTTCCCGTGGTTGTTCCCGTTGGCAATTCGTTGCGTTCTCCCGTTGATGATCCCCGTGCAGAGGAGGAGAAAACCCGTGATAAAGCAGAGGTTCTCGATCCGGCAGGTGGTGGAAGCGACGGGTCTCGAAGAGAGCGAGATCCGCTACTATGAGTCGGTGTTTGGCGAGTTTCTACAGTTCACGCGCATGGCGGGGCCTGGTCACGATTTCACGCCCGATCATATTGAGATTCTGAAACGGATCGAGGAACTCACCCACAACCGAGGGTTCGGAATTGA
>Ga0315274_10005230_pt1 | contig 18982 bp, 15 predicted proteins | sample YL17G02_20_MG_FD_203700 | JGI IMG/M metagenome (GOLD analysis project Ga0315274, IMG submission 203700) | Sediment microbial communities from Yellowstone Lake, YNP, Wyoming, USA - YL17G02_20 | ecosystem: Environmental > Aquatic > Freshwater > Lake > Sediment | place: USA: Wyoming | collected... | reverse complement strand
CCCCGCAAAACCTGGTGCCTCGGAAGGAGACAAGAATCCAAAACCGCCAAAACATAGTGACTGAAAAACTCCCCGCACCCGCGAAAACATTGGTCCCTACTCATCCAGGTGCGGAAGTTGGGCTAGAAAGTCAACCGTCGCCTGTGTGGAGCGGTTGATCCACCCTGACGTTTTCCTTCTATTCCGAGGCGGGGCTTCTTTTCCACGCCCGAACATACTCGACGCTGAAGGTGGACGGCAAGTCGTCGTCCTTCGGCATGCCGAACCAATTGGGCATGGTTTCGCTGTCGAAGATCAAGTAAAGCGGCTGATGCCAGTGGGTGTTCTCGACCCGGCGAACCAACACGCCATCCACGGAGTATTTGATTTCGTCTTTGTCCCACTCGAGTCCATAGACGTGAAAATCGTCGGCCAGTCGCCAGGGGGCGATCCAGCACCCGCCCACGCTCCAATGGCGCTTCTCGGCGGGCGTGCGAAAGACGTGCAGGTTCATGTTGTATTTCTTCTCGAATCCCGGGGCGTTGCCGCCGATCTCGAAGACATCAATTTCCGTTCCCCACCCCGGCGCGGCGTCCTGCTGAAACCAGAACGAGCTCGAACCGGCGGAATTCATCGGCCTGCCCTTGACCTCGAAATAGCCATAACAGGTTCGCGTCGTGCTGTGCATCGCGGCGGAGGAGTAATCGTGATAGCCGTCTTTTCGGACAGCCTCCGGCAGCGCTTCTTTTCTCATGACGAGGTGCAGCTGGCCGCCGCTCACGGTGACGTTCTGCTCGCGAAAGAGAGCGGGCTGCCTTCCTTTCCACCAATACATGTTTCGTTTCCATTTGCCGGTATCCAACGTGGCACCCTCGAACTCGTCGCACATAGGGTCAAATCTCAGCCAGCTGCCTTTATTCTTTTGATCGGACAGCGGAAAGGCGTCCGTGGTTCGTTTTGGCGTCTCATCCAAAGGGCCGGCCAGGGTCCACTGCTCGTTGGCGGGTTTCGGCGCGCTTGCCTTTTCGGCGAATGCGCCGGAGGCTGCCGCGGACACCGCGCCGATCACCGCACAGACTACCGAAACATCCGGCAGGATTCTGCTGTTCTTCCTCTTCATCGTTCTCTCCCGCGAAGACCAGATCGCAGTTCCCGCTTCAGCGGGGCCTTCTTTCAAACCGTTTGGACGCAAAGCTACGGCACGATCTGCTCGAGCACAAACGGCTCGAACAGGCCATAGCCAAGCGTGTGATAGGCCGCGCCTGCCGGCGGACCGCTCTTGGGTGCCTGGCGAAACATGGCCGGCCACGCGCTGCCCGTCGCCGCCCCGGCGTGGTGCGGGCCGAGCGTGTTCTTGAGAGTGCCGATGACGACCACTTCAATCGTATTGGCGCCGGGTTTGATCGCCTCGGTCACGTCGCACTGCCACGGGCGGCAGGCGAGATAGCCGACCCCCTTGCCATTGACCGTCACCCTGGCCACGCTCCCAGACCAGCTCGGCACGGACACGCGATAGCGGCCCTCGGTCTTCTCGACATCAAAAGTCCGGCTGTACGACACGCCCGCCGCGTAGAAGGGATGCCCTTGCTGATTCCATCCCAAACCGCCACGGGTCAGCCCGCTGCCGTCCACGATGTGTTGGGCCTTGCGGTCCTGGCCGCCGGCGTTCAGTTCGCTGGAGACGCTGTGGATGGCGACGCCTTCGGTCTGCGCCGCTTCCGTGGAGCCTTTGCCGCTTCCGAAAAACTGCACCTCGCTGAGACCGACGAAGGCATTGTCGGCGGCCTTCGCGGTAGCCGGATACGTCACGCCGTTGTGATTTGAAAGCACGTTGAACTTGACGAAACGCACGCTCTTGGCGTCCACAGAGAGCTTCTCGGTGACCGGCGAATCGCTTGACCCCGACGCGCGGGCCAGTTCGAACTTTCCAATCGGAATCGAAAACGAGTCGGCGGCGCCCGTCGCGGAACCGAGAATTTCCAGCCCCTTGACGCCGCGCCCCGTGAGGTTCACCTCGTTGTAGTTCCAGATGTGGATTGCCTTCAAATCTACAGGTCGTCCGAGGTCGAAGACCACCCACGGGGCCGGGTCGTTGCCGGCGGCCTTCGAGGCGTCGCGGTGGTAGCCGATTCCTGCGCTCAGCCAGCTGACGCCTTCGACCTGGTTGCTGTGAACGACGGCCTTCTCCATCCGCAGCGGCTTCGGTGGTTCGATCACAAAGCCCGAGGCCGTGGACCGCAGCGAAAAATCGCCGAGCACGTATGCCGCTTCGATCTCATGATAGATCGTAAACGGAGACGCTTTCAGCGTCACAACGTTCTCACCCGTCCTGGCCAAGGACGTAAGGTCAATTTTGCCGAACGCCTTGTCCAGCCACCACTCGCCTTTCGTCGCGACGACCGGCTTGCCGTTGCACGTGATCGCATAAAGGTCGGGCCGTTCGATGACGATTGTCAGCGGCCTCGGCGCCTGTCCCTCGATGGTAAACCGATACGCGACCTCGAACCCGCTGTCCGGCGGGAACTTCTTCGAGATCAGCTCATCCTTGAACTGCACGGCGCTGTCCCAGGGGTTGCGTTCCATGCCGTTTTTGACGAAGGCCATTTGCGAGGCGTCGTAGAAGTAGAGGTTCTTTTTCGTCTCGCCGCCTGCCGTGATGTCCACGTAGTCGAGCGTGAGCACGTTGGGCTCCAATCGGCGAATCTGAAGCGGTGCGGCCGGCGCGACGGTCGAAGCCTTCTCGACAGCCGCTGGCGCGGGCTTGAGCGGACTCTTGGAGAGGAACAACAGCAGGCTGCCGCACGGTGGAATCGTGAACGCCGCTTTGATCCCGTCGGCATTCGTGGCGAACGGATACGCGGAGGCTTTTCCCGTCTCGCACACCCACTGTTCCACGCCTTTTGCCCTGGCCTTGATCGCGCCCGATGATGGGGAATCCATGCTTGTGTTGACCAGGAACAGGAGCTCGCCGTCGTCAAGCCGGCGGCGATGGTGGAAGAGAATCCCCTTGTCGTCCAAAGCGCGGCGAATCGCCAGACCGTCGCGGTCGAGAAGCAGGAGATTCTCCGCCAGCACGCCCGGTTCGATCTGCTTCCAATCCACGTCTTGCGCCAGCCTCTGACCGCGGGCCGATGGCCGGCCATCCACCAGAGCCGGCGGCGGACCGCAGCAAATCACGCGGCCTCCCTTCCCCACGTACTCTTCCAGCCGCTTCATGGTTTCGCCGTTGAGAGATTCCGTCATCGGCGGGAGGACAACGGTCGCATAGCGGCGCTTTCCGACTGTGAGTTGAACAGCCGCGCCGCGCCTGGCCTCGACTGCGCCGTGCCGCGCGATGATATCCTCGCACCCGATGTCATACTCAATCTGGTCGCGTTCCAGCGACATGAGCAGATCGAAGAAGCGGTCGCCGATTTGTTTCAAGTGAGCGGCCTGCGTTGAATCGGCCTGATACATCCATGCCGTCGTGGTCGGCTCGAGCACGAGGGTTTCGTTGATCTGCTGCCCGCTCGACATCGCCGCCGACAGCTGCGCGAAGTAGCCCGCCATCACGTGATAGGCTTCCCACCATGGCTCGTGATAGGAGAACGACTGGGGATGGTCGCGTTTGCGCGCGCCCCGAAGCGTGATATACGAAAGGTGCTCGTCGAACATGTTGACGCCGAGCGCCTGGAGCCAGTCGCCGATCCGTTTCATGTCCTCGAAGCGCAAGTCCCAGCCGCCGGCGCCGTAAATCTCGCACAGCGTCCGCGCGCGGCCCATCTGGTTGGCCACGCTGCCAAGCTCTCTGACCATGCGCACGTTGCCGAATTGCCCGTGGGTGTCTTCGCGATACTGGTTCATCAGGCAGTCAATGCCGGGCCGCTGCTGCCACGCGGCCATCGCCATGTTGTCGGGCACACCGACGCAGCCGGGCCAATCGTGCTCCCAGTAGTGGCCGGTGAATTCGAGGCCGTGCTTGGCGCAGTATTCGTAGTAGGGCTTCGCCCAGTGCTCGATGAATTGTTCCAACAAGACCTGAAAGTAGTCATGGCGAACTTGTTTCCAATTGCCGACCGGCCGCGCCAGACAGACCAGATTGTCGGTCAGGCTATAGCCCCAACGCTTCTGGAACTCTTCGGGGAGATGGTCGGTCCAGGGCAGTCCGCCGGCGGGGCGGATTTCCGGTTCGTCGGTAAAGGAACCGGGCACGCGCTTGCCGAACTGATCGCCGATCTCGCGGCGGTAGGCCTCGAGCGTGATCTCCAGAAACTTCTCCGTGACGCCGGGATACAGCAAATCCACGTAACAGCGATTGCCGTTCCAGGGAGTGTTTTTGGCGCGCAGCACCGTGGCGATAAGATAGCGCCCCTCGGGCAGCGCCTCGCCGGACCGGGCCTTGTCGGTCACGTTCTCAAACCCGTCGTCCGCGAGGCGATAGACGGCGAGAACGTCGGGTTCCAGCTTGTCCAGCCGCTTCGCTTCGCGAAACGCCAGGCCGCGACCGCGCGATTCGGGCATCGTCTCGGGAACCCATCCCCCGGCAAATCCCGACGGATAGGAATTCTCGTCGTAAATCCAGATGTTCATGTCGAGCCGTTCGGCTTCGTCGAGCGCGACTTTCCACAGCCGAAACCAGTCGGCCGACAGATAGGGCGTCATCAGGCCCGGTCGCGGATGGACGAAGGCTTGCTTCACCTTTTGCGCCGCGAGGTCGCGGAGCGTGCCGCGAATCTGCTCTTCGGTCAGCATGTCGTTCCACACCCAAAGCGGGGCCGATGCATACTGGCGCGGCGGGTCGGCGAAGATCGCTTTGACCGCGCGCGAGTCCTCGGCACGCCCCCACGACACGGCCAGAACGAAATTGGCCATGACGAGACACCTCCCCAGTTTTCCCAGACGACGGCGATTCATCGAAGTCCTCCTGCTCCATTCTGGCGATCAGCTGTAAAAGCCATATTCATACGCGGCGTCGAACAGCGCGACGATGTTCTCGGGCGGCACGTCGGCCTGGATGTTGTGGATGTTGTTGAAGACGTAGCCGCCGCCCGGTTTCCAGATTTCGAGGTTGCGCCGAACGTGCTCGCGCACCGTTTCGGGCGAGGCCGACGGCAAAACGTGCTGCGTGTCAATCGCTCCGCCCCAGAAAACGAGTTCCTTTCCGAAGCGAGCCTTCAAGGCGGCGGGATTCATGCGCGCGGCGCTGATCTGCACCGGATTCAAGATATGAATGCCGTTGTCGAGCAGGTCGGGGATGTATTCGACGCACGAGCCGCATGTGTGATACCAAATCTTCGCCGACGTTCGCGAACGAATGTATTGCACGAGCCGCTTGTGGCGCGGCTTGACCACGCGGCGGTAAAAGTCGGGATGGAACAGCGGCCCCGTCTGGCCGGCCAGATCGTCGCCGATCATAATGACGTCCACGAGGTCGCCCACTTCGTCGAGGAAAACGCGGAACCAATCCAACCAGAACTCCAGGGTCTGATCCAACAGCGCCTCACAGAACTCCGGCTGCGCGAGCATGTCGGTGAACCACTGCTCGAGGCCGCGCAGGTACCAACAGATTTCATAGACCACGCCGGAGATGCCGCTGACGACCGCGTAGGGCGTTTCCTTTCGGAGCCCCAGGGCACGATCGCGCAGGCCGGCGAAACGCCCCGCGTCATCGCCTTTGGGAAACGGATAGTCGAGAAGGTCGGCGATGGTGGCTCTGGCCAGCGGATGGTGTGTGATGTCCATAAAATAGGGCGAATCGTTCGGCATGGACCAGGTGACGCCGAACTCGTCGGTCAGGTCGTGCCAGAGGCGGCCGCCGCGCTCGCGCGTCACAATGCCGCCCTTGAAATCAGCCGCCGCGCCGGCCGCGACGTAGCGGGTGTCCACATGAAAACGTTCGAGCACCGCCTCGCACGGCCGCGCCAATTGCTGCACGGCGTCCATGATGACCAACTCGTCGCGGATGCCAACGTGCTTCAGCAGCGCCTGATACGCGAACTTGTGAATGCCCGTTTGATTTCCACCGAGATCAATCGGCGCGCGGTCGGGTATCTGATGATTCAACGCCCGAAGCACGCGCTCGCGAGAAGTCATTGTCTCTTTGTATTGGAGAGCACTCATGAACTCTATCCGGCAAGATAGTTGCCCAGGCCGATGACGATGGTTGACAGAACCAGCACCACAACGCCGGTCCACACTCGCGCCATCGTTGGCCGCCCGACGCCTCGCCATTCGTAAAACCAGATTCCCCACAAGTTGCTGAAGACAATGATAAACGCCATGTGGATCGTCCAACTGGAGAAATCATAGCGGCCCATCTTCGTTTTGCCCATGCCGAAGAAGAAGAATTGAAGATACCAGGTAATCCCGGCCAGCGCGGCAAAAGAGTAGTTCCACGCGAGGCCGGACAGATTGCCCAGCGCCGTGGAACCGCCGCCGTCCACATAGTCGCGCAGCGACCGATTCCTAAGATTCAGATAAATGCACCAGATGAAATTGGTCGTGAAGCCGCCCAGCAAAACAACGACGAGAATCGGGAGGTTCTGCCACAAGTGGGGTGTGCCGCGCTCGATGGCCAGAGCGCCGATCGGCTTGCCGGCCTCGAAAGCAAACGCCATGCAGGCGCTCATGAGTCCCGCGAAAATGGCCACCCACAACCCTGTCTTGAAATTGAACTCGCGGATGGTGGCGGTCTTCTCGTTTGCCGGCAGTTCTTTCTCTTTCCTCATGCCCGCCATTCCGCAAATCGCGATCCCCAGAAGGCAAACCAGAACGCCGCCCAGCGTGACCTGTCCCGAAATGGCGCACGCCAGCTTGACGATCTCGCCGGAAAATGCCGGCGGGACAATCGTGCCGAACGCCGCGCAGAATCCCAGCGCCAGCGCATACCCCAGCGACAACCCCAGGTAGCGCATCGAAAGGCCGAACGTCAGTCCGCCAATCCCCCAAAGCACCCCGAACAGATAGGTCCATATCAGGCTGTCAAAAGGAGCGCCGGCGAGCACCTGACGGAGATTCGGCACGATCAGGACGGCCGCGGTCCACGGCGCGATGATCCAACTGAACACGCCGCCCACCAGCCAGTAGCTTTCCCACGACCACCGGCGCACGCTCTTGAACGGGATGTAGAAGCTGCCCGCCGCAAAACCGCCGATCGCGTGCAGGATCACTCCGAGAAAAGGATTGGGAGTCAAGAGGTGAGCGCCTCCTGTCAGAAGCACACTCGAGCGTCGGTTCGTCTTAGGAGTTAAACGAGCGTTCTATGCTTGTTTTCCGGTTGCTCTCTGATTTCGGTCCAATACTCCTCGCGCGCATCGTCGTCAATTTCGACAGGTCCGCCGCCGCAAGGATGACGATCGCTCCCGTTCTTTTTCGGCCCGGAAATCCAGTACGTATCACCCGTGTCGAGGTCATGGTAGTTTCCGCAAGAAGCAGTGCACTGCGCACTCTGAAAGCGTTTGCCCTGATAGTAGAGCGTTCTGTAACTCTTGGAAAACGCGACTCGGCCAATCCTGGCGGGCCCTCTGTCATCATGGCCACCGGGGTGTGTCTTGAGTTCGATATACATGATTCTGGATTTCATGCTGCTGTGCCCTGGCAGTTTGTGTACTGCTATCTCGTGCCGAGTGTTTACAGGTCTCGTGCCCCAAATATCCTATTTCCCCCAACGGCGGCTGTTGGACACACCGTTCCCGGAGGATGCGCAAGGAACGAGACAAATCGTACGCGGATCAACCCCAAAATCAAACCCCGCGCCATGCTCTCTCGATCAGCCCGCGCATATACTCACAGGCCAGTTGAGCGTTCTTCTCCGCATACTCGATCCCGACCGTCTCGCCGTTCACTTTGGGCAACGGATGGCACAGTTCGTATCCGTTGTAGCCCGTGTAACCGATCTCGCGCATGGCGTTGACAAAGACCCGGTCGAAGTCGGCTCCCTTGATCGTGCCGTCCGCCTGTCGCTCAAACTCGCCGCCGAAATGAGAGAGAGCCTGGAGCGGTCCCACGTCCAGCGCGGCCTGGCGCACGACCTCCGGTCGCTTGTCCGGCATGATTGCCACGTCGAGCGAGACCTTCAGATGCGGCGAATTCACCTCCTTGACCATCCGCAGCACGTCCCGGTGATCCTTGACCACCGGCGCGTGGTTCTGCAACGCGAGCGTCACACCGAACTCCCCGGCATATTGGGCTGCCTCGCTCATTCCCTCGCGGCACCAGCTCCAGGTTTCGTCTTCGGTGAACGACTCATGGGTCGTTTTCCAAAGGTTGCGGGCAATATCGTAGCGGGCTTCCTGGGGATGCTTCGTCACACCCGGCCAGGCCAGAAACAGCCGCACCGTTTTCGCGCCAAGGTCGGAGGCCATCCGAATCAGGTCGCGGACATAAGCGATTTGGGCCTGACGATGCTCGGCGATGGGGCTGCTGAAATCGTTGTTGGCCGCGACCCCATAGACTTCGATGCCCTCGCCGTCGGCCAGAGCGCGAAGTTCCTTGCAGCGCTTTGCCGGCCAGTCGAGCGGGTTGCCGTGCGGCCGCTTGCCGTCAATCTCCATTCCATCATAGCCATATTGTTTCGCGCGCCGGACGACCTCGTCCAGCGTCAGCGCCCTTCCGCGATACCACACGCCCAGAAAGGTAATGCTGTACAACCCGACTTTCATCCGTTGGCTCTTGTCGGGCAACCTGGACTGCACAGCCGCCGTTGCTTGACTTCCCGCGCTCGCGGCAAGCGCTGCCGCCCCAAGCGTGGAGTGGCCCAGAAAGTCCCTTCGTGTGATTTCTGCCTGGCTCATGATCGCCTCCTTGCGGAATTGCGAACGAAAATTGCGGCGTGAACCGGGCACAGGCAACGAAGTACAAGCGTTCAATGGTTTCCCATCCTCTACTTGTTTCAAGAATCTCGATTGAAGGCTTTGACAGGATGACAGGATTCACGGGATTCTGAAATCCAGGACATCCTTTGCCCGCCATCCTGTTCATCTTCTTGCCTGTTTCCGGCTTCTCTCGAAAAAGTACACACATCCGCCACCGCACCAAGCTCCGGATTCCTTCCTGCCCCTGACCGGTTCGCGAAAACCCTGAGAAAGCGGAACGAGTCAGTGCCCTTGGGGATTCTTCGCGCCTCTCCGTGCCGCTCAATCGCCGGGAGAAACCCTGGGGTTGGATTCACAGGATTCTTCGTCTCGTTTCATCCGGTTCATCCTGTCATCCCGTCAAAAGGGTCCTCGCCACGCCAAAACCACTAAACGCCTGTGGCAACGAAGCTGGCCCCACCCGGATTCAGCTTTCAATCTCCTTTCTTTGGCCATCCCAGGTGACGGTGGAGAAACTGAAATGTGCCTACCCCGTGAATCTCGTGCGGGCCATCGAAAAACTCGATCTCGGTTCGATCGGGAATCCCCAGGAACGTGTATAGCCGTCTGACTTTGGCGTACTCATAGGCGACCCATTCATCGGGCGCCACTCCATCGCGGTGTCCGCGCTCGACCATAAAGGGACGCGGCGCGATCAAACCCGCGATTTCGGCATAGTTGAACGTGTTGCCCAGATCGAACTCGAACATTTCATACTCGCCGGTAAACATATAGCTGTAGTTCGACGTGGTGCTGACGTTCTTCCATATCCATTCGTTGAAGTCGCCCGAACAAATCGAAAGGCAATAACCATCGAGAAGCGCCGGCACGCGCATCGCCGTCTTCCCGCCATAGGAGAGACCGTAAAAAGCGATTCGCCTGGAATCCACAAAGGGCAACTGGCTGAGCCATTCGAGGGTTCGCTCGTGCTGCCGCACAATCACGGCAAAAAGCGATTTCTTCAGCGGATTGGCCTTGCGTTGGAGCACGCGGAACTTGTCGCCCCCGATGTACGGATTCTGCGGAGCGTACACCACAAATCCCCGATCGGCCAACTGCGCGCCGAACGAATGGTAGGGAGAGACGATCTTCGGGTCCACAACCTTGTCCGGGCGGCCTTCGAGGCCGTGTTGGCAGACCACGACCGGCCGGCGTTCGCCGGGCTTGATGTCCTTGGGCACAAGCAGCATGCCATAGGCAAACACGTCGGGCCACACGTCAAGCGCCACCTCGTAACCCTTCCACCTGGGTTCGTCGCGTACGCAGCGGGTTCGCGGATTGGCCGGAATGCCGGAGGGCGGGAATCGGCCGATGACTTCCTCCCAGAAGTAGTCGCGATACGAGCGACAGCTTTCCTGCCATCGGTCGAGCGACGAACGGTCGGCTTTCGCCCAGAATTCCGCCCGGCGAATCTCGCCCTGCCGCATCAGATTCTGCGTGAGGGCCACAATCTCATCGAATTGACTCCTCGACTGTTTCGACGCATCGAAACTTCCCCGCCGGTCTTTCAGCGGCGACCGGGACACCGCGGGCGCCTGCTCGCCGGCGCCGAGCGCCGCAAGCAGCGCGCGAAGCGCCGAGTCTGAACCCGGCGGGCCGTCGCCTTTGTCGCTCACCGCCAGTTGGAGATTCTTTTTCAGACCGAGTTTTTGAAAGATGTCGGTGGCCCGGTCGAACTCCGCGCGGACCGAGTCCAAAGGCGCCGTGGCCAGTTCGCCCGGCGCAGCGCCCTTGCGCCCGTCCCGCTCCGGCGGCGGACCGCTCGCCTCGGGGCCGCGACAGGCTTCGACGACCAGGGCGCGTGGCGCGATCAGGCCGGCGATCTCCGCATCGCCAAACTCGTCGAGCAGCGCCCACACGTTGCGATAGATGGGTTCGCGCCAGATTCCCTCGCGCTTCTGAAAGTAGCCGCTGACCAGCGCCGCCGCGATCCGTTCGTCCAACGCCGCGCTGTAGAAAGCGACGAGGCCGCCCTCGCCGTAGCCGGCCACGGCGATCGGACGACTCTTTCCCTGCCGCAGGTTTTCGGCCGCAAACCAGTCCACGGCGGCCAGCACCTTTTGCACTTCATACCCAATGACGTGGCGGCCCATCTCGAATGCCTGACGGTAGATGAACTCGCGATGCGGCTGGTTGGTCATGCGAATGGCCGGATTGCCCGACCAGGTGTCGCGGCGATCTGTGAGCGCCGGCACGACCACCCGGCAGCCCGCCTCGGCCAGCCGACGCGCGAACTGCGCTTCCAAGGGAACGCCTTCCGCCAATCCGACGAGCATCTCCGGCGTCCAGTCCGCATCGGGCAAGGCAACGATCTGCGCCCGCGCTTCTCCTTTTGGTTCAAGAAGCAGACCTTCCCCATGCACCCCATCGAGCGCCGGCCACCGAACGGCCAGAACGCGAAATCGGTCGGTCTCCGCCACGAGCGCATCGGTCGAGGTTGACGCCGTCAGGTCGAGCGCCACAACCGGCCGCCGGGGATCGGTCGCGCCGATGATTTTCTGGAGCCGACGGCGGTTGGGTTCGACGGATTGGGCGTAGGATTCCGGCGAGCTGTAGTCACGGCGCCAGTGACGCGCTCGGCGCTCGACCGAGGCCTCGAGCTCCCGCATGAGAAAGCGATCAATGCCCTCCACCATGCGCGCGGCCAGGTCGCCCTGCCAATCCAGCGTTCCCGTGCCCGCCAGCCGCTCCATTTCCGCGCGGGCGGCCTGTCCCCGACCGAGGGTCGGAGCGAACGCGAGAACGGCAAGGACAATGGATGTCGCCGCGACCGAAAACGCTGCACAAGCGGACAACCAGCGATGGGTTTTCTTGTGACAAAACATGGGCGACGTCTCTCCTGGCTCATCCGAAAGTCTCATCTCGACGCCAGATGTTCCTGGCCTGGACCGAGTGCAGATTCAGATGACCCGCTTTTCCGGCGCCCGTCAACCGCGAATTGCCGTGGTCAGGATTTGAGCAACTTGCGGGAAACCCGTTGGAGAATCGGCGAGGACAATGACCGTGGGACAGGTTGCCAACCTCTCCCCGACTTCCAAGTTGAATTCGTCGGCCCCAGAAAACGACTGGCGCGCCTGGCAGGATTCGAACCACAAGCGCTTAACGGTTTCCCATCCTCTACTTGTTTCAAGAATCTCGATTGAAGCCTTTGACAGGATGACAGGATTCACGGGATTCTGAAATCTGGGACATCTTTTGCCCGCCATCCCGTTCATCTTCTTGCCTGTTTCCGGCTTCTCTCGAAAAAGCACACACATCCGCCACCGCACCAAGCCCTGTATTTCTTCCTGCCCCTGACCGGTTCGCGAAAACCCAGAGAAAGCGGAACGAGTCAATGCCCTTGGGGATTCTCCGCGCTTCTCTGTGCCGCCCGATCGCCGGGAGAAGTCCGGTGGGCCGGATTCACAGGATTCTTCGTCTCGGTTCATCCTGTCATCCCGTCAAAAGGGTTCTCGCCACGCCAAAACCATTAGACGCCTGTGGATTCGAACCTGCGACCTCTTGCTCCGGAGCCCAAATCAGGACTATCAACAACGGCAGCGTCAGCCTTCTCGAAGAAACGCCTATTCTACAGGTGCTCTTGCACGTACTTCACCGTCTCGGCCCCCACGTCTTCATGCGATAATCTTCGTCGGGGAAGACCCACCGGGCGTTGCACATTTCAATCAGGCGCGATTCGACGCGCTCGCCGATTCGCTCGCGCAGCGTCGCGTCGCTGCAATTCGTGGTGACAATCGTTCGGCCCATGTCCTCATACCGGCGGTTGACAAGCAAATAGAGGCGATCCTGGACCCAGCCCGTCACGGTTTCGCAGCCGAGGTCGTCTATGACCAGGAGGTCGGCGCTCTCGCAACGCGCCAGAAACCCGCGGTCGTCGTATGCCGCGCGGTCGAACATCAGTTCGCGCAGCAGCTCGAGCAGCCGCGGAACGTTGCAATAGACCCCATTGTATCCTTTGAGGATGACGGCCTTGAGAATGGCGCACGCCAGGTGGGTCTTGCCCGCCCCCGTGCGCGCCGAAAAGAAAAGGCCGAAGTACTTGCTCTTGTTCTCCAGGTTGAAACTCTTGACGTAGCCTTGGGCGGAATCGAGCAAGTCTTTCCGCTTCTTGTCGCGCGCGATGAAACTGTCGAACGACTTGTCCAGGTACTTTGGCGGAATACCCGATTCGCGCAGGTGCATCTCGGCCACCATGCGCGCCTGGAGGTCGTCGGGAAACTTCAGCCCGTCGCCCAACGCCACGCCAAAATCCGGATAGGATTCCTCAGCGGTTGTCGGTCTTTTGCCCACGCGACTCTTCCCGGATCAACTCACGTGTAACCCACGCCAGACTGTCCACGCCCACGTAGCGCGCGCGCGCAAACGTCTTGCGGATTCGCTCGCGCGGAAATCGGATCGCCACCAGTCGCAACTCGTCCAGAATCATCGGGTTCATTTTCTGGCTGACGGTGTTTAAGTAGCCGTCCACAACCTCGCGGAGCGCCGCTTCCGATTCATCCGAAAGCACAACCTGATCGAGGTAGCGAAGCTCGTCGCGCTGCATCGCCCGCCCCAACCGCGCCAGAACGACATCGCGCGAATCGGGCAGCGGCAGCGGCGTTGCGATCTGGCAGAGCAGATTCTCGTCGGGATGCTCCGGAATGAAACACGAGATCAACCGCTTTCGCCGCAGCCCCGCCAGAATTCGCTCGACCGCCTCGACCTTCAGCCCTGTGCGGCGCGCCAGGTCGCTCACGGGCATCTCGAACGGCGCGGGCCGATAGTTCACCTCGCAATCCATCTCGACCAGCTTCTTGAAGACCGGCCACGCCCCCTGTCGTATCCGCGCGTTCAACCACTCGGGCAATCCCGACAACTCCAACCACGCCGGCGACCAAACGCGTTGTTCACTCATGACAATGCTCGCACATAGCCATCAGCCGTCAGCGTTCAGCCGTCAGCACTCGCAGGTCAGGCAGAGGTTCGTCAAAGTCCTCGCTTATCCACACCTCGCCTCGGCCAAGTCCGGGTTTGCGCTTCTTGATCGGGGAGAAAACGGGAACCATCCGAACCACGGGCTTCTCGTCCTTGGCGATGATGATCTCCGCGCCTTCCTCAACGGAAGAAAGCACCTCATCAAAATGCGTGCGCGCTTCCGCAATATCTATCGTTTTCGGTGTCATGGTCACGCCTCACCACCTCACCACATTGTCGCCGCCAAGAGACCCTCAGTCAAGACTCCGAAATCAGCAATTCCGCATTCCGCTTTCGGTGTCATTCCGCATTCGATTTCATTCCGCATTCCGCACTCCGCATTCCGCATTCAAAAGAGTCCCGGCAGCTTGATCCCGCCGGCGATCTTGCCCATTTCCTTCTGCATCAGCTCTTTGGATTTCTCCATGGCGCTGTTGACCGCCGCCGTGATCAGGTCCTCGAGCATCTCGACATCCTCGGGATCCACCGCTTCCGGCTTGATCTCGATCTCGACGATCTGTTGCGCGCCGTTGGCGATCACGCGCACCACGCCGCCGCCCGACGTCGCCTCGACGGTTTGGTTCTCCATCTCCCGCTGCATTGTCTCGATTCGTCCCTGCATTTCCTTTTGCATCTTCTGAAACTGCTTGAGGTCGAACATGGTCCGCCAAACCCTTTCACACGTGTCTTGGCCTAACGTACACTTTCCTGGATGTTTTCATTCCGCGCTTCGTATTCGCTCAGCCCAGCGGGATGCCGTCCAACGAAACTTCCCGCGCCGAGAAAATCTCTTTGATCGTTGCCACCGCCTGGGCCAGCGAGGGATCGCGCGCGAGCGCCTCGCGCAGCCACGCCTTTGGGTCGGCCGGCGCCGCCACGCGCGCCGTCTCGCCGGTCGCGCCTGGTTCGTCGCTCAACAGCGGCGCCGCTGCGCCGTTCAAATTGGCCTCAAAGATCGCGCCGGCTTCGCTCACACCCGAAATCGTGCCCGAATCGGTGGCCGACAGAGGCCGCGGCGCGCCGGGGACGCGTACTTCGGCCGGCACGACTTTCGGATAGTCAATCGCCGCCGCCGCCGATTCCTGCATCACGGAAACCGGCGCCGCCCGCATCGGTCGCTCGCCCACGCGCGATGCCGCCGCCGGCGAAGGGACCGGCGTTCGGCGCGGCTCAGCCATTCCCCCGCCCGAAGTCGCCGCCTCACCGCCCGCGCCGCCCCCGCTTTCGATCTGTCGCCCCACCGCCTCGAGCTTCTTGAGCAGATCGCCGAGATCGCTCGCCCCGCCCATCGCCGTCAATTTGATGAAGGCCAATTCAAGCGCGAACCGAACCGGCAGACCGCTTCGCATTTGTTCTTCGAGGCCGATCATCACCTGGCTGACGTTGACCATCTGGGCGAGCGAAATCCCGCCGACAATCGTCTCGAGCCGCCGGCGCTCGCTTTCGCTGCGCCGAATGAGCTCGGGCGGCCCGCCCGCCTTGAGAATCAGCGCGTCTCGCACCAGCCGCACCAACTGCCGCGTCACACGCTCGAGATCGCGCCCGCCGTTGACGAGGCGATCCACGACCCGCAGAAGGTCGGCCGTCTTGTTTGTGCAGACTCCTTCCAGAATGTCGAGGCAGGCGTCGCTGTCCACCAGGCCGAGCAGCTCCTGAACGTCGCGGACCGAAACCTGGCTCTGGCCGCTCAGCGCCACCACCTGGTCGAGCGCCACGAGGGCGTCTCGCATGCTGCCTTCGGCGTAGTGGGCGATCGTCGAAAGGACGGCCGCCTTGTCTTCCGGAACGATGACGATCGAAGGCTCATGGGCGACGATGGTCTCGAGCCGACCGACCATATCGCTCTCGCTGACCTGCGAAAAGACGCACACCTGGCAGCGCGACTTGATCGTCGCCGGAACCTTGTGCATCTCGGTCGTCGCAAAAATGAACTTCACGCGCTCGGGCGGCTCTTCGAGCGTCTTGAGCAATGCGTTGAATGCGCCGATCGAGAGCATGTGGACTTCGTCAATGATATAGACCTTGTAGTGCGCGGCGAACGGCGTGAAATTGACCTGCTCGCGCAACTCGCGCACGTCGTCCACCTTGTTGTTCGAGGCGCCGTCAATCTCGACGACGTCCATGTCGCTGCCGGCGGAAATCGCCCGGCAAAACGCGCACCGGCCGCACGGCTCCGGCGTCGGCCCCTTGACGCAATTGATTGCGCGGGCCAAAATGCGCGCCGTCGAGGTCTTGCCCACGCCGCGCGGCCCGCAAAAGAGGTAGGCCTGCGCGATCCGACCGCCGGCAATCGCGTTCTTGAGCGTCTCGCTGACCTGGCGCTGTCCAACGACGTCGTCAAACGTCCGCGGCCGCCATCGCAGCGCCAAACCCACGTAGGGTTCGTCGGCCGGCGCGACGGCATCCGCGCCTCTCGTTTGATTGCTTCCGGCTGCATCACCGAACAGGCCATCCATCACATTTACGCTCCGTGACGAACCATCACTCGATTTCGATCCCTGTTTCAATTGCCTCTCGAACGATGCTCACCTGCTTGCTGAGCTTCTCGAACTCTTCGGACGTGTAGCAAAGAAAGTCAACGGCGTAGTCGAGATTCCAGATGCTTCGAAACCCAAGCGCGCGTTTCGACCGTTTGCCTTCAAAGTAGTCGGACACAATGACCAAATCGATATCGCTGTCCTTGTACGACTTTCCGGAAACACGCGAGCCGAAAAAGATCATCCTGTCCACATGGAGCATCTTGTTCAGATCCCGCCTAAAAGTCTTCAATTCGCTTACGATATTTTCTCGGTCACCCATTCTCGTACTGCCTCGGCAATAGCAACATCTCTCTCCGCGTCCGCCTGCCGGTACTCCGTGAATTGGTCAGGATAGCGCGTTTCAATGTATGCCAGTGTCAAACCCTCGCAACGTCCAAGAAGCTCCGAGGGCATTCCCGCAAGTGTTCCTAAGTCAACAAGATCATGCGTCTTTCGCAGCTCGCCCCTAGTCTCAATCAAATAAACTTTGAGCGCTTTTTCCGCACATTGCTGGCTATGAAATGATGCGGCGGCATGGTGCCCCAACGTGAGGTTATCCTTTGCTGTTGCCATGTCTTCGGTGACTTGAGCCAGCCACCGCTTTGTCTCTTCTTTCATTAGCTTCGCCTTTGTCGGATCGGCTTGGGAGACTGACACCGCACCTTGTGCGTATCGCTTGGCGTACTTTCCGCATACACCTCCACTGAAGTCGTATTCCTCCAGCATATAGGGATCATTGCGCATTCTTTTCATGCCGCAATCTCTCCTTCTTCGGACGCCTGGGTCAACCCAAAACTTCCAACACCTCCAACGCCAAATCCGCCCGATTGAACGGCGGCATCACATAGACGCCCCGGCACATCGGAGCGCACTCGCGCAGCGCCTCGCGCGCAATCGCCAGACCCTCCGCCCGCGCCGCCGCTCCCGACCCCACCCGCCTCATCCGCTCGCGGATCGAATCGGGAATCTGCATCCCCGGTATCTCCTTGTGCAGGAACTCGGCGTTGCGCGAACTCACCAGCGGCAGAATCCCCACCAGCACCGGCGCCCCAAGATGTTCGGTCCGTCGGACAAACTGTTCGAACAACCCTACGTCATAGACCGGCTGCGTCAGCACGTACTCAGCCCCGGCGGCCACCTTCTGTTCGAGCCGAAAAATCTCCTTGTCCAGGTCAATCGCGCCCGGATTGGCCCCCACGCCGACAAAGAAAACCGTCGGCGGGCCGATTGGATTGGCCGCCAGGTCGGTCCCGCCGTTCAACTTTCGAACCATCCTCACCAGCCCGATCGAGTCCACGTCGAAAACCGCCGCCGCGTCGGGATAGTTACCCAGCCGCGGCGGATCGCCCGTGATCGCCAGAACGTTGTGGATGCCCAGGCTGTTGGCCCCAAGCAGGTCGGCCTGCATCCCCAGGATGTTCCGATCGCGGCAGCAAAAGTGGATGATCGGCTCGATGCCGAGCTGGTCGCGAACCCGCAACGCCAGCGCCAGCGGCGACATTCGGGCCGACGCGCGCGGCCCGTCGGCGATGTTGATCGCGTCCACGCGCCCGCCGCACAACGCCCGCGCCGTCTCGAGCGTTTTGGCGGGATCGCTCCCTTGCGGCGGATCAATCTCAACGCTGACGACGAACTGTCCGGCGCGAAGTTTGGCGGCCAGCCGCGACGGTGTTTGCGCCGGCTCGGGTCGCGCCATCGCTCCCGCCTTCAGCTCATCGAGCAGCGCCACCTGGATTGTTGTGGCCGGTTGGAGCGCCTTCGCCTGCGCGCGAATCTGGCGGATGTGCGCCGGCGTCGTCCCACAGCAGCCGCCGACAATGGCCGCGCCCTTCTGGATCATCCGTCCCGCATAGACGGCCATGTATTCGGGCGTGCTGAGGTAGATCGCGCGATTGTCTATGTCCTGGGGCAATCCGGCGTTGGGCTGAACCGCAAGCGGTTTGGCCGTCAGCGCCCTCATCCGCTCGAGCACGTCGAGCGCCGTTGCCGGACCGATCCCGCAATTGAGGCCAACGACCTCGACCGCCGCGCGATCGAGCGCCTGCACGACCTCTTCGATCGTATAGCCGAGGTCGGTCTTCTCGCCGTCGGCGAATCGCGCCTGAGCGATGATCGGCAAGTCGCTCGCGCCGCGCACCGCCTCGATGGCCAGGAGCATTTCTTCGAGGTCGGCGAACGTCTCGATGATGAACAGGTCCACGCCGCCCTCGGCCAGCGCAGCCGCCTGTTCGCCGAAGACCTTCAACAGGCGCGTGCGATCCAGAGCCGTCCCCCGCCAGCGCGACTCTCCCGACGGCCCGATCGAACCGCCCACGAAGGCCGAGTCGCCGGCCGCCGTGCGCGCCAGCCGCGCTCCCTCGCGATTGATCGCAGCGACTCTGTCGGCCAGCCCGGCGGCTTCGAGTTTGAGCCGGTTGGCCCCGAACGTATTCGTCTCGATAATGTCCGCACCCGCCTTGACGTACTCGGCGTGAACCTCTTCGACCAGGTTCGGCTTCGACAGATTCAGCGCCTCGAAGTTCTGATTGATATAGACGCCCTTGTTATAAAGCATCGTTCCGACCGCGCCGTCGCAGATCAGAACGCGCCCGCCCAGTCGGTCGAGAAACTTCCCCAATCGCTTCTCGCGAATCGTACTGTCGGACATTTCAAATCCTTACCGGGCTCTTCCTCTCGAGCAAGCCAACCGTAGTCGCGCCG
>Ga0315274_10005229_pt1 | contig 18983 bp, 15 predicted proteins | sample YL17G02_20_MG_FD_203700 | JGI IMG/M metagenome (GOLD analysis project Ga0315274, IMG submission 203700) | Sediment microbial communities from Yellowstone Lake, YNP, Wyoming, USA - YL17G02_20 | ecosystem: Environmental > Aquatic > Freshwater > Lake > Sediment | place: USA: Wyoming | collected... | reverse complement strand
GTCCGCGTCGTCCGTGGTGACCATGCCCCCGATGCCCGTCGTGAAGGGCTTGTTCCACTGGAACGACCAGTAGGCGGCTGCGCCGAAGGTGCCGCATAACTTGCCCCGATACTGCGAGCCCAGGGCCAGGCAGCAGTCCTCGATGAGGATGATCCGGCGGCGGGCGGCGATGTCCGCCATTGCGTCCATCTCGCACGGATAGCCGTAGGTGTGCTGAGCGATGAGGACGCGGGTGCGCGGCGTGATCTTCTCCTCGATGCGGCGCACGTCGATGTTGTACGTGACGGGCTCGATGTCGATGTAGACGGGCCGCGCGCCGAGGTACCTGATCGGGTTCACGTCCATGACGCAGGTGTAGCCGGGCAGGACGACCTCGTCGCCTTCACCGACGCCGAGGGTCCGGAGGATGGCGTACAGGGCGACGCGTCCCTTCCAGAAGGCGAAGGCGTGCCGGACGCCCAGCCACCGGCCGAAGGCCTGCTCGAACTGTCGGACGGCGTCAGGCATTCCCGGCTCCCGGAGGCGTCCTCACCGGCCGGCCCAGCCGCCGTAGCCCGTCTCAATGGCCCAGCGATACCAGTCGATGGTCTGCCGCAGGCCCTCGGCGAAGCGGACCTGGGGCTCGTAGCCGAGGAGGGCCCGGGCGGCCGACGTATCGGCCAGCGAGTGCATGACGTCCCCCGCGCGCGGCGGCTCGTAGACGGGCGCGAGACGGGTCCCCAGGACCTCGTTGAAGTCGGCGACCATGCGGTTGAGGTCGACAGCCTGGCCGCAGCCGATGTTGACGACCTCGCCGTGGACCTCTGGGGTCTCGGCCGCCAGGAGGTTCGCGTGGACGACGTTCTGGATGAAGGTGAAGTCGCGCGACTGGGTGCCGTCGCCGTAGATGACGGGCGGCCGGCCGCGGAGCATGCGCGAGGCGAAGGCGGCGATGACCCCCGCGTACTGGTTCGTCGGGTCCTGCCTTGGCCCAAAGATATTGAAATACCGTAGGCTGACCGTCTGGAGGCCGAAGGCCTGAAAGAACGTGTAGCCGAGGAGTTCGCCGGCGGCCTTGGCGGCCGCGTAGGGGCTCACGGGGCGGACGGGCAGCGTCTCGCGCTTCGGCAGTTCCGTGCCCGCGCCGTAGGCGCTGGAACTGGCGGCAAAGACGAACCGCCGCACGCCCGCGTCCCGCGCGGCCAGGAGCATGTGGTGCGTGCCGACGACGTTCGCGTCGAAGCACGTCTGGGGGTCCTCCATGCTCCGCGGGACGCTTGGGATGGCCGCCTCGTGGAAGACGACCTCGGCGCCCGCGCAGGCGCGGCGGCACGCGTCGGCGTCGCGGATATCGCCCTCCATGAGTTCGACGTCGTCCAGCACCTCCTCCAGGTTGGCGCGGAAGCCCGTCGAGAAGTTGTCCAGCACGCGGACGTGCTTGCCGCGCGCCAGCACCGCCCGGACGAGGTTCGATCCGATGAAACCGGCGCCGCCCGTGATGAGCCACGTCTCTGCCATGTCGTCTCCTTCCCGCGCTGGACGCGGAACGCCACCCAGTTTACAGCGGGCGCGGCGCCAGTCAAACCAGATTCGCGGGTCGCCTGCGATCGGCGGCCACGCCGGGGTGTCTCGGACTCGGCGGGTCTCATTCGGTCAGGTGCGGGTGGCGCGGGCAAAGCGGTGTAAAGGTGCCCCGGCCCGGCACCCGATAATGATACCCGGTGTGCCGTGTCGGGGGGGAGGCTAGGAGCGCCGGCATGGCGGGCGGTCCCGGCCGCCGCGGTCTGCTGAGCGCGCGAAAGGGAGCCGTTCATGACCAACGCCGGCCGTTCGCAAGGCGAGCCGCGCGCCCCGGCCTTCGACGACGTGGTCGTCGTCCTGATGGCCGGCGGCGTGGGGATGCGGCTGTGGCCCCTGAGCGAGCCCTCGCGGCCCAAGCAGTTCCTGACCACGCTGACGGGAACCTCCCTCTACGCCCAGGCTGCCGAGCGGGGGCGCCTCCTGGTGGCGTGGGACCGCATCCTCGTCATGACCAACGGAGCGTTCGCCCGGCTGGTCCGGACCCAGACGCCGGACGTGCCGACCGAGAACGTGATCCTGGAACCGTGCCGGCGCGACACGGCCGCGGCCATCCTCCTGGCGGCCGTGGTGGCCGAGCGGCGGTTCCCCGGCGGCGTCATGGTCGTCACGCCTTCGGACCACCTGGTGACCGACCTGGAGGCCTTCCGCCAAACGCTCGGGCGTGCCGTCGCACGGGCCCGCCGGGGCGGCCTCGGGACGATCGGCGTCACGCCGGATTTCCCGGCTACCGCCTACGGGTACCTGCGCGTGGGCGGCCCGCCCGCCGGCGCCGGGGCGGTCGCCGTCGAGAAGTTCGTCGAGAAGCCGCAGCAGGCCGACGCCGAGAAGTACCTCGCCTCGGGCCGGCACCTGTGGAATGCGGGGATCTTCGTCTGGCAGACGCGGGAACTCCTGGCGGCTGCCGCGCGGCACCTGCCCGAGATGCACGCGGCGCTGGCAGCCGTCGGCCCCGCTGTCGGCACGCCCGACTTCGACGCCCGCGTCCGCGACGCCTTCGAGCAGATCCGGCCTATCTCCATCGACTACGGCATCATGGAGAAGGCCGAAGACGTCTGGTGTGTCCCCGCGACGTTCGACTGGAGCGACCTGGGCGACTGGTCGAGCATCACGCAGGTCATCCCGCCCGACGAGCAGGGCAACCGGGTCCGCGGCGCGACCGTGCTGGAGGAGGCCGCCGGGAACGTGGTCGTTACGGACGCCGACCATCCCGTGGTGGTCGTCGGCCTGAGCGACTGCATCATCATCCACGGGCCGTGCGGGACGCTCGTCTGCCACAAGCGCCTGGCCGGTCGCATCAAGGCCGTCGTTCAGCGGATCGGCGGCGCGACGTAACCCCCGGCCGCGGCCTCATTCCCCGGGCGGCTCGACCTCGAGGCGGACGTCATAGACCGCAGCCAGGCCGACGCCCTTCTCGGGCGGCAGCGTGAACGTCCATTCCGCCTGCGCCTCCGGCGCGATCGGCCAGAACTCCGCGTTGGCGGAACCCGGCTTCGCCTTGCCCACGAGCGGATCGCCCGCGGGCGTGCCGTCGGCCCCGAACACCTGGAGGCCGCAGGCGATCCCCCCGCGCAAGGGGTCCGGCTCCTTGAACTCCAGCGCCAGCCGCGCACGCCACTCGACCCGCCGGTCCTTCTGGCCGTCCGGCACGGGCAGCGTGGCGGCCGGCATGGAGACGAGGCCCATGTTGCGGCCGTTGACGAGCCGGAGGGTCAGGGCGATCGAGCCGCCTTTCTCGAGCGGCGTCCCGGCCGTGACCGTCAGGCGGTACAGGTGCAGGCCCGCCCCGTGGCCGCGGGCATCGAGGGCCGACTTCAGGCGGACCTCCTTCGCCTTCGGATCGTTGAGGGCCAAGGGTGCCCCCTCGGGCGGCAGGCCGGTGACGGAAATGCGGCGGCCGTCGTCGGCCCGCCACTCGGCCCGCAGGCGTCGCGTGGCCTCTTGCGTGAGGGCGACGTCGGGCAGGTCCTTCAGCACCTCCAGGGGCGCGACGGAGGCGGCCGGCGGCTCCTCCGGGAATCGGCCCTCCTGGCGGTTCCTCGTGAACGCCTCGTCGAACCAGGCGAGTTGGGCGGGCGTGCGGCTCTTCCAGAAGGTCCAGTCGTGACCGCCCGGGGCCACGGTCCAGTCGTAGGGGACCTGCCGGCGGTCGAGGACCTGGCGGAGCATGACCATCTGCGCCAGGGCGCCGTCCTTGTCGCCCGCTTCGAGGTTGAGGTTGAAGGGCAGGGGGCCGTCCTGCCGGGAGGCGATGGCGATCACCGACCGCTCCGCGTAGAGGGGCATGGCCTCCGGCGTCCGCGGGCCGATCCAGTACTCCAGGCCCACCTGCCCGGCGTAGCCGCGCAGTTCCATCGCGCCGGACAGAACGCTCACCGCACCGTACAGTTCCGGCCGCTGGAGGGCGTGGTAGAGGGCCCCGTGTCCGCCGGCCGAGATGCCGACGATTCCGCGCTGGCCCTTGGCGTGCGACGCGGGATAGTTCGCCTCGACGAACGCGCGGAGTTCATCCGTCAGGAAGTCGCCCCACTTCATCCACGGCTGGGCGGGGCTGTTCATGAACCACGCCCCGCCGCCTACCGACGGGCAGACGGCGACCATCTCGTGCCGCCCGAGGTGCGGCTCCAGGGCCGCCTTCCAGTGGTCCTCGGTGTCCAGGAGGCCTGGGAGGAAGTAGACGGTCGGATACTTGCCGTCGGCCTTGAGGGCGGCCGCGCGGCCCACCCAGAACCGCTCGATCTTGCCGGTGGCGGGCGAGCGGACCAGGTAGTGCTTCCACGCGACCGGCGGCGCCGGCGGCTGTGGCGCGGCGGGCGCTCCGCCGAAGGCTGCGGCCGTCGCGGCCAGGAGGAGTGCGGCGGCAACGGACCGTCTCGTCAGGTGGATCATCGGCCTCCTCGACTGGTCGTGGGCGGTCGGTCAGGCGGTTCCCCCCGGCCGGCCCGGCTCGTATGTCGCGAACAGGCGGCCCCAGGGGCTGGCGGCCAGCCACTCCCTTACGACGCGCCGGCCCTTGAGCGGATACCACACGTGGTCGTGGTAGACGGCCGAGGCGAGGATGAACGCGTACACCACGGGCGAGTGGAACAGCAACCGCTGGAGGCACTTCAGGGGCCCGAACCAGACGAGATTTCCGAAGGCGCTCGCGGCATTGTTGCCGGTGTGGAAACCCCAGGTCCCGCGGCCGGCGTCGGCGTCGCCGACGATCTCGATCTCCTCGGTCCGCCCGACGCCCAGGCCGCGCTCGTGCGCCAGGCGGATGAACCCGAGGGCCATCGGGTCGAAGCCCATCATCCGGGCGGCCACGGCGTCGATCGCCACCGGGTCGCTCGAGGCCAAGAGGACATTCTTCCCGACCGGCACCATCGTCCGCGGCCCGGGCCCGCTGCCCGCAGTCGTGCCGTCGGTCAGGACGAAGAGGCCCGGGTGGATCTCCCTCTGGATCGCGAGGAGGTCCACCAGCGTCTCGTGAATCCACGAGTGGCAGTAGTGGCGCCGGTTGTCGAGAAGGCCGCCGAAGGCGTTCTTCATCGCGCCGGTCATGGTGCTATAGATATGGCACTTCATCGTGGGCAGGTGGACGACGTTCTTGCCGGCGAAGAAGTCCGGGATGCGGATGCCCCGGGGGAAGACGCGGTCGAGGACGAGCATAGGCGCCTTGGGCTCGTAGACAGTCCACGCCATGTCGGCGGGCCGGAAGTTGTAGCGGATGGGCACGCCGTAATGGTCGCAGACGGGGCGCTGCTTGTTCAGGACCTCGCCCTTGGCGGCGCTCGTGACGACCGTCTCGTTTTCGACGCAGACGAGGTCGCCGAAGCCGGCGGCCCGCAGGGCGAGGATCGCCCCCTCGAGTTGCCAGGGCGTGGTGTTCGCAGCGGGGAAGAGGAGGTGCCACGAGAGGTTGTTCTTGAGGATGGTCGGGGCGCCGCGGCGCAGGGCTTCGGCGACGCCGCCCAGCCGCATAGCGCGGCCGACGTCGTCCAAGACGGTCTCGGGCGTCGTTCGGATGACGGCAACCTTGGCGCTCATGGCATCTGGGGGCTCCGGTGCATCCTGAATTATACGGGTTTTGCGTGCCGCCGCCATCCCCCCGAGCGGCCGCGGGGTGCGGGTCCCGGGGTTTACTTCGGCAAAGTGCCGTGGCGGGCATGACCCTTTCGCGCATTCCTTTCTGCTAGACCGCTCGGCCGCGCGGTGCCGATAAAGGGCCCAGCAGCGGAGCGCCTCGCTTGACTTTCCGGGGGGCCTGTGCCATAAGGGGCGCCAGGGTTGTGCCCGGTCCGTTGCCTTTCCGCGGGGGAATCGCTTGAGCGGCCTGTACAACCTGGTCCGCTTGGCCCGTCCGACCCACTGGATCAAGAACCTGTTCGTCCTGGCGGCGCTGGTGTTTGCGCGGCGCGTGACGGACGGGGCGGCCTGGGCGGCGGCGCTGGTGGCCGTGGCGGCGTTCTGCCTCGCCTCGAGCGCGGTCTACGCCCTGAACGACGTCGTGGACCGGCGCGAGGACGCGCGCCATCCCGTGAAGCGCAGCCGCCCCGTGGCGTCGGGTGCCGTCGGCGTGGGGGCGGCGCTGGCGCTCAGCCTGGTGCTGGGGGCGGCGTCGCTGGCCGTCGCCGTCGCGGCACCCCCGCCCGTCCTGGTGACCGTCGGCGCGTACCTCGTCCTGATGCTCGGCTATACGTTCGGGCTGAAGCGCGTGGCCGTCTTGGACGTCCTGATCCTGGCGGTCGGGTTCGTGATGCGGGCCTACGCGGGCGGCGTGGCCATCGACGTCGAGGTCAGCCCGTGGCTCGTCCTGTGCACGCTGACGCTGAGCCTGTTCCTGGGGTTCGCCAAGCGCGAGAGCGAGCGCGTGGCGCTGGGCCCGGCGGCGGCCGAGACGCGCGCCGTCGAGTGGCGCATCTACGACGAGAAGAGCCTGGAGCACATGATGACCGTCTCGGCCTCGGTCGCGGTCGTCACGTACCTCCTGTACACCGTGAGCCCGCGGACGGTCGGCCACCTTGGACATCCGTGGATGTTCGTGACGGTCCTGCCGGTGATCTTCGCCGTGTTCCGGTTCTACCGGCTGGCGATCACGGGGCGCGCCACGGGCCCCGTGGAGATGGTGGCGCGCGACCCGGCCTTCGTCGCGGCGCTGGTGGTGTGGGTGGCCATGGTGGCGGTCCTGCTGCTGGCGGTTTGACGGTCCGACCGGAGGCCGCGCTCGCGCGTGGGGAGCGATGAGAGAGCCGCAGCCAACGGGCGCCTCGGCCGACGAGATCGCGGCCGGGCGGCTCTGGGTCGTCGCCTTCGCCCTGGCGCTCCTCCTCTATGCCCTGACGATGGCGCCCGACCTCGTCTGGCAGGACGCGGGCGAGTACCAGTGGAACGTCGGCCGGTTCGCTTGGCCGTGGGTCGACGCAACCGTCTGGGTCCGGCCCGGCGAGGCCGTCCGCGTCCACCCGTGGTTCCTGGTGCTGTCGCGCCTCCTGTGGATTAGGCCGCTCTGGAACTACGCCTTCGCGGCCACGTTCTGCTCGGCGCTGGGGACGGCGCTGGCGGTGGCGAACGTGGCGCTGCTGGTGCGGCTGCTGACGGGGCACCGGTGGGCGGCGGTCGTGGGCGGCGTGACCTTCGGCCTGGGCCACGCCGTCTGGGCCCACGCGTGCGTGTCGGAGGTGTACGGCTGGGCGGCGGCGTTCCTCGGGGCCGAGTGCCTGTGTGCGTGGGCCTGGACGAGGCGCCGCCAGGCGCGGTGGCTGCTGCTCCTCTTTTTCCTCGACGGTGTGGCGATCTCGAACCACCTGATGGCCGCGCTCGGCCTGGCCGTCTTCGGCACGTGGCTCCTGGTGGAGTGGGTCCGGCGGCGCGCGCCGGCGTGGGTCCTGCCGGCGGCGGTGGGGTGCTGGCTCGCGGGGGGCGCCCTCCAGTGGGTGGTCGTCGGCCTCGAGTACGCGCGGACGGGCGACCTGGCGGCAACGGTCCGGTCTGCGACGGTCGGCGAGTACGGCGGCGCGGTCCTGAACGCGGCCGACCTTCCCCGCCTGTTGAAGAACAGCGTCCTCTACGTGGGGCTGAACTACCCGACGCCGCTCGCCCTGGCGGGCCTGGTCGGCGCCGTCGCGCTCGCGCGGAGACGCCAGGCGATGGCCACGCTCGTGCTGGCGCTGGCGGCGGTCTACCTCGCCTGGGCCGCCCGGTACAAGGTGCCCGACCAGTACGGCTTTTTCGTCCCGTTCTACGTGCCGGCGAGCGTGCTGATCGGGGTCGGGGCGGCGCGGCTCGCGCGCGGGCGCGGGGCGTGGATGCGGTGGATCCTGGTGGCGCTGGCGGCGGTGCCGGTGGGCGTCTATGCGGTGCTGCCAGGGGCGGCCCGCCGGGCGGAGATCAGGTTCTTCCAGCGCGAGCTGCCGTACCGGGATCCGTACACCTACTTCCTGCGGCCGTGGCAGCGCGGCTGCCTCGGGGCGCGCCAGTTCGCGGAAGACGTGATGCGGTCGGCGCCGAAGCGGGCGGTCATCCTGGCGGACACGACCTCCAGTCCGCCGCTGAAGTGCCTGATAGACGTGGAGCGCCAACGGGCGGGCGGGCCGGCGGACCTGCTGGTGGTGGACCCGTACGACGCGCGATTCGACCCCGCCCTCGGCGCGTACTGGGGCTCGGAGAACCTCCTGCCGGCGCTGGCGGGGGCGGGCCGGCGCGTGTTCGTCGTGTCGAAGGAGACGGACTACCAGCCGGAGTGGGTGGCGGCGCACGCGCGGGTCGTCCCGTTCGGCCGGACGGCGGACGGGCGGCCGCTCCTCTACGAGGTCAAGCCGCGCGCACAGGAGGGGCCGCGATGACCCCGGCCGGGCGGGCGCTCAAGCGGTCGATGGACGTGGCGGGGGCTGCAGCGCTGCTGGGGGTCGGCTGGCCGGTCCTGCTGGCGCTGGCGGTCCTGATCCGGCGCGACAGCCCGGGGCCGGCGCTCTTCCGCCAGCAGCGCGCGGGGCGCAACATGCAGCCGTTCGCCCTGTACAAGTTCCGGACCATGCGGACGGACGCGGAGGCGTTCGGCGTGAGCCCCAAGGGGCCCGACGACCCGCGGCTGACGCGGCTGGGCCGGTGGCTGCGCGAGACGAGCCTCGACGAGTTGCCGCAGTTGTGGAACATCCTGAGGGGCGACATGAGCCTTGTCGGCCCGCGGCCGCTCTACATGAGCCAGGCGCGCGAGTTCACGCCGCGCCAGCGCCGGCGCCTGGAGGTGCGGCCGGGCATCACGGGCCTGGCCCAGGTGACGGGCCGCGGCGAACTGCCCCACGAGGAGAAACTCGAGATCGACGTCCAGTACGTCGAGCGGGCCGGCGTGTGGCTGGACCTGAAGATCCTGTGGCGCACGGCCGCGCGGGCCTTCGGCCGCAAGTCGGTCTACCAGCGGTGGGACTGAGGCCTGCCTGCCGGCAGGCAGGCCGGTCGCCCGGTTGACACGGTGGCGGCGGGCGGTATCCTGGGTTGCAGGCGCAAGGGAATGTCGGAGGAGAGAGGGGGCGATCGGGCCCATGGCGAAATCGCTGAACATCCTGCTGACGTCGGTCGGCCGGCGCGTGAGCCTGCTGGAGGCGTTCCGCAAGGCGCTGGCGGACCTGAAGATCGAGGGGCGGGTGCTGGCGGCGGACCGCTCGCCGCTTGCGCCGGCGTTTCACGCGGCCGACGAGGGGTGCCTGGTGCCGCCGGTCGGGGGACCGGAGTACGTCGACGCCCTCCTCACCATCTGCCGCACGCACGACGTCGGGCTGGTCTTCCCGCTCATCGACTGGGAACTGGCGGTCATCGCCGAGGCGCACGAGCGGTTCGCGGCGGTCGGCGCGCGAGCGGTGATCTCCGACAAGGCGGTCATCGACATCTGCCGCGACAAGCAGCGGACCTGTGAGTTCCTCAAGCGCCACCGCCTGGGGACGCCCGAGATCTTCACGTACGAGGAGGCGCTGCGCCGGCCGTTCCCGCTGTTTGTGAAACCGCGGTACGGCTCCAGCGCCAAGGACGTGCACTGCCTGCCGGACGAGGAGGCGCTGCGGTTCCACTACGGCCGCAACGTCGAGTCGGTGATCCAGGAGTACGTGCGTGGCACGGAGTTCACGGTGGACGTGTACGCGGGGTTCGACGGCGTGCCGCGGGTCGCGGTGCCCCGCCAGCGGATCGAGGTCCGCGCGGGCGAGGTGGCCAAGGCGCGGACGGTGCGGCACCCGGCGATCATCCGGCAGAGCCTGCGGCTGGTCCGGGCGCTCGGGGCCTGCGTCGGCGTGGTGACGCTCCAGTGCTTCCTGACGCGCGAGGACCAGATCAAGTTCATCGAGGTCAACCCGCGGTTCGGCGGCGGCGTGCCCCTCTCGATCTACGCGGGGGCGGACTTCCCGCGGTGGATCATCGAGGAGCACCTCGGCCGCAAGCCTCGCATCGACCCGGACGCCTGGAAGGCCGACCTGGTGATGCTGCGGTACGACGCGGCGGTCTTTCGCCGGTGGAATGACGTTGCCGCCGACGAAGGGGCCGGCGCCGGCGCGCGGCCCGGCGCCAAGTCCGGAGGCTGACGCGATGTTCCCGTCCGGAGACGGCGTGCCATCCTGGGCCGAGATGCTGCACCAACTCTGGATGCCCGATGTCTGGGCCTTCGTCGTGGCCCTGCTGATCAGCCTCCTGGCGACGCCGGTGTTCCGGTGGATCGCGATCCGCCGGGGGATCACCGACAAGCCCGACCAGGCGGTCAAGATCCACAAGGCGCCGATCCCGTACCTGGGTGGCTGTGCCATCTGGCTCGCGTGGACCGTCTCGCTCCTGCTCTACTTCTGGTTCGGGGGGCATCGGGTCACCACGACGGAGGCGGCGCTCCTGGCAGGCGGGGCCGTGGCGTTCCTGACCGGGCTGCTGGACGACCTCTTCGACCTGGCGCCGCGGCAGAAACTGCTCGGCCAGGCCCTGGCCGGCGCGATCCTGCTGGCTGGTGGCATCCGCTGGCTCGCCTATCCGAACCTGGCGTGGCTGCCCTTCTTGAACTTCGGGCCCGACTTCTGGCTCGTGCTGGCCCTCTGCACGGTGGTCCACTTCATGGTGGTGATCGGGGCGGCCAACGCGACGAATCTGCTGGACGGCCTCGACGGCCTGGCCTCGGGCGTGGCGGCTATCGTGTCCGTCGGGTTCCTCTTGCTGGCCACCTCGCTGACGGCTTGGGCCAACCCGGCGTGGTACCCAGAGGCGGTGAAGTACGAGCACACGCCGCTGATCATCGTCATGGCGTTCGCGCTGGCGGGGGCGACGATCGGCTTCCTGCCGTACAACTTCAACCCGGCCCGGATCTTCATGGGCGACGCCGGAAGCGTATTCATCGGCTACGTCATCGCGGCCATGATGATCATGTTCTCGAGCCGGTTCGGCATGGTGAAGTGGTTCGTGGGGGCCCTGTTCATCTTCGGCGTTCCCGTCTTCGACACGGTGCTGGCGGTCGTCCGGCGCGTCCTGAACCGGCGGCCGATCATGGCCCCTGACCGCAGCCACCTGTACAACCAACTCGTCGACCGGCTGGGCCTCAGCGTCTCGGCGACGGTCGGCCTTTTCTACGGGATGAGCCTCGTGTCCGCCGCCGCCGGCCTCCTGATCCTCTACATCCCCGGCCGGTATGCGATGCTCGTCTACCTGGGCATCGGCGCGGCGTTCCTGGTGGTCGTGTGGCGCCTGGGATTCCTGCGGCTGACGCCCGAGGAGCGGGGGGCCGCCGACAGGTTCCTGGATTCGCACAAGGACCTGTTCCGGCCCCGCGGGTCCTCTTGAATTGCTGGGCCGCGGGGGCGATAATAGCCTAGAGGTGGGTGCGGCGGGCGGCCGATGGAGTGGGTATGCGAGTGATCCGCGTCATCCTGTCGGTCGCCGTTGCCCTCATCGCCCGCAGCGCGTTCGGGCAGGGCGGCATTCCCACCCAGGGCATCCGCGGGTTGGGCGGCGGCCCGAGCATGAATTTCGAGGGCGACCTTCCGAGCGGCAGCATCAACCGGACGCTGGGCTACGCGGGCGGGTACACGACGGCGAGCCAGTTCACGGCGCCGCCCACGGCCTACGGCGGCAGTTACGTTACGCCCGCCGGCATCGACGTGATGCTGTGGCGGAGCGGCTGGCAGGCGGTCAACTTCCGGACGCTGTCGCCCGGCGTCGGGCCGGGGCCGCTCATGGGCCTGAAGGTCCGGACCATCGACTCGCTCAACTTCGACAAGCGGGTCCGCTTCGCGAAACTGCGCGAGACGAGCATGGCCCTCGCCGACCGCATCCGCCAGTCCGATGCCGCCACCGCCGAGCAACTCAGCCTCGGCTTCCGGCAGTTCATGTTCCCGTTTCCCCTCCAGGAAAAGAAGGAACTCGGCTACGGCTTCTTCTCGCGGATGGACCTGGTGGGGGGCGGCACGGTGTCGCCGGAGGCCTTCCTCGCCGCCTTCACCGACGAGGTCCAGCAGAGCCTCGGCACGAAGGAGTTCCTCGAGGTGACCCAGGCGGTGGTCCTCGGCCGCGCCCTTCCGGAAGGCGCGGCGCTCGACCGCCTCTACGACACCCAACTGGCCGCCCTCGGCAACTACCTCTTCAATAACGGCCGGTACGGCGCGGCCGCGTCGGTCTGGGCCGTCCTCGTCCAGCGCGACCCGACGGGCAGCATCGCCCACCGGGCGGCCGCCGCGTGCCTCTTCGCGAGCGGCGACCTGAAGCGGGCGGTCGCCGAGACCCGCGCGTCCCTCAAGGCCGCGCCGGGCTGGCCGGACGCCCTTCGGATCGTCGGCTCCAACTGGCAGGATGTCTTCCGGAACGCCCGGGACCTCTCCGAGGCCCGCGCGGAACTGGAGGCGCAACTCGGCCTGAAGCCCGACGACCCCGACCTCGGGTTCCTGATGGGCTATGTGGACCTCTTCCAGGGCAACTGGGTCGCCGCCCGCGAGCGGCTGGGCCGCCTGGCCGAGTCTGACGAGGCGGCGCGCGCCCTGGCGAAGGCCCTGGCGGACAAGACCGTGGCCGCGACGGTCGAGCGGCCGGCCGTGGCCGCCGTCCGCGGCTTCATCGAGGAGATGACCGGCCTCGAGGAGCCCGTCATGTCGCACGAGGAGCGGCGCCGGCTGGCCGAGGCCCTGCGCGAGGGGCCCGAGTCCTACGACGACCTCATGCGGATCGGCGACTTCCGCTTCTTCATGGGCGACTTCACCCTCGCGGGCGAGGCCTACCGGGCCGCCCACAAACGCAAGCCCGAGGACGCCTTCGCCCTGTTCATGCTCGTCCACGCGTGCCATGCCAACGGCGAGCACCAGCAGGCGATCCGGTACCTCAAGGCGGCCCTGGCGATCGAGCCGAACTGGGGCCTGTACGAGTTCCGCCTCCAGGAGTTCTACGGCGACCGGTCGGAGTACGAGCAGCACCTGAAGCGGGTCGAGCGCCTCGTGGAGCTGCGCCCGGAGAACGAGGACATGAAGTTTCTCCTCGCCTATGTCTACTACTACAGCGGCCGCTACTCCGACGCCGCCAGGCTCCTCTCGGAGATCGTCCGGACCGAGCCCGACTTCGCCCAGGCCGGCTACTTCCTGCGGCTGGCCAGGCTCCAGGGCTAAAGAAAATAGGGACAGTCACCCTATTTCGGCTGCCTGCCCTCGGAAGAATGGGTGATGGTCCCCGTTGGTTTGGACGGCCGCGCGACAGGAGACCCTTCGTCCCGTGCCCGCCATTGCGCTCGTGGCCTTCGACCTTGACGACACCCTGTACCCGGAGCGGGCGTTCGTGCGCAGCGGGTTCCGCGTCGTGTCCGACTACCTCCAGCAGGAGGGCGTCGTCGACCGTCCGCTGCTGGCGGACTTCGAGGCGGCCTTCGACGCGGGCGAGCGCAGGAACGTGTTCGACCGCGTCCTCCGCGCCGCCGGCATCGAGCCCGACGCGGCGCTCGTCCGGTCCCTCGTCGAGGCGTACCGGAGCCACCGGTCGCGGCATGGATTCGTGCGGCCGGGCATCCGGCTCTTCGACGACGCCGACCGCGCGCTCGGGCGGCTGGCGGGGCAGGGGATTCGCCTGGGCCTCGTCTCGGACGGGCCTCTGGCGGCCCAGGAGGTCAAGGTCGAGGCCCTCGGCCTGGCCGCGCGCATGGACGCGGTGATCCTGACCGACACCTGGGGGCCGGCGTTCTGGAAGCCTCATCCGCGGGCGTTCGTCGAGGTGGCCCGCCGCCTCGCCGTCGAGCCGCGCGCGTGCTTCTACGTCGCCGACAACCCCGAGAAGGACTTCGACGGTCCCGCGGCCGCGGGGTGGCGGCCATCGGTCTGGGTGCGGCGGGGCGAGAGCACCTACCGGGACGCCGCGCCCCCCGAAAAGCGACTCCTCTCGGCCACGGTCGCGAGCCTGGACGACCTGGATGGAGTCCTGAAGGGGATGCAGACGTAAGTGCTTGTTGCGAAACGCCTTGCGCGCCGCGTGGGCGACGGCGCTGGCCGGTGTGTCGCCGGAATGTTTGACAAGCGGCCGTTCGTGCGTATCCTTGGGGGAGTGCGATTGGAGTCCACATGCACTCTCGCCGGGGTGCGGAGGGGACCATGCCCAAGGGCAGGGACAAGGTCACGATCAAGATCCCGCGCGAACTGTACCTGCGGCTCGGGACCCTGATCGAGGGGAAGGGCTTCGGCAGCGTCACCGAGTACATCGTCTACGTCATGCGGAACGTGGCCGCCGGCATGGGACCGGCCCAGGATGCCGGCCTCACGCCGCGAGAGACCGAACTGATCCGCAACCACCTGCGGGCCCTCGGCTACCTGGAGTAGCGGCCGCGCCGACCGCCGCCCGCAACCGGAGACCTACCTTTGGAGGACGAGATGACCAGGGAGCGCGTGCCGCTTTCACGACCGGAGATCAGCCAGGCCGACATCGACGCGGTCGTCGCCGTCCTGAAGACGCCGTTCCTCAGCCTGGGGCCGAAACTCCCGGAGTTTGAGAAGGCGTTCGCCGACTTCGTGGGGACCCGCCACGCCGTGGCGGTCAACTCCGGCACGTCGGCGCTGCACCTGGTGGTGCGGGCGCTGGGCCTGGGGCCGGGCGACGAGATGATCACGAGCCCGTTCTCGTTCGTCGCGACGTCGAACTGCGCCCTGTTCGAAAGGGCCCGCCCCGTCTTCGTGGACATCGACGAGCGGACGTGGAACCTCGACGTGACGAAACTGGAGGCGGCCGTCACCGAGCGGACGCGGCTCCTCATGCCCGCGCACATCTTCGGCCGGCCCGTGGACATGGATGCATGTATGGCCGTTGCCGAGCGGCGCGCCCTGCCCGTCGTCGAGGACGCCTGCGAGGCGCTCGGCGCGACCTACAAGGGCCGCATGGCCGGGCGGTTCGGCCTGGCCGCCACCTTCGCGTTCTACCCGAACAAGCAGATGACCACCGGCGAGGGCGGCATGATCGTCACCGACGACGCCCCGCTGGCCGACTTCTGCCGCAGCATGCGGAACCAGGGGCGCGCGGCCGGGGCCGGGTGGCTGGCGCACGCGCGGCTCGGGTACAACTATCGCCTCTCGGACATCAATTGCGCCCTGGGCCTTTCGCAACTCGCGCGCCTGCCCGGGTTCATCGAGGCCCGGGGGCGCGTGGCCGCGCGGTACCTCGAGCGGCTGGCCGAGATCGAGGAACTCGTGCTTCCCGCGCCCTATCCGCACGGGGTGATGTCGTGGTTCGTGTTCGTCGCGCGGCTGGCGGACCGGTTCTCGCGGGCCCAGCGCGACGCGCTCCTGGCGGACCTTCGCGGCCAGGGCATCGGCACGAGCAACTACTTCGCCCCGATCCACCTCCAGCCGTTCTACCGCGCCGAGTTCGGCTATAAGCCGGGCGACTTCCCCGTGACCGAGAAGATCGGGGCCCGCACGTTCGCGCTGCCGTTCTACAACCGCCTGACGCCCGAGGACCAGGACGTGGTCATCGAGGTCCTGAAGTCGGCCCTCACGCGGCTGTGAGGCTGCGGGCCGTCACCCGGTTAGAGCCGACCCTCCGGCTTCGGCCGGCAGAGAAGGCCCCGCCGTGAGGGGAGACCAACCACGAGACCGGCCGGGCCGTCCGCGTCAGCTCCGCCTCCGCAGGAGGGCTGTTACCGCGCCACCTAGCCCGAGGATGGCCAGGGTGGAAGGCTCTGGCGTCAGGGTGACCGTCCACTGGACGTCCTGCCAAGTCAGGGGCGTATCGATGCGGACCCAGCCGGTGCCGTCGTAGGCGTGGGAGCGGACGTCGTAGGTCCCCGGGCCGAACCCATAGGCCTGGAGGCTGAAGGTCTCGCCCGCATCGACGGCGATTGGAAGATCATCCACATACCAGTCCACCTTGATGACGGTGGGGTCGACCGTGTCGATCCAGAGCGACGCGGGGTCCACCAGGCCTGCCAGGTTGTCGAGCCAGTCGTCGAGGGGGCGGGCGAAGGCGTACATGCTGAGGATCAGTTGCTCGCGCCCGACGGCGTCGAACGCCCGGTTGAGGCTGCGCATCTTGGAGTTCTCGGAGGGCCGGTACAGGCCATAGGTGTAGTACGCGGCCCCTTCGAAGGCGCCGACGGCGCCCATCTCGGGGTGGGCAGGATCGGTGTACCCGAGCCACCGGTCCCACTTGTCGCCCGTGGGCGACTTGGTGACGTTCGGGGCGCTCGGCTCGCCGCCGGAATAGGTCCAGCCATCGTAGGCGTACTCGTCCGCTAGGCCGCCGTACGAGTGACCCATTTCGTGGAGGGCGATCTCCTGGGCCACACCGTTGCCGCCGGCGTAGACGGCGTAACTTCCGCCCCCGCCGCCGTAGCGGGTGTCGTTCACCGTGACCAGCCGGATCTCCGCCGAGAAGCCGGCGCCCGCCAGGCCAGCGCTGAGGGCGGCGTTCCCCTTCGCCGTGTTGATATACAGGAGGCGGTCGGTGACGCCGTCATAGTAGTAACTGGCGTCGAGGGCCGTGTCGCGGTAGATTCCCAGCGGCGGCACGTCGGCGCCGGACTCGTTGCTGACCACATTCACGCGGTGGACGTTGTAGAAGCGGCTGTACCGCGCGAACGGCTCCTGCGTCTCAAGGAACATGTAGTCGACCATGGCCGACACATGCCCGGCATACGTTGTGTCGATCTGCGAAGCGGTGTACCCGTCGCCGAGGAAGACGAGGTCGACCCGGTTGGACGACGGTCCGTTGTTGACGACGGTGACGTAAGGCGGCGGCGGCGCGACCGGGTCCACGCCGCCGGGCGTGGACGAATCCGACGGGCCCGGAACGTCCGGCCCCTCCAGGAGGGGAGGCGTGCCCAGGAGCGGGGACCCGGCCCCCAGCAGGATGACCGTCACGGCCCAGAGACGCCATCGCACGGAACCAGTCGCTCTCTTGTCCGGCATGTCCCGATCTCCTCTCCCGGGAATCCCGCTCGGCGGGATCCGATCCCCGCGACCCCGAGTATTTGCTCGGGGGCCCCCTGGTCCGCTCCTTCGCGGGCCAGGAAACATGCGCACCAAAGAAAAAGGGGGAAACCGACCCCTGATGGGTCGATCTCCCCCGGTTGAGTCTAGTCGTCTTGGCTGCGGGGACGCCCGCCCCTGACGAGCGTCCCAACGAAAAGGGGACCGCCCCTGCCCGCGCGGCAGGGTCAGTCCCGAGTGCACACTACCCCCACAACCGGTGCAAGTTTACCCTACGAAAGCCTCCCTGTCAACCGGGACTCCCCGCTTGAGTCGGAATTTCCTTTGGCCCGCGACCACCGCGGGCAACGATTGACCATCTTACAACGCGCAAGTCGCCTCAAGCCGGGGCGCCGGTCCCAAGCCATTGGTGACGCAGCACATTGGAGCACAATCCTTCGGGCTCTTGCGTTCAGTGCGGTCTTCCGCCCGACCGGAAGCAGACCTTCGTCCTGTCCCCCGGGCCTTTCGCACGGTTTCCACACTGTTCCTCGTCATCCCGACGCCGCCGTGGGCAGGCGGAGTTGCCGAATCCGCTGCAGGATGGCCCAGAACAGGTCGCGGGGGATGGCGACCTCTGCGATTCGGAAGAGCACGTGCCTAGGGCCGGACGCCACCTTGGCCCCGATCTTGATCAACTTCTCCCTCGGCGTTGTCAAGGACCAGCGCTTCACGGACCGCGGCAACGCCGACCTCCGCAGGAAGTTGCCCAGGTTGTATGCCAAGGCGAACAACTGCAGGCGGACCTGGTGGTTCACGCGGTCGTGGCAGGACGAGCGTGTCCACTTCACCGCGTTATTGCCTTCCTCATACACTCGCCTTTTCTGGAGGGGCGGGGCGGCGGGGGCGGATTCGGGTCTTGCGGACGGACGGGGCCGAGGCCATGATACAGGGCCGGGGCGGCCGTCGGCGAGTCGGTCGCCGGCGCGGTCCCCCGCGCGGTCCGCCAGAAAGGAGCCCGTCCCCATGCACGGCGCCGAACTCCTGTTGGTCCTCCTGTCCCTGTCCCTCCTGGGCCTTGTAGGCGCGGCGGGCGCCGCCGGGGCCGAGATCGTCAACTACGACGAGAGCAAGGTCCCCGCCTACACGCTGCCCGATCCGCTGGTCCTGGCGAACGGCGAGAAGGTGGCCGACGGCGAGGCCTGGCGGGCGCGCCGCCGGCCTGAGATCCTCGGCCTGTTTGAGCGAGAGATGTACGGCAAGTCGCCCGCCCGGCCCGAGGCGATGACCTTCAAGGTCGTCGACCTGGACGCAAAGGCCCTCGGCGGCAAGGCCACCCGCAAGCAGGTGGCCGTCTGCTTCACCGGCCGCGAGGACGGGCCGCGGATGGACCTGCTCGTCTACCTGCCCAGCGGCGCCAAGGGGCCCGTGCCCGTCTTCCTCGGCATGAACTTCGAGGGCAACCACTCGATTCATGCGGATCCGGCCATCCTCCTGCCCAACCGCTGGTCGCGCACCCAGGAGGGCAAGATGGTCCAGGGCCGCGCGCCGGAGGAATCGCGCGGCAGCCAGCGATCGCGCTGGCCGGTGGAGATGATCCTGGCGCGCGGCTACGGGCTGGCGACGGTGTACTACGGCGACGTGGAGCCGGACTTCGACGGCGGCATCGCGCACAGCGTGCGGCGGCTCTACCTGGAGGACGGCCAGACGGAGCCGTCGGCCGACGCGTGGGGCGCCATCGCGGCCTGGGCGTGGGGCCTCAGCCGCGCGCTCGATTACCTCGAGACCGACCCCGCGATCGACGGTCGTCGCGTGGCCGTCATGGGCCACTCGCGGCTCGGCAAGACGGCCCTGTGGGCCGGGGCCCGGGACGAGCGGTTCGCCCTGGTGATTTCGAACGACTCGGGGTGCGGCGGGGCGGCCCTCAGCCGCCGCCGCTTCGGCGAGACGGTCGAGCGGATCAACCGCGTCTTCCCGCACTGGTTCTGCCGCAACTTCCGCAAGTACGACGGGCGCGAGGAGGACCTTCCCATAGATCAACACATGCTGATCGCGCTGGTG
>Ga0315274_10005225_pt1 | contig 18987 bp, 15 predicted proteins | sample YL17G02_20_MG_FD_203700 | JGI IMG/M metagenome (GOLD analysis project Ga0315274, IMG submission 203700) | Sediment microbial communities from Yellowstone Lake, YNP, Wyoming, USA - YL17G02_20 | ecosystem: Environmental > Aquatic > Freshwater > Lake > Sediment | place: USA: Wyoming | collected... | reverse complement strand
CACCACTCGCACCCTCCTCTTGCACACAAAAACGTCCATCGATTTCGAGTGGATTTTTACTTGACGCAACGATACCCGTTTCGCGTGGATTTTTACTTGACGCAACGGGCGGTTGAACAAACAAGCTTGTCACGGGAAGCGCCCACGGTGTAGCATATTGCCATGACGCGGCTGTTGCAGCGGTTGTTTGAAGCGCTGGAGCGTGGGCGGCGGTTCGTCACTCACGACGTTTGGCGTATTGGCCGTCCGGGGGAACAGGTCCCGCACGGGCTTATCATTAAGCACATCCGTGTGGTGATCTTGTTGGTCCAGGGCCTGTTTCGCGACGACCTTCTGTTGCGCGCGTCCTCGTTGACCTTCGCCACGATTCTCGCCATTGTTCCGTTTCTGGCGATCATGTTCTTCATCATCCAGACGTTCAACGTGGGAGGGGCGATTGCGGATTTGCTCGCCCCGGTGACGGCCCCGATATCGCGTACGTCCAGCAACGGCGGAGAGGGAGGCCCTCAAAGCCCAGCAACACAGCCGGGGGCGGCTGTGCCACAGCAAGGGGTCCCACAGCCGGGGGCGGGTTTGTCACAGCAAGGGGTCCCACAGCCGGGGGCGGCTGTGCCACAGCAACTCCTGAGCGAGGAGCAGAAGAACGAGCAACTGCGGAATCAACTTGTTGCCTTCCTTTTCCGCGGTTTCGAGAACGATAGCAACACGGCCGCGAATCAGCACCTGAAAAACCCTGTTACGTTCATCCTCGAACAGGCGCAGAGAGGCTCGAACCCGCGAACGCTGACTTTGGCCGGGCTGGTTTTCGTGCTCACGACGATCTTCGGTCTCATGCTGAATATCGAGTACTCGTTCAACAAGATCTGGGGCGTGAAACGCAGCCGCTCGTGGTATCGCATGGTGAGCGACTACATAATGATCCTGCTCTTGCTTCCATTTCTTGCGGCGGGCGTGCTCACCGTCACGAGCGCGCTCGAGCACTCGATCATCAGCGAAAGGTTGGGCCAGTTCGGTTTCGCGCTGCAAGGCATCCAGTATGCGGTGAGCTGGCTTGTATTCACGGCGCTGTATTTTTACGTGCCCAACACCCGGGTTCGGTTCCGGTATGCGCTTCTTGCAGGCCTAGTGGCGGGAACGATGTGGTGCTTGCTCTCGCTTGGATACGTGAAGTTCCAGTTCGGTCTGGCCCGTTATGGCCTGTTGTACTCCACCTTTGCCCAGATCCCCGTTTTCCTGATGTGGGTCTATTTCAGTTGGCTCGTTCTCCTACTCGGCGCGGAGATTGCCTTCGCCTATCAGAATGAGAAGACCTTCGCCATGGAGCGTCTCGCCGAAGGGGCGCCGTATGCGTACAAGGAAGCCGTGGCCGTGTGGGCCATGATAGAAGCGTGCAAGCATTTCGATGCGGGTCTTTGCGGCCTCGGGGCCGAGCAGGCCGCGGAGGAGTGGAACGTGCCCTTGCGCCTTCTGAACGAGATCCTGCAACAGTTGGAGGAGGGTGGGCTGGTCGTTCGCTCCGCGTCAAAGCCGCCCACCTACCAACCGGGCCGGTCGGTCGACAAGATCACTGTCGGCGACGTGGTGGCGTGTCTTCGCGAGTCGGGCAAGGATCCATCCGCGCTGCGTCAGGACGGGGCGTACAAACGGATCATGGAGCACCTCGGCGCCCGTACGTCCGGTCCGTCAGAGTGCACCATCGCCGAGCTTATCCGGAGCGGCTGAAAGAACCCCAAGGGCGAGGCTCGCGCCAAGCCGTGACCTCACAACCTCCAGCCTACGGTCTTCAGCCTTCAGCCGGATGTTTTTGACTGTGTCCCTTGCTCGTGCTAGGATGAATTCCTTCATGTAGGTTCATGAAGTTTCTGCGGTATTCGTAGGGCTCTCACGCTCAATCGAGTCAAGCACCAGGAAGGCCTTTCATGTTGATCGGCAGTAAATCCAGCGACACCATTTTGGACGTATTCCGCGTCGGCATCATGGAACTGACGCGCCAATCCGGACTCCCGGAGGAGGCCCATTTCAAGGCGCGCGGCTGCGATATGTTCGCCAAAGCCAGCGATCTTTCGAAACGGGTGGATTCGCTCCGCATCGTGTTCTCTCTCAAGCCCGGCGCCAAGCCTGAGGAAATCATCGAGGCTACCAAGGCATTCAACTTCAACGTGCATCTTCATATGGAAAACGGGACGTGTCATCTGACGCTGCCGCCGTTTGAATGGCGCCACGTTCCGCACCTTGCGCCGGTCGATGCCCTTGTCGAGAACTTCGCATCGCGCTCGATGCGTTCCGAGTCGTGGCTCGTGAACGTTCTCAAGTTTGTCGAGCAAGGCTTCAACGTCAACCGCATGATCGAGGAGATGAAAACCCGCGACGCCTCAGACCTTCATCTGCGCGCCGGCTCTCCCCCATACCTCCGCGTTGACAACGACCTTGTTCCATTGGACATGCCCGCCCTTACGGCGGCGGACATGGAGGAGATTGCGCTCCAACTCGGCAGCCAGGCGGAACTGGACAAACTGTCGGCGGAACGCGAGGTCAGTTGGCAGTTCCATAGCGCGGGCGTCGGCTACCTCCGTGTCAGCGGCTACTTCAAGATGAACGCGATCGGTGTGGCGATCCGTCTCATTCCGGAGGACCCCGTCCCGTTTGAAGAACTGAACATCCCGATGGTCGTGCGGAACATCGCCGATGCGCATCGCGGGTTGTTTCTCGTTTGCGGGATCACGGGCAGCGGCAAGTCCACCACGCTGGCCTCGATGGTGGATTACATAAACGGCAAGCGGCACGCGCACATCATCACCGTCGAAGATCCCATCGAATACGTCTACCAAGACAAGAAAAGCATTGTCGCCCAACGGCAGGTTGGACGCGACACGTTCTCGTATGCCAACGCGCTCCGAGGCGCTCTGCGTGAAGACCCGGATGTCATCCTCGTGGGTGAAATGCGGGATATGGAAACCATCCGCGCCGCGATCAGCGCCGCGGAGACCGGCCACCTGGTTTTCAGCACCTTGCACACGATGACGTCCGTGGACACCGTGAACCGCGTTATCAGTTACTTCCCACAGGCCGAACGCGACCTTATCCGTCAAGAGTTGGCGTATTCTCTCAGGGGGGTCGTGTGCCAGCGCCTGCTCAGAAAGAAGGGCGGCGGGCGAATTCCCTGCGTCGAGATTCTTCTCGGCGGCACGCCCATAGTGCGCGACGCCATCCTCGAGGGCGAGATCGACAAGCTCCACAGCATCATCGAGGTCGACAGCGACATGAAGACCTTTGACCAGCATGCCGTGGAGCTATATCGACAGGGACTCATCACGAAGGAAGAGGCGGTTTCCGCGTGCAGCAACGAGGAAGGATTCGAGCGCATTATCTCCGGCATCAAATCCTCCGAAGGCCGCAAGATCTTGAAATAGAGGCAGCGAGCGCTGTGGCACAGCCGCCCTCGGCTGTGGGTCAACAGCCGAGGGCGGCTGTTCCACAGTTTTGGGGCTAGCCGAAGGCGGCTGTTCTACACTCTTGCAGCTACCGGTTGGTCAGGATCTTCGGGTTCCGCACGTGGGCGAGGGCGTCGTCGTAAGAGATCAGCCCCTGCATATACAGGTCTTTGAGCGACCGGTCCATGGTCACCATTCCCTCTTTGGTGCTGGTCTCGATGACGCTGTACACCTGGTGCGTCTTCGCTTCCCGGATGAGGTTCCCAATGGCCGTGTTATTCTTGAGGAACTCGTAGGCCAGGATCCGGCCTTGGCCGTCTGCCCGCGGTAACAGCCGCTGCGAGACGATCGCCAACAGCGACATTGAGAGTTGGAAGCGTATCTGTTGCTGCTGATCTCCGGGAAACACGTCTACGACGCGGTCAACGGTCTGCACCGCGTCATTGGTGTGCAAGGTCGCCAGGACCAAGTGCCCTGTCTCGGCGGCGCGCAATGCCGCCTGGATCGTCTCGAGGTCGCGCATCTCGCCTATGAGGATCACGTCGGGGCTCTGCCGCAGCACGTATTTCAACCCGTTAGCGAAACTGTACGTGTCATTTCCGATTTCGCGTTGGTCCACGATGCTCTTCTTGTGGTAGTGAACGTACTCGATGGGGTCCTCAACGGTTATGATATGACATGCGCGGGTATTGTTGATCCGGTCGATCATGGCGGCCTGGGTGGTCGTTTTCCCGTGGCCCGTCGGCCCGGTCACAAGCACGAGCCCCTGCTTCACCTCCGTGAGCTTTTCGACCTCTTCGGGAAGCCCGAGATCGTGCAAGGAAGGGATATCCTCGGGGATGGGACGCAACGCCGCCGTCATGGCCTGCTTTTGCAGATAGACGTTCACGCGAAAGCGGTGTTGTTTCCCGAATGCCAGCGAGAAGTCGAGTTCCTTCGCGGCGTCAAACTGGATCCGCTGCTCCTTCGAGAGGAAGCCGAAGATCAACTCCTCCGTCTGTTCCGGGGTCATGGGATCATGCTTGGTTCGATACAGATCTCCGTCGATGCGCAACATCGGCGGCGCACCGGCCGTAATGAGAAGATCCGACGCCTTCTCCTTCGCAACCAGATCCAGCAGATCCTTGATCTCGACCGCGTTGTTTTTCCCCATATCACGTCTCCATTCCGTTCACGTCTCACGGCGCATCATAGCACGAAGAGCGGCTCACCACACTCCTGAACGTCAATCTCTTCTCATTGCCCCCAAAGCGCCCTGCCAGGCAACCCTGCCCCGCAGCTTGCGCAGCCGCTGCTGGCAGTGAACCTGAACGAGAAGATGCAGACCTGCCTCGATTGCCGAACGCTTCGTCCGGAAGCCGCCTAAATCTAACGCCTGCCGCATGAGTGCATCATCGATAACAACGTTTGCCCGCATGGTCTGCCTCCATGGTTCACGCGTCAGCGCCTGGTCCGTCGCTCAGTCCAGATACATCAGGTGCTTTTCCCTGATACGGAGCACGTCGCTGAAGCGCTTGGCCATGGGAGAGGAAAGACGGCGCCGCCCGCGCTCATAGTCGCTGACCATGTTCTGTTTAATTCCAAGCTTCTTGGCTAGTTGTTCCTGCGTAAGCCGTGCCTTGAGGCGCGCACTGGCAAGCAGGTTGCCAACCCGGTTCTTCTCCATTTCCTTCCAGAACCCTGTCTCCTCCACAGAAACAAGATCCTCGCCATCCTCCCTGGGTACAACGGACACGTCGTACTTCTTCCGAATCCAAGCGATCAACTCCTCGACCCGCTCCCCGCGGATCGAAATCTCAATATGGGGCGTCTTCACGAGAACCAACATAGTAAACCTCGATAGGGTGCGGTTCCCTTGTTCTCCCATTCAACTCACGAGATGATCCGCACTTCCTCGTGAAGCTCAATGTTGAATTTCTCACGGACGCTGCGCTTGCAGAGGTCGATCAGCCATAGGATGTCTGCGCACGTCGCGTTCGCTTCGTTCATGATGAAGTTCGCGTGTTGCTCGCTGATGACGGCGCCGCCCCGCCGGGTTCCCTTTAGACCGCACGCCTCGATGAGCCGTCCGGCGTGGTCATTCTCGGGATTCTTGAACACGCTTCCACAGCAGAACCCCTGGGGCTGGGTCGTTAGACGCCGCCGAAGATAATAGTCGTAAATTTCCTGCTGGTTCTTGTCGGATTTGCGGAAGCGGAATACTGCCCGCAGGACAAAGTCCTCGTCTTTGCAGAAGCTCTGGGCCCGATAACCGTAGGCCGAGGGGATCATCTTGAACATGGCCGGCCCGTTCGGGGTGATGAGGTCCACCGACTCGACCAGCTCGCACGTGCAGCCATGAATCGTGCCCGCGTTCATGAACACGGCCCCGCCAACCGATCCAGGTATCCCCGTGAGCGCCCCCGCGCCCTCATAGTTCCCCGCCACGATGATCTCGCGCACGAGCGTCGTGAGAGGATAGCCTGCTTCAATGGCGTAACGGTCCTCACCCAATGACTGAATACCCGCGAGCCCTTTCGTAATCATGACGATGCCCGGAAAGCCGTGGTCCGCTATCAGGACATTCGAGCCTCGTCCGAGGATCATGCAGCGCTCGGCCTGTGCCCGCATCCATTGGTATGCCGCGATTGCTTCATCGGCATTCCTCGGGAACAAGGCGAGTCGCGCGGGCCCGCCGACGCGATAATACGTTTCGGGGGCCAGAGGATAGTCTTCTTTGTAGAACTCAAACGGAGGCGTCTTCATCGCGCGCGCCCTATCATGGGCCTCTCCTTTGTCTTGCATGCCAAAGGCATTTTGAATACGATACCGCTCTGTCGTGCTGAACGCAAAGCAGTAAGAGAAAGTGCCGAAGCGCCGTCGTGCCGAAGAGTGCAAGTTTCTGGAAAGGAAGATTTCATGAGCCATCGTGTCCTGTCAAAGTGTCGGCGTCGTGAACTGACCACGTTGCTGATTGCCCTGTGGGTGCTTGTGTGGAGCGGGCTGGCGACGGCCACGCCGCTCGATGATTACGTCGCGGCCCCGGATTCGATTTACGCCTATGGTCCGGAACCGGTGAAGACGATCTCCGAATCCGAGTATACGGTCAAGATATGGCCCATGAAGTCGCAGACGTGGCTTACCCCTTCCGAGGTCGACCGAACCGTGTGGGAGCATTGGCTCATGATCATCGAGCCTAAAGAGGTCAAGTATGACAAGACCCTCATGTTCATCAACGGAGGGGACAACGGCGACGAGCCGCGCGGCGCCGACGAAGGCCTTGCTCAGATCGCCGTCATGAGCAAATCCATTGTCGCGGACCTGCGGATGATTCCGAATCAGCCTCTGAAGTTCCCCGATGAGAAAGACGCGCGATATCTCAAGAAAGGCCGCACGGAGGACGAGTTCATCGCCTACACATGGGACAAGTTCATGGCGACGGGGGATGCCAAATGGCCGGCGCGGCTGCCCATGACGAAAGCAGTCGTGCGCGCAATGGACACGGTCCAGAAGGAGTATCCGAACATCAAAGGCTTTGTCGTCGCGGGCGGTTCGAAACGTGGATGGACTACATGGACCACGGCGGTCGTGGACAAGCGCGTGGTCGCCATTGTGCCCGCCGTGATCGACGTGCTCAATGTGGAACATTCAATGCAGTACCATCATGACGCGTATGGCTACTGGGCGAAGGCCATTGGCGACTATAACGACATGAACGTGATGAGCCGGATCCACACGCCGCAGTTCCGTGCGCTGATGAAGATTGTCGATCCGTATTGGTATATCGACCGGCTGACCATGCCGAAGTACATCATGGCCTCGACGGGCGATCAGTTTTTCCTGCCCGATTCATCCCATTTCTATTTCGACGCTCTCAGGGGTGAGAAGTACATGCGCTACGTCCCCAATACTGACCACGGGCTTGCGGCGGAAGCCTATCTCAACTTGCTGGCGTTCTACACGGCTGTGCTCGAGAACCAGCCGCGCCCGAAGTTCTCCTGGACGAGGGAACCGAATGGAAACCTGCGTGTAAAGACCGAGACGCCGCCCACGGCCGTGCGCCTGTGGCAGGCCACGAATCCCAACGAGCGCAACTTCCGGCGCGACACCATCGGAGAAGCATGGACCGACAGCGTGTTGACCGGCCAAGGCAACGGCCTCTATGTCGCCGAAGTCCCCGCGCCTCCGAAGGGATGGACGGCGTTCATGGTCGAGCTCGAGTACCCGGGCAACGGAACGTTCCCCCTCAAGTTCACGACCGAGGTGAGCGTCGTGCCGCAGATCCTGCCGTATCGGAATCCAGGCGGCTCAGGCTCGATACGCACGGCCGGTGAAAACAAGGATGTCATCACGGTCGTCGAGGTGAGCGGCGACCGATACCAGATGGGCTATTGGTATGGGCGGCTGCTCGCAGACCAGATCTCGCACGCCTGGGCGGGGCTCGTGAAGGACGTCGGGTTCACGGAACAGCAGTACGCCGACGCCATCGGCGCCATGTGGAACGACGACTACTTCGATACCATGGCGTGGGAGGCTGAACTGCGCGGGATTGCGGATGGCTGCTTCGACGCCGGTCACCCGGAGATCACGTACGGCCTGATGCAGAAAATGCTCGTCCTGCCGGACATGTCGGAGAACGGGTGCAGCCTTTTCTCGGCGTGGGGCAAAGCGACCGTAAATGGCGACCTCTATCAGACGCGCAATCTCGATTGGAGCATGACCACGGGTCTCCAGAACTATCCCGTAGTGACGATTTACAATCCGACGGACGGCAAGCGGCATGCCCTTGTCGGTTTTGCGGGACTCGTCGGCGCGGGCGTCGGCGGCATGAACGAGGACGGCCTCGCGGTCAGTGAGATCATGGGACATTTCGGCGACGCTGAGACTTTGAAGGGCATCCCGTTTCCCGTTCTGCTTCGCGACGTGCTGTATCACGACACTACGCTCGAGCAGGCGCTGGATCGTATGAAGAAGGCCACGCGCACGAATCAGTATCACTATGCCATCGCCGATCCCGCCGCCCCGGATCCAAAGGCCAGGCTGCTGTTCACGAGCAACACGCGTTTCGACGAGTTCACGGACGAGCAGGTGTGCGTGAAGCACCCCGTCGTTGCCCCGACGCCGTTCTATGAGAAGCTTGACGATGTCCTATACTGGAAGAATCACAACGGCAGCGGAAATCAGGTGATGTTTGACGCTATCTTGGCGCGTTACGGGTCAATTGACGCCAATAAGGCGATCGAAATCGCCGTTGCCGGCGGCGTCGACGGAACGCTCGCGAGTATCGTCTATCACAATTCCGCCAGAGAGTTCTTCGTGGCGTTTGCGGAAGGGGATCAACCCGCCCACAAGCAGAAGTATGTCCGGTTCAGCCTCGACAGGAAGTGAGACCGACTCTCTGTAAACGCGGGGTGAATAACGAGGATCTGAGTTACGGGCTGGCGGAAATCATGGGGGGCACGCCGCGCCGGATGATTGAGGCGAGCCGTGCGGAGGCTTTTGCGGCCGCTGCAACGACTCGCTCGTGAGATAGGGCTTCAGTCCGGCAGCACGAGTTCGTTATGCAGGCGACGATGCCGCCGGAGATGCCGAGTTCCTGGCAGCGAGAAAGCTCCGGAGCCGCGCTCATCCCGACGGCCTCGGCCTGGATTCTCTGGATGGCCGAGATCTCCGCGCGCGTTTCGTAAGAAGGGCCGTGCATCCATTGGTAGGTCCCGGTGAAGTCGCAATCCGGCACGAGGAAGTCCGTGAACAGCATGCCGGGCGTCGCCGGCCATCTCCGGTAACGCCACATCCGGACGCGTTTGACGGCCACGAGGTCGCCGGGCCCCATTCCGGGCTTGAGCCCCCCTGCGGCGCATGTGAATACCATGGTCGTGACGCCGAGGGAGCGCATGTAGTCGACAGGGCGCGTCACCGTTTCGTAGTCGAATCCCTCGTAGAAATGCAGCCGCCCGCATTGGATAACCGTTGGACGACCTGCGCACGTCCCGAAGACAAATTTCCGTTGATGGCCAGGGAGCATATCGAGGTCTTGATCGATGCAAGAGGCCAGATCGGGGACGTCTCGAAAGTCGCACTCGTCCCGTCGCTCGTCAAGCAGGCCTTCGAGCCCGATGCCTGATCCGCAGACGATTCCAAGCAAGGCTCTCATGGGTTCCATGCAGTGGGAAAGAACAGTCGGGTGTACAGACTTAACGCGTACTGATCCGTCATTCCGGCCAGGAAATCGACCGTGCGGCGGTCAAGAGGATCGTTGGGGTCGCCTGCGGCACTTTCCGGCGTTGGGTTCTCAAGAAGGTAAGCATACATCTCACGAAGGAGCTTCTTTGCCTTGTCGATCTCATGTGTGATGGCCTCGCGCGGGTAGACGGTCTTGTACATGAACGTGCGAAGTGCGTTGGCCGCGTCGCGGATCTCCTCCGTCATCCCGATTCGGCCGTCTTTGCTGCCATCGATCACTGCGGTAACCATGGTGTTAATGCGCGCGGAAGAGGTCTCGCCCAAGGCGCGGACCGCATTCTTTGGGAGGTCGCCCAGAGTGATGATGCCCGCGCGGATCGCGTCGTCAATGTCATGGTTGATATAAGCGATGGCGTCGCACACGCTGAGCACCTCTGCTTCGAGCGTGGCCGAGGGGTCCGGGCGTTTATGCATCAGGATCTCTTTGCCCTTTGAATGGTTCAGGATGCCGTCGCGCACCTCGAACGTCAGGTTCAGACCGGGTCCGTCTCGATGCGGCTCGAGCTTGTCGACCACGCGCAGGCTTTGCTCGGCATGCCGGAAACCGGAGGGATAAATCTCGTCGAGGACCGCTTCGCCCGCATGGCCAAACGGCGTGTGGCCCAGGTCATGCCCGAGCGCAATTGCCTCAACGAGGTCCTCGTTGAGAAACAGGGCGCGGGCCGCGGTTCGGGCAATCTGGGCTGCCTCGAGCGTGTGCGTCAAGCGGGTTCGGTAATGGTCGCCCTCGGGCGCGAGGAAAACCTGCGTCTTGCGCTTCAACCTGCGGAAGGCTTTCGAGTGGAGGATGCGATCTCGATCGCGCTGGAATGCCGTGCGGAACTCGTGCTCCGGCTCAGGGCGGAGTCGTCCGCGGGACTCGCAGGCACGGGCGGCATAGGGTTTCACACGGCGGCATTCTTCGGCCTCGATCTGTTCGCGCAGGGTCACGGTTGCGCCTTAGGAGTCGGAAATAAACAAAGGTAGCAACCTCGGGCTAAGGACAAAGGACAAAGGACAAAGGACAAGGGACAACGGCCAAAGTTGGCCTGTCCCAATTTGTCCTTTAGCCTTTTGAATTTGTCCTTCGTCCCGTCTCAACTTCATACCTTTGTTTATTTCGGCTGCCTTACTTGCCTTTGGCGAGACGCCGCGCCAGTTCCGTGGGCAGCCCCGCAGCAATGATCTTCTGGGCACAGCTTTCGACGTCGTACTTGGCTCGGCAGAACTCGAAAGTCATCTTGTCCGTGTCGAGCATTCCAAACGCGGCTCGAGGGTCGCCGTCGCGCGGTTGTCCGACGGCTCCGGGATTGATGAAGTACCGGTTCTTGGGCCGCAGCTCGTGCGCGCTGCCGTGGCCGACGGACTGTTCCGTTCCCTTCTCGCTGAAAAAGGACGGGCGATGGCTGTGGCCGAAAAAGCAGACATGGACGTCACGGCCATTGAGGAATTCGAGCTGCCGCATCGCGTCCAGCCAGTCGATGATGTAGTCGTCGCGGCTTCCCGGGGCGCCGTGCACGCCGAGGTAGACCCGATTGAAGATCATCTGCTCCGGCGCGCGCGAGAGCCAGCGGCGGTTCTCTTCGGTAAGTCGTTCCATCTGCCACTCGATGGCGCGCTTCGCGGCCACGCGGAAGAACCAGGGGTCTTCGAGCCCGCATACCGCCGCGTCGTGATTGCCCATGATCGTTGGGATGTCGCGGCTCCGGACGAGGTCGATTACCTCGTTCGGCTGGGCGTTGTAGCCGCTCAGGTCGCCGAGGCAGAAGATGCGATCGGGAGTGAGCCTGTCGATTTCATCGAGGACGGCCTCGGTTGCCTCCAGATTTGCGTGAAGATCGGCAATTATTGCAATGCGCATTACTTACTTCCGCCCGCGCTCTGCGGAAACCCGGGGAAAATAGTCCACCTATTCCTGCGGCGGTTTGTCCTCTTCGCGGGCCAGCCCTTCCTTCTTGATGATGTGTCTGAGTTGAGACACCTTCTTTGCCACACGCTCGTTTCGAGGCTCGACCTTCAGGATGGCCTCCATGTACGAGAGCGCTTGTTGGTATTCATGACGTTTTATATGTTGCACACCCACGTTATATTGAGTCAGGAGCACCTTTCTGCGAAGGCGGCTCGACTGGGGAAACTTTGCCGTCGCCAACCGGTACTGCTCCAATGCCGCAGGGTAGTTGCGCGTCTCGAAATAGAAATCGCCCATCGTCTCCTCCTGGGACAGTGAAGCGCTTTCCTGTTCTCGCAGCGCTTCGCGTTCCCGCTGCACCTTTGCGTTGTATTCATCGGCCGTATAAACGGTTTTGACGGCGCTACGTTCCACAAGAATGCTGATATTGTTCGTGGCCGGGTCCGCCGGAACAACGTGGAACCGGGGCTCATTGGGGTCGTAGCGGCGCAATGAGAAACCGCGCAGCAGTTCGCCGTCGTTGAACTCCACGACCAGTTCCATTCCTTCGGGCGTCCATTCTTTGTAGCGGACGTTCTTGTCGAAATGGCCGTCGAAGCTCTTGACAAGAAACACCGCCTTCAGATCCTGGAAACGGACGGTCTCCGTCTTCTCGACGGGCATGCCGCTGGCATCCACGCAGTCGAGGTGGAACATGGGGTCGCGGACGTTCAGCGCGTAACACACTCCGTACTGGCAGTGACCATCGGCATACCGTACGGCCAAGAGTTGCCGGGGGCGTTTCTTCCGCTGCAGTTCGTGCCTTTTTTCCTCTTCAATTTTCTGCGCGATGGGCTGGTAGTGTCTCCGGCAATACAGATTGCCCTCGTGCGTCTTCAGGCACTCGGGGCACCCGAAGCTGCCGCAAACATAACAGTAGCCCGTCACTTCGGCCTGGGAATGATTAGGACACTGCATGGAGCGCTCCTGTCAGCGTGCCGACATGTCCTCTGCCTCCCGTGGGGCAGTCACTCGTTCCTGGGAGAAAAGCTATCACGAACGGCCAAGGACTGTCAAAAGAGCGTGCACGCTCCGCTGACGAGGGAGTGGAAATCAGAGGTAGCCGGCGGCGTCACTCGCTTGCGCCGCAAACACGGCATCATCGCGATTCGGAAAGTGTCGGCTCTCGAGATAGTCGAGGTAGTATTTCTGCCGGACGGAAGAGCAAAATGCGTCCACCCGATCTGCGGGCACCAGGCTCACCGTGCAGCCGCCGAACCCGGCGCCCGTCAGCCGCGAGCCGATTGCCCCCGAGGCGCGCGCGATCTTCACGAGGGCGTCCAATTCGGGGCAACTCACTTCGTAGTCGCCGGCGCAACTCGAGTGAGAGGCGTTCATCAGTCGGCCCAGACAGGCCATATCGCCCGGTAATAAGGCGTCGCGGGCTGCCTCGACTCGTTGGCACTCAGTAAGCTGATGTCGGGCGCGCTTCTTCAGCGAGAAACCTTCCCGCGGCTCTTTGAGATCGCCAAGCCACCGCGCACGGATCTCATCGGGAGGAATGCCGAGAATCCGGGCGGCCTCAAGGAGGGTGTAGTTGTCCTTGGGAAAGGCCTTGGCGAAAAGGTCTTCCACCTCACGGTCGGTGAGACAAAGGTGGCCGTTCCACAGGTCTCCTAAGCGCCGGATCTCGACCTCGTCGCCGTATTCCTCGCGGACCTGTCTTGCCACGAGCGCACTGATCAACCGGCACAGACGAGGGCCGGCGTTATAGCGATGCAGCGCATCCCCGGTCTTTTCGGCCTTTACGAGCGAGTTGCACACGACCAACACGTGGTCCTGCGGAAGAGGAACCTGCTCGATGCGCAATGGGAAGAAATCAATCTTGCAGGCTTTTTGTGCGCTTCCCAATAGGATGATGGCCTGGTCCATCCCGCCGCCCTTTGTGCCGACGTAGTGTTCGGCTTCGGCCAGGAGCGAGGCCAGTTTGAGCCTGAAAGAAGTCGAAAACTCCGAGAACAGCCGCCTTTCCCCCTTTCCCGAGAACAGTTCTCCGTTCCCTATCTGCCCTGTCTCATGAAGCACGCGGAGGTACGCCAGCGCGCTGGCGACGACCAGCGCGGAAGACGAACTAAGACCCGCGGAGATAGGAATGCTGCCGCTTACCAGCATGTCCATGCCAGGACGCCGCCGGATCCGGAAGTGGTTGTTGAGGCCCTGCAAGGCCGCTTTGCAGTAGTTTTCCCACGCGCGTGGCGGGGAAGGAGCGATGCCCGGTTGATTGGCGAACTCGCACGGTGGAAAGGCGCTGCTCGTGTTTCGCATACGGATTTGGTTGTCTTCGCGCGGGAGAAAAGCAATGCGAATGTCTTCCCCGATCGTCATGGGCAGCACCGGCAAACCGTTGTAATCCGTGTGCTCGCCGATGATGTTGACGCGTCCCGGCGCGCGGCAAACGCATGGCTCCTTGCTTGTGTTGAACGCTTGGCAGAATGCGCTTCGAAGTTCTTCCGTATCGCTCATGCTTGATTCCTTGATGCAGAGGTCCCTGCGCGCCGCAGGCATCGTACCTTATCATCCAAACTCGCGGGAACGCAATACGAAATGACAACAAAACCCCCTTTTCAGGCGCAGGCCCCTCGGGTGGATCAGTTGGGCTTATCCGGCCGGCGGCACCGTTTCATTGATGCCGGGAAGCCGCGCGGTTATACTTGGCGCATCGGAAGGCAGTCTATGGAGTAGGCCCGGTTTCTCCGAAAACGTGCCCGCGGCTTCGGATAAGCCGCGGTTACAGTATCTCTTAATCCGGAAAATGTATGAGGAGCGCGCGCCTGTGAGCACGAGCCCGTATGAACAACTGAGAAGTAGGATCGAGAAGCGCACGGTCGTCAGCGCCGTGATTGGTCTGGGATACGTTGGGCTTCCGCTTGTGAAGCACCTATGCGACGCGGGGTCCGCCGTGATCGGATTCGATGTGGACCCGGAAAAGACCGACGCGCTGAATGCGGGGAAAAGCTATATCCGACACGTCAATGCGGAGTGGATCCGGGAGACGGTCTCCTCGGGCAAGTTCCAGGCCACGACCGACTTCTCTCGACTCAGCGAACCGGACTGCATCAGCATCTGCGTTCCAACGCCGGTCGACGCGCACCAAGCGCCGGACCTCCGGCACGTCGTGGCGACAACGGCGCAGATCCGCAAGACGCTTCGTCCGGGACAGTTGATCATTCTCGAGAGTACGACCTATCCGGGTACGACCAGTGAAGTCCTGTTGCCGGCGCTGAGCGAGACGGGTTTGCGCGTCGGTGAGGACTTCTTCCTCGTCTTTTCGCCGGAACGCGAGGATCCGGGCAACGAAACCTATTCGATTCGGAACATCCCGAAGGTGATGGGCGGGATTACGCCGAAATGCGTCGAGCTTGCCGCGCTGTTTTACGGGATTGTCTTCGAGCGGATCGTGCGCGTATCGAGTCCCGCCGTTGCCGAGTTCTCGAAACTGCTCGAGAACATTTTCCGCAGTGTGAATATCGCGCTCGTGAATGAACTCAAGACGCTGTGTGACCGAATGGGCATTGACGTTTGGGAAGTCATCGAAGCCGCCGCCACGAAGCCGTTTGGTTTCATGCCTTTCTATCCCGGCCCGGGACTTGGCGGCCACTGCATCCCGATTGATCCGTTCTACCTCAGTTGGAAGGCCCGTGAGTACGATTCGACCACACGGTTCGTGGAACTGGCGGGCCAGATCAACACCGGTATGCCGAGGTACGTCGTGAATAAGACGATGGAGGCGTTGAACGAGCGAGGCAAGCCGACCAAGGGTTCCCGGATCCTGTTGCTGGGCGCCGCGTACAAGAAGGACGTGGACGACATCCGCGAATCGCCGTCCATCCGCTTGATCCAGTTGTTGCGCGAGTTGGGCGCGCACGTGGACTACAACGATCCTTACATTCCGCAGATTAAACCGGGCCGGCATCACAATCTCGTGATGCATTCCGTCCCGCTGACGGCCGAGAGCCTGCGGGGCTACGACTGCGTACTCATTTCAACGGCACATAGCTGCTACGATATCGAGTTCATCGTCGAGAACGCCGCGTTGGTAGTGGACACGCGCAATGCCACGGGCAAGCTGAAGAAGAGCCTTGACAAGATCGTGAAGGCATGAGTAGCCCGCCTTCTCCGAAGGCGGGTGGGGCAAAGGTGACAATCTCGTATGGCGAACTACCTAGTCACGGGAGGCGCCGGTTTCATCGGCTCGAACATCGTCGAGCATCTCGTTAAGGAAGGCGCGTCCGTGCGCGTGGTCGATAACTTGTCGACGGGGAAGCGCGAGAACCTTGCGCCGTTCCTCGACAGGATCGAACTTGTCATCGGGGACTTGTGCGATCCGGATGTCTGTGCGCGCTCTGTTTCCGATATTGACTATGTGTTGCACCAAGCGGCCGTGCCGAGCGTCCCCCGGTCCGTGTCGGACCCTTTGCTCAGTCACCGCGCGAACGTTACAGCCACCGTAAATCTCCTGGTCGCGGCCCGCGACGCGCGCGTGAAACGGTTCGTTTTCGCTAGCTCGAGCTCCGTGTACGGCGATCAGACCCAGGAGGTCAAGACAGAGGACCTTCAGCTCCGCCCGCTCTCGCCCTACGCGGCGGCGAAAGCGGCCTGCGAGCATTATCTCCAGGCATTTAGCACCTGTTACGGGATGGAAACCGTTTCCTTGCGGTACTTTAACGTCTTCGGCCCAAGACAGGATCCCAACTCGCCCTACAGCGCGGTGATCCCGCTTTTCATTACGGCTATTATGCAGGGGCGCGCGCCGACCGTCCACGGCGATGGCCTCCAGGCACGCGACTTCACCTACGTGGAGAACAACGTGCGAGCGAACATCCTCGCGGCCACAGCCAATTTCGCGGCTCGAGGCCAAGCCTACAATATCGCCTGCGGCAAGTCCTACAATCTCCTTGAACTCCTCGCGGCCATTAACAAAATGCTCGGGACCGACATCAAACCCGAACACACCGATCCCCGAGTAGGCGACATCCGCACCTCCAAAGCCGACATCTCCCGCGCGCAAAACAATCTCGGCTACAAGGTCGCCGTCCCCTTCGAAGACGGACTCGGGCGCACGATCGAGTGGTATAGGAGTACGTCCGCACGGTAGGCGATTTCGTTGGCATTATCTTGCCTACGATCCGTATTCGATCTTGTGCTCCTTCTTGTCGAAATCGACTGTGACGCGCGTGCCGTCGCTGAAGCTGGTGCGTTGTTTCCGGTGTGAGTCGTCCAGGAATTCGTGGTTGACCATTTCTTTTGCTGCACAGCGCTGCGACAATGCGGCGGCTTCTTTGACGTACTCGATCTGTTTCTCATCCGCTCCCGGACCAACGTAGGGGAGTCCCGTGTTCAGCAGACAGTGAAGCCGTCCCGCATCGCCCGTGGGAATGCCCCATCCGCCGTTTTCGCCCATATCCCACGGCATCAGAAGCGAGTCGTGGTATACGAGATTGAACAGCGGGACCGGTATGCCTACGGGACCTCCGCCGCCGAGGTGGGGCGAGGTAGGATACGGGCCATGATGCACGAGGTCGATCCACGGGACGAGGTAATCGGTGGGCTCCTCGCTGCTCATGACATAGCCGCGCGCGCGAAGCAGGCCGAAGCACTCTTGGCGGTAGCGGGCGCATTCCGAGCGCGTCATGGGATGCATCTTGTCGAAGCTTTCCTCGAGGGGCACCACTGAAAACACGTCAAGGTAGGCGCCCTGCACTTTCACTCCATTGGCCGCGAACAGGTCGTGATTTCGCCGAACGTACTCCGGCGCGAACCGCGCGCTGAGAATGCTTTGAGGGCCACCGCACCACGTATGTTCCTGCGGATGGCCCCCGTGCTCAAAGGTCAAAGCCAGGCGATCGTCATACGAAACCGCGTTGTGATAGAAGTCGCGATACTGATCGTGAACGATGAAGAAATATCCCAGTCCCGCGCACGTGCCGGCGAACCGGCGCAGTCCATCCCAGCCGCCTTGCTCCTCTCCCACGGGCAACGGATCGGGGTGCATGCTGTCGTAGCCGTAGAATCCCCAACCGTCGAGATGCACGTAGGCATGCTCGATGCCCTTGCCCTTGAGTTGCTTCAACTGAGCGGCCAACTCGTCAAACGTCGTAAGGGCGTGGTTGGCCTCGACGCGCTCCTTGTTCAGCAATCCGGATTCCTTGACGAAATGATACAGTGCGCCGAGGTGCACGACCGGCCTTCCGATGACTTGTTCCAGATTGGGCGTGCGTACACGCTTCTCGTCGAGCGACACGAACCGCCCGGCCTCGCGCACGTACCTGCGATAACGTTTCGCCATCGTGACGTAGGTCGCGTTGTCGTCGAACACATACCGGGCGGTGCGCAGGTATCGGACCTTTCCGAGGCTTGAGTACCAGCGGGGTTGGATTGTGGTTGGGCCGCCGGGCGCATGACGGTACGAAGCGCCCGCATCATCGCTCGTCTCGAGGATCGTCTGTACGCCGTGGCCGTTCCTGATCTGGCCCCACCAAGGCATATAGAGCGACCGCGAATTGCAGAGGTCGCGGTTCTTGATCTCGTGAGGCCAATCGCCGGGCACTAACATGCCTTGCATGTGCGGTATCACGGACACGTCACTGGATGAGCCGATATCCTGGATGGTTTTTGGCCAGTTGATGGCCCCCAAATCCACCGTGTCACCGGGCGCGGCGAGTTCGAAGACAATTTCGTTTCCGATCAGGTTGACACACAGGCACATCTCGAAGCCGGGACGATCCGGGAAATCGGCGAGGCCGATGCTCATGCCTACGCTGTAGCCGGTGTTGAACGATTCGACCTTTTTCGTCCGCGCCGACCATAGACTGAACGATTTGTCCGCGGCCTCGACGTCGGAATCATCAAGCGGCGCCATGCGCCAGGCAGCCTGCCCAGTCGCAATCGTTACCGAACCGTCTTTCATGCTCAGGTTGAACTGGAGGTTGGGCGTGCGCACCTGCCACGAGTCGGAGAGTTTCTCAAACGTTCCTTCGGCACGCGCCGGCTTATCTTTTGAGTTTGCCAGGAGCCACGACCTGACCTCATCCATCTTCCAGTAGAGTTGATCGAATGCCTCGGTAGTCGGGGCGCCTGCATCGACCAGCTTTTTCAACTCTGCGAGCCGCTCATTCTTTTCTGCTTCGCGATCCGCGGTAACGGTGATTGCGTGCAGCCGCTCGAGGTGTTTCTGGAGAACGGCGACTCGCGACGCCAAATCCTCGCCCGCAGCCAACTGCGTTATCAAAACAAGTAGTGTGATCATGTTTTCCTCCCTGCGATGTCGCTTTCCCGCACAATGGACGAAGCACAAGACAATGCGCTTAGGCGTCGCGCGAAAATAACTCGACAGATTATCCACGGTAGCGCGACGTTTCCAACGTCGCGGTTCGATCTGGGCGCCAAGCCGCGACGTTGGAAACGTCG
>Ga0315274_10005222_pt1 | contig 18993 bp, 18 predicted proteins | sample YL17G02_20_MG_FD_203700 | JGI IMG/M metagenome (GOLD analysis project Ga0315274, IMG submission 203700) | Sediment microbial communities from Yellowstone Lake, YNP, Wyoming, USA - YL17G02_20 | ecosystem: Environmental > Aquatic > Freshwater > Lake > Sediment | place: USA: Wyoming | collected... | reverse complement strand
GACAAAACCGACTCCGCTTTTTTTTCCACGTTACTCCCTTAAGTCTGGTGCCATTCCTTATTTGTTCTTACTCATTCAAACTAAGGAACTTATAGCCAAAACAGCAACCGGGAAGGGATACGCTTAGAAAAACTCGGTATTTTTCACAATCAGACTTTGAGGGGAAAAACGGGGTATGATTGAAGAATTCCGGCCTAAAATGAAAAATCCTCACCGATCTTCGTCGATGAGGATTCTTCTTTAGAGCAAGTAGCGGGGGCACGACTTGAACCTGCAACCCGAGATATCTCATAGTTGACAAACGGCCTTGCGAGCCGTTGGCCAGCCCAAAACAACCCTGATTTTCGGTCTTCCTGTTAGCTTGGGTGCTGACAGTGGTTAGCACCTTTGTTGACGGACAATTTCCAAAAGGAGTTCGACCTGGGGATGAAATGGTCTCGCCACTGCCTGATATCAGTTCAGTGACCTCAGTTTCTTCCTCCTCAATTTGATATCAGCCTCCTTCTCGCGAATCAAGGCTTGTATATCCTTTAGCGCTTTTCTTGCTTCTTGCTCGGTGGCCTCGTGCTGGAAATATCGACGCACCACTGCGAAAGCCCGTTCTTCGGCTTTTTTGCCCTTCTTAGTCACGGGATCTCCTTTTCTATGCGAAGGTTCGTGGATACGACCAAAGAAATCAATGGAGGGACGATTCTTGATAACGATCATCTCTGATGGAATTCTGAACATAATCACACCTTCAATCCAAGCTCGCTGCTACTGGCCCCGGGAAGTCTTTCCCTCAAGGATGCCGCGTCTCATTTCCTTCAATAGACCAATCGTGTTCTCGAGCAGATCACCACGGTTGGTTTGATTCCTCAGCATGTCCTGCGCAAGCCGAAATTGTGAATCGTCCCTCGTCTCGTTATCAAGGATTCGAACTATCTCTGAAAGAGTTTCCTGACCTGCTATCGCAGCGATATCTCGACCAAGCAAGCACGGGCTTGCCATGCTGAAATCGAAATCTTCCGATTGAGCGATGTCCTTATCCGGTCCATACAGTCTATCTTCGTTTCCGGCATCGATGTAATTGGTCAGAATATAGTGAATGTCTTTTGCGTCATCGCTTCTCTCGGGGTACTTCTGATCCCAGGAAACAAGTTTCATGATCGCCAATCCGGCCGGAGTGCATATCTTCACATCGCAAGGGGGATCCAATGCGATCCTCACAACCTCAGCACTCTTGAATGCATCTTCGAATCCGATCGTTGACAAGACTGATTCGCCGGAAGGCGGCCAGCTGACTGTTCCTCTCGGATTCTCTATACCCGAAAATGGAATCACATCAATCAGGGTGCCATTCTCATGCTTGAATCGATGACTGATCTTCCCGTGAGATTGCACTTTTCCGGTGGCCAGCAATCCTATTGCAAAGCCCTCGAACTGTTGCCAATCCTTCACCCTCACGGCGAAATCGACATCCATCGTCCCACGGAGTGTCGGTATACCAAATAGAGCTGAGAAGAAAAGATCACGAGCTTTCGCTCCAACCATGAAGTAGGGTATAACAAGGTCTTCTGCTACGGCATTGAGCAGACTAACCACCTCTACGACTGCCGGATCAATTTTCCCGGAGATGTCTTTCAATATGCTCCTCGTAAATCATTTTTGCGGCCTCAATATTTCGCGCATCAGCTGTCGCCGTCAGATCCGCATATACCAGAATCGGATGGACCATATCCCTCTCCGGCTCCTTGGGGTCGAATCGCCAGAATTGCTCACGGATCTCGACGTTTCCCTGCTCCTTCTTGCGGAGCCTGAGATTCAGCACGAGGTCATTCACAGGCTTCCGAGCGTAGATCGTGACGATCTCGGGCTTTAGATAGTTGGTCAGCTTGTTTGCGGCTACTTCCCCACCCCAGCATGCGTGATAAGGGAGCAGGTCTCGTTGCTGCCAGAGATCATCCCTATCGGTGATATATCTCCCGATCAGTGTCTTCGGACGTAGTTTCTGAGCGTAGGCTTCGGCCCACGTGTCAAAGAGCTCTTTCTTCCGTTGAAGCCGCCTGCCGTGAATCCCCAAGTCCAGCAAGTAGCCTTGCTGTGCCAAGTCTTTGAATATTCCACCGACAGTGCCAAGTGCCACTTTGGCTGTCTCTGCAATTTCTCGGTAGGTGCCGTTTATTGTTCTCTCATCGCAGAAGAGCGCAAAGACGACCTTGATCCCGCCTCGTCCCCAAATGCCTTCCTCTGTCTCTTCCTTGAATCCTGTCGGAGCTCTGTTGCCATTAATGAAGATCAGCAGTGGTTTCTCGTTGAGATATGCATTGCCGGCGGTGTCAATGAACTGAATGTTCAGTTCCTTCATCTTCTTCGCCAAGTATGTCGGGACGTACCTTGTGACTACAAGCCATTTGCCCGGAGTATCCTGGAATTGGTGGGCCAACTTGCCTAATGTCGTCTCCGTAATGGTTGGCTTGATTTCGACGAGATACTCTATTGTTCGAATGGGTGCTTCAATTCGAACTGTGGCTTCGACATACTTTCCGGCTATCCTCACGTCGAGTCGACCCTTTTCCACATTCAGCTTCGTCTCTCTCCGAAATGCTTCAGTTGCGGTTTCAAGGATCTCCAGATCGCGTTCTGCCAACTCTATTTTTTTCTCTCTTTCGTTCATTTTGTTTCCATGTTCATATGATATGAACATAGTTATTTGTTGAACATTTGTCAAGAGATTTGGCTGAAATGGGGCACTGTTCATAAATAGGCTTTGTTCATTATTATTGAACATCGATAATATTTGAACAACATACGTTTTTGGCGCAAAAACGCACAAAATGCAGCAGGACAGGGCCGACAGTCGTGTATTCCAAGCAAGCCGAAAAGTCTCATATTCACGGCCCAGCCCCAAGAAACGCCCTTAATTGTACAGTTGACTTTGACCCTCAGCTTTACATAATTCCATTAGCAACCTCCACATAGAGACACCAGTGAAAACACTAACGGTGGATCCCAAAAACAGATCGTTCACAGCAGGGAGAAACGAATGACGGATCTGCGACTAGTCTTCAGAAGACCCAGCCGCTCAACAACACCCACCCCGTCAGAACAATCCTCAAAGAACCATCTCAGACTCATTCATCCCATCCAGCAGCTCAATCCATTTGACGAGGAGACCAAGCCGCAGGCTGGAGAGCAGATTAGACAGATATGGGGCTTCTGTGCCAACATCGACCAGCTTGCGCTTCGAAACACGCGAGAGGATATTGGCCTCGGGTTCTTCAGCTTCGTTCAAGGCTTCTTCAGGGCGTTGCCGCTCGCAGAAAACGAGAATGTAAAAAAAAGCGACTTCACCGTCTGGGTGGATGGTTCTCCGACGTACAGGAAACCTCCAACCGGCGGAAGCGAACGCCCATTCTGGATGCTGTACCTGGCCGCCAAGCGACTCCCTGACGAACTTGTCGCATTCGCTCGAAGTTTTATAGCGTCTCAAATAGGGTGGAAGGAAATCGGCCGGGTCTGCAGGATCACTGAAGACACGTTTCCCATGTTCCAATACCGTCATGGAGAGCCGGTCGTATTCTTCACACGAATCAAGCATCCGAACGGTGCCGTCAGCGTGGGGCATCCGGATATCTTCTACAAAGGCGATGATCTCTATCTCGGATTTTGCGGCGTGCCGAGGCCAATCAAGACAGCCGTGCTGAGTTGCTCTCTCGATGAGCCATTGAAATTCACGGTGAGAATGATGGATGAAATCTTGCCCGACTTCATCGTCCATGTCGATACTGATCTGGCGACACATCCTTGCGGATGCACAGAACAGGAATTGATTGCCCGATGCCCTGAGTGGGATCTTCTGACAGATAAGGACAGAGACCTCATTCGCAGATACGGCCCTCCGCAATAACCAGCCTTCGTTTTCAGAAGCAGAAACGAAAGGACCCGGGCGCTGAGACCCAACCTAGCTCTTAGCTCCCGGGCGTCACGTACGACCTCGCATCTCAAGAACTCACGACTTTGCCCGGAGGTGGGACAGTGTCTCGAATTCGGACAAACGCTCAGTATGAATCAAAGGCCGTTCCTGGCATGACCTTGATACACGAGAAATGCACTATCATACCCTCTGCGACATCTTGATCAAGTACTACTCGAACGCAGAAGCTTCAACATTGCATCGGGGATCCTTATCTCCGCAGGGTCGGTGATGCCGCCCGGTGTTATTCGTGACGAAAGGTAGATTTCCATATAGTCTATAGCTCTTCGGTGAGCCAACCGCTTCTGAACAGACTCGTCAGTTTCGCTTATTCCCACCGATTCACGCTCGGCCTGGTCCAGGTTTTGGGAGTGTTCACTGGCGTGATGCGTGCCACCACCGTTGTTGTCGGTCTGTTTCGATGACGACTTCTTGCGAGTCTTGATCCAATGTTCGTGTACATCGCCAGTCAGTTTGAGTTGTTCTTCGCATCCGATGCAATAGAAACTAGCAAACTTCGAACTCATGCTCTTTCTGATCATCGGGAACCCGCAAAAGGTGCATAGTGGGCTTTCTGTTCCATCGACCGAGTTCAAGGCCTCATCCATTTCCCGTGCGTACGGGAGCTTTCCGACATCAAGGAAATGGTAGAGAAGTTGTAGTGCCTTCTGCGCGTCGTACTGCTTCAAGAAGTCCTCTCCGTATTCGCCCAGGCCGTCAGACCCGTACCACACTTCGCCATCAGGATATGCACGAATGAGATAAAGAAGCATCATTGCCGCTCTGAGACCATCTCCTCGCTCATAGCCCCGTTCATAGTAACGGCTCCTCAGGTACAGTCTTATGCCGAACGTGCCGTCACCCCCCTCAGCAACGTCAACGAAGCGTTTTCCATCGGCACCATCCTCACCTATCATGCGGAACGTATCCATGCCAAACCTGTGCATCAGGTGATATTGTAGCTCCCTCAGATCCTTGTCCGACGGACGATTCTTACGTTTTATCACAATGTCTATGTCCAAAGCCATATTTGTACCCTTCCTTTCATCTTTTTGTTTCGAGTTGAGGTGTGATGTCGCTTACCCTGTGACTTGCCAACGGGACCGCTCATACTCAACGCCCCGGACCCACTACAGCCGAGCGTCTGAATCAGGTTAGAAGGGGGTCTCGCCGTCTGAGATGTCATCACTCGGAAGCTCGAACCCGGTCCCCTTGCGAACCCACGTTTCATACTCCTCTCCTTCGAAATACATCATCTCGCCGCACCCTGCACAGTAGAACTGAGCCGTTCCAGCCTCACTATCTCCCCGCATCATCGGAACGCCGCAGAAGGAACACAGCGGACTCTCTACTCCCTCCATTGCATTCTCCAGCCCTGTTAGAGCTCCCAGGAACGGGAGGGACCCGCAGTCAAGAAAGTAATAGAGAAGCTCCAGTGATTTTTGCTCATCAAACCTGAGTTCTTCGATCCCAAGGTTCTCCTCCTGATCGGGCCGATACCACACTTCCGCTGCCGGGTAGCGTCGAGCAAGATAAAGAAGCAACACCGTGATCAAGAGGCCGTGGCCGTACTCAAGGCCGATGTGGTAGTACGCTCCTCTCACAAGAACTTCCACCCATGTTTCATCAGGAGAGCTCTCAGCGATGTTGACGACCGGGACTTTTTTCCCGCCATCCTCCTTGAGGCGGAACATATTCCGTCCGAACCGATGCATCAGATCGTATTGCAGTTCTTTCAACTGCGTTTCTGTGGGACGCTCCTTGAAACGGAGCTTAAGATCTATTCCAGTCATATGATTGCCCTTTCAGATGTTGGAAGTTGATGGATTAAACAATGGATGTATAAGCCACTAGCCGATTTGATAAGCTCTTCAACCCACAGCACTTGCCGGATCGCTCCCATCCTTTGCTAACGATTTTGCTAACGGTGACCCGTTCCCCCCACCAGCCGACAATTGTGGCGTCGCAGGTTGTTTGGCCTTGCCTATCAAGGCATCCAGCCTCATTACAGACTCACGCAGGTGCTCCGGGGCATTGTGAACATACATCTGGGTCGTCGTGATCGAATAGTGACCGAGGATTCGCTGTACATAGGCCAGGGGCACACCCGCCTGAACTAACCACGACGCCCCAGTATGGCGGAGGGAGTGCATATGTAGCCCTTTGGGAAAGCCTGCCTTCCTGATCACGCGCCGGAAACGCTCCGAGACCCATCGCGCAGAGAGCTGGCCACCTTTGCGGTTGCAAAAGAGAAACTCCCCTCGCTTCTCCAGCGTAGCGAGCAGGCTCAGACACGTATCATTGAGCGGCACGGGCCGCTGTCTCTTTCCTTTCAATACAAAATCAGGTCGGTTCTTCAAGTGAACGACACGGTTGGCGACGTCTATGTCCGGCCAGCGCACGTTCACTATCTCACCTATTCTCATCGAGGTGCAAACGGCAAATATCATTATCGCACGCAATTGCTGATCGCTGGTTGATTCCAGGAGCCTGTCAAAGTCAATAGGGCTGAGGTAGAGAGGTTCTTTCTCGGGTATCCTCACGTTCTTGACTTCCTTGAACGGGTTTTTCTGGATGATACCAAATTGGACCGCTCGGTTGAACGCGGCCTTGAGCTGCCTAAAATCGATAGCGACCTTTGATGCACTGACCTGCTTGAGCCTGAGGCTTTTGAATCGCTCGACGTCATACGCTCCGACACAGCGAAGGAGCTTGTCGCCTACCAACTCAGCGAACTTCTTGAGGGCTTGGTCAAAGAGTAAGATGGTTGAGTCCTGCAGCTGTCCTCGGAGAATATCAACGAGTTGCACCCGGAACTTTAGGACTGTGACGTGCTTCCAGCTGACATAATCCTTCTCCATCGCTTCGACTTTCTTCTTGGCTTCCTCATATGATCGCGTGCTTGTGCTCCTCCAAACCCGCTTGTTTTGGTGGGAGAACACGCCATACCACACGCCATTTCTTCTTTGAATTATTGAAGCCATTTTCGTTTTTCGACCTCAGTCATCCAATAAAATCAGCCCGAAATGAGTACTCTGAGTCCGCAAGGCAACTTTGCATTGGGTCAGTTCCTGTGAAAGTCAATAGAAGTCAACCTTTGCATCTAGGGGAAACGTAGGAAAACAGCTTCTTTCCCCAATCAGAGTCACTGTCGATGAACGCACTAATCAAAATCGCCAGGCAACAAACCCGCTTGAGTTTGCGGTCTTTGATTTTGCAGAGTTGCTCGAAGGATTGTTCGATACGCTCCGGTCTCACTCTGCCTGCGTTGATCATCTCTTGAATCCTATCCTTCAAGTAATGCTCCATACGGAGGTAGTCGTTCACATCTTGTTCCAGAGCATCAAACCACTCTTGCAGCTGCAGCTTGAACTCATCCACTCGCTTGACGATTTCTTCGCCTTGTTTTCGCCGCACCTCCTGATCCACCTTTTTTCGCTCTTCCCGCCTCGTGATACCCAGCTTCCTGGCGCGATCAAGGACGGCGGTCCTACTCACTCCGAGCTCCTTGGCAATCTCGTTGACTGGCTTCTTGCCATAGAGCGCCAGGACTTGTTCGTCAGTGATCTTTCCCTTCCTCTTATGGTTTGTCGAGTCCATTGTCTACGTCCTCCCGATAATTGAGATCAAGTCCCAGCTTAGCCTCTGCCATCGGGCCAGTGTCTCCTGTATCTCTTGGAACGCGCCCGAGGGTATGCTCCCTGCGCGCTCATAAAGCTCTTTTTGGATCACATCGTCGGCGGTGAGCAGCAATTCTTCCACGAGATTTGCCGCAGGCCCGCCTCTCGCGTGTCGTCTTTGGGGATCAGGCATCTGTAGGACTCCCGACCTCTTGATATCGCCCCCTATCTCTACCGGAAACACTCTCATCATCAACCTCTCGACCCTTCATCGTCTCCAGCTTGATTGTGATGGCTCCCCCTCTTGAAGTCGATCTTCTCGAAGGGAAGCTCCTCGCCATCCTTCCACTTGAAAACCACTATTCCGTCTGGCAGGCGATACATTTCCATCTGGTCAAGAACCCTCCTGTAGGGGCCAGCTTTGGCCTGCTGTTCGAGATACCACTCGTAGGGGTAGACCCGGACTCCATGCTGAAACCAATCCGCAACGGTCCACGCCGGAAACGGCTTGTTCTTGAGAAACCACTTGAGCGTTCTCAAGAACCGCTCCTCGCTCCACCCTTCCTCACGTACCACGTCGAAGAGCAACGCAGCCTTTTCTGAATTGTACTCCGTACCGTAGTTTGCTTCAAGCATCGCCATCGCTCGCGTGAAGCTCTGCGTCGTGACTGGTGGCGAGTCAATCAGAACGAGCGCGTTCACTCCTTGCTCGATCACGCTCGGCGAGGGTCGCTTCAAGATCGCGAAGGCGTTGGATATCCGATTCGTCGTGTCGGAAAGTTGCTCGCGCGTGCTGAGAACTTGTTGTGCTAATACTCCTACCGATGGAATCGCGTTTGTTCGTGACTGCGCCATTTTTGTATTTCCTTTCCATGACTTTCACGTAGTTGTCCGTGTGGAGAAAAATCCAATCGAAATCAACCCGCCATCCTCGTTCGCTCTGACCGAACAAGAATGGTTGCTCTTCCATCGCTTGAAACACCTCCGCTATGTTGAAATCCTTCTCCTTCAGTCGAGCGATGATCCCGTTTTTCCGCCGCTTGGTTACCTTCAACACCTTCGGCAATTCATGCTTCCCGGCAAATTCATTCCAAGTTCTGACAGTCTCTTGGATGGAGGCAGTAATTTCGAGGTCTGGTGCCCGGCTGCCATCACTGTTTTGTATCACTTCTATCTTTATATGTTTTTTTACATGGTCAGTGTATTCGCTGACTGACCCCTCCTCGATTTCATTGACAGTCCTCTCAGCATCTACAGTGGGTCTCAGTGATTTCCCCGACACCCACTGCTCATAATCCTTGTTCAGGGCAATGGTCCTTCCGTTGCTAAAAGTGGCCGGAGTAACCTCGAGCAACACCCGTTTACAGATAAGACTCGTAATATCCTCCGCTACCTTGTTCTTGTGCCGTCCGGTGATCCTTGCCAGGAAGCCAATGCTCAATTCACGTTCTTTCCGGTGAAAACCGTACGTAAGCCGGATGGTGGCAAGAATTATGTCCTTTTGGCCTCCTGAGCAAGGATAGCGGATTATCGCTTCGAGCAACTCATGGGCAATCATTGTGAATCCGTTTTCAGTCTGTGGTGACGCCATTCTATTACCCTTTCGAAAAACAAGAAACTCGTTTCACAATAGTGTTGTGCAGTGAGTGTGATGCGCTATATGGTTCAGTCGCGCGTCGATGATAGAGCTTGTAACTTCTGCCACTCTCTGTGATGTAAAGCGCTTCCCCAAGTTCCGGCACTTGATACGGATGTTTCGGTACAACAAAAACCCCGGCTTCTTGCATAACCAAGATAACTAGCCGGGGTGCTCTTTCGAGGAAACATTAATGCAATTTCTTAGTTCAGTCTCGTCTCATTTAGGTTTCCTTTTTCATGCTATGATGCTGTAGAGAGCTAATCTCACGCGTTGGTGCTCTGTGCATGGGTTGCAACCTCAAGTCATCACTGATTCATGGGCTTGAGCAGAAAATGTATCTGATACGAATTGATAATTGCGTATCACTAGTGCTTCCTTTAGAGATGGGGGCGATCGAAATTGCGTCGCCCACCCCCCTTTTTTGAGCTACTCTCTTTTCCCTCGACAAACTCAGTCAAAGCATTCGCAAAGTGAGCTCGACCTCTATGACTGGTCAATTCATCCAGTGTCGATTGAGGTATGCTGTCAATGACAGAACCGTCCTGCGATCCCTCATGTCTGGCGCATGGAATTGCTCTCATCAATTCACCTTGCGGATTCCACCGCCAATCGCATTTCTCACACTGTCGATGTTTCCTCACTGATTCATCCGCCAAGTATCTTAATAAATTGCCTCCGAGTATTCTGATCTGCTTCGCGGTGCTCTTTTCGGCATTTACATCTACCCTCTTCCTGTAATCACGTTTCTTCACATCCCACGATGCGTTTCCTGATTTCACCGCGCCTATTCTCTTCTTTGTAGCCGTGAGTGCATCAACCAACGACCGGATTTTCGACCTGCTGATCTTCCTTGCATCCATATCCAGAATTAATTTGTTCACGAAGTAGTTCGTTGGTCTCCCTCTAGGCCTCTTTTCAGTCGGACGAGTGGCTCTCTCGTCGTCAAGTATTTGCCGACCCAGAAGATACTCTGAGACAGTTTTCCCAACTACTCCGTGCTTCTCCGTTGCCTCTCTCACGATAAGGTCTTCTATTGCTTCCAAGGCACACATCTGAGTGTAGGTCTTTAGATCTACCTCAGCAGAATTCACATAATCGATATGCATAGTCGGGATTTCGATGCGAATGAAATTGTCCACTACACAATCACCCTTCTCATTGCGGTGTGATCTATTTAGGGCAGTAACGCGTACTTGATTGTGCGGATCCTTCGCTCTTCTAAAGAAGTCCTCGTGAACGTCCGATGATAAGACCGGTCCCAATCCGTGCATAGCACTCTCCGGCACAGTCATACAGCTACTTCGCACACTTGCCTCCGGAATCAATTGAAAAGATTGCAGTCTACGAAACGATTGATATGCTTGAATCCATTTCTGGATCTCTGGTTTTATGGTTTTCGATTCCCTTTTTACTACTGCTGCAGGCTTTGATGATTCCAATTTGATCCTTTCGATCTTTTCGGCCTCGGAATGGATCCGCGAGGAGATTTCGTCTCTCCAGCCCTCTAAAATCCTCTCGCAATAAACCTTTGTGAATTCCTCATCAATTATGTGAGTGCACACTCTTAGCAATTCATTCACGTATTCGACATAAGGTCGTCCTCCGGACAATTCTTGAGTAATTTGTCCGGTTGCTGCATCATATTCATCCCAATCGAAGGGCATTGGTACAAAAACGATAAGGAAGTGGTCTCGTTGTTGTTTTTCGAATTCATCTTTGTCCCAATGCATCACACTTGCCTCCCATTTGATATTTCCGGTGTGATAATCTTCACCTTACGGCGCATCTCGATGTACTCGTGTCTTATGTCGATCATACCTTCTCCGAATCGATGATGATATCGTCCGGGTGGTTGGCCGTGACTATCCTCACCCCGTCTATAACGTCGTGCCCCGGTGTGTCGAACGCTGGGAGTAGTCGCGCCTCCTCCCGGAATGTCCTCCTGTGGTTCTCCTCAAGGCGGACCAAAGTCGGTTTCTGTCCGGTGGCCTTCTCATAAGTCCTTAGTCGAGCTATGAGCAATCCAATAATTCCCAGCTTCTCAATGCCATATGCAGTCTTCATCATAGGATATCAATTCATCAAGTAATTTCAAGAATCCCTCTGCGGACTGAGACCGATGTCTTCTGTCGAATTGTCGATTTCCAAAACGGTTGGACTCTCGGGCAAAGGGCTCTGATCCCGACCGAGTACCTCAGAAATTCGTAACAACGGCTGCCTCAAATCGGCGGCCTCCAAGTGCGAATAGACCTGAGTCATCTGAATCGAAGAGTGGCCAAGGATCTGTTGAACGGTGTAGATAGGCACCGCGTTCTGAACCAACCACGTCGCACCCGTGTGGCGAAGGCTGTGAAAGTGAATGTCGGGTCTTATCGCAGCCTTCCGAACATACTTCTTAAACCTACTGGAAACATACCCAATCGTCAAGCGTTTTGCATCAGGAAAAGTGAAAATGAAATCTGAGGTCCTTTCTTTACATTGGAGAAGTTGGAGTGTCCATGGGTCCATCGGGAGTATCCGCGACTTGCGTGTCTTTGTCCGAAAGTCAGCACTGTTTTCAACATATATGAGTTTGCGATCAAAGTCCACAGAACTCCACTTCAGGTTCACTATTTCACCCAACCTCATCATCGTCGATACGGCAAAGCGCACGATGTCCCTAAACCAATCTTTGTCTATCACACCGACTACTTTTTGGTACTCATCTGGAGTCAAATAGACTGGTCGGCGCTGCGGTATCCTCAGCTGCCTGCATTTCTTGAATGGATTTTCCGGAATCAGACCCCACCTCACCGCCAAGCTGAAGGCCGCTCGCAAGGTCCTGAAGTCAATATTCACTTTGACATCCGAAACCTGTTCAAGCCTCTTGACCTTGAACTGCTCGACCATTTGGGGCGTGTAGTTATTGAGATAATAATCGCCGACCAGCCTGATTAGGTCCCGAAGGGCATATCCATACAAGACCACTGTGCTCGGCGCAACGTTTGTCTTAGCGTACGACAGCACCTGGGTTTGGAATTGCGATAGCTTGAGGCGAGGTTGCTCTGGAACGGATTGTTGCTTGGTGGTGAGAAACTTCAGAGCTGCGGGCTTGTTTCGGGAACCTGTGGAACGCCAGCTTCGGCGACCGTTGATGGTGGTGACTACATAGTAGATTCCATTAGCACGGCGGATGAGGGACGCCATATGACCTCCATACAAGAAAAGAGTGTTAGCAGACTGTTAGCAGCTACTAACACCTGGGGTCAAAAAGTGGCGTTTTTGGTGGACAGGGACGGAATCGAACCGCCGACACATGGATTTTCAGTCCATTGCTCTACCATCTGAGCTACCTGTCCGAAAATTTCCGAACTTAGCAAGCGGCAGCGCAGCTAAGTTCGTGAAATTTTCAGGATCCCGACGCCTTTTGTCGGGATCCGAAATTCAACTTGTCTCTCAGCCGTCCCAGGCAAACAAAGCCAAGTTCGTGAAATTTTCAGGATCCCGACGTCTTTTGTCGGGATCCGAAAATCAAAATCTTTCCGTCGGGGGCGGAGAAGCTAAGTCGTTGAAATTTTCAGGATCCCGACGCCTTTTGTCGGGATCCGAAAGTCAATTTGTCTCTCAACCATTCCAGGCAAACAAAGCCAAGTCTGTGGAATTTTCAGGATCCCGACGTTTTCGGTCGGGATGCGAAAATCAAAATCTTTCCGTCGGAGGCGGAGAAGCTAAGGTCGTGAAATTCTCAGGATCCCGACGCCTTATGTCGGGATCCTATTTGCCTTTATATATCGAATTTTTGGTGGAAAATCAAGAAGTCCCTCGCTCCTCTCAGTCGTCTTCTGTCTCTGGTCGCTGACTTTTCGGCAAGTTGATCTTGTTCGCATCGAGCACCCAGATTCCACGACCGTGCGTGCCGATCGCGATGATGTTGTCGCGCGGATGGATGACGAGGTCGTGCACGTAGGTCATGGGGAGACCTGTGCCGAGCACATTCCACGACTTGCCACCGTCCGCGGTCACATAGACGCCACAGTCAGTGCCGACGTAGAGGATATTCTTGTTCTTCGGATCCTCGCGGATCACGTTCACCGGCCCGAGTGGTATTCCTTTTGAAATGTCGGTCCAGGTCTTTCCGTAGTTCGTCGATTTCCACACGTATGGCGTGAAATCATCGTCACGCTTTCCGTTTTGTGTCATATACACCGTTCCCATCTCAAATGAAGACGCGACGATGCGCGAGATCCATTTCTGGTAGGGCAAGCCATCCATGATTTCCTGCCAGCGTTTCCCCCCATCTCTCGTCATGTGGATCTTGCCGTCGTCTGTCCCGACGTAGACTAATCCATATTTGAGCGGCGACTCAGAAATCGAGGTGAGAGTGTGATACGAGATATCACCCATCTCTGACGCGGTGCTGTATGTGAGGTCGGAACTGATCTGTTCCCACGTGTTGCCTCGGTCGAGCGACCGGAGGAGATATTGCATTCCGTGGTAGACGATGTCCGGATTGTGTGGAGAGATGGCGAATGGAGCTATCCACTGTCCGCGCAGACGCGGCTCGTCTTCATATGTACGTGGCAGGAGGCGCTTTGTCGTGCCTTTCACAACGTCCGAGCGCGCAATCGTTCCGTAGAATCCGGCTGAATAGACAATCGCCGGGTTCTCAGGATTGATGGCGTGGCTTGAGCCTTCGCCGCCGGGGGCTGGATCGAACCTCACCGCCGGGATCTTGTCGCGCCCCTTGCTCAAATCGATCACACCACGGTAGCTGCCGTAGTCCTGGACCGATCCATACACTCTGAATGGCGTATCCATATCGTACGCGATATCGAAGAACTGTGTCGTCGGCATACGGTCGATGAAGCTCCGCCAGTTCTTGCCCTTGTCGTACGAGACATACGCGCCGCCGTCATTGACATTGACGAGGTAGCTCGAGTTCTCAGGATCAATCCACAGTCCGTGATGATCGCCATGCATACCACGAAGGGGCTTAAACGTCTTGCCGCCGTCGGCTGACACGTTCAGGCCAAGACCCATCGAGTAGACAGTGTTCTCGTCGTTCGGGTCAACACGAATCTGGCCGAACACCCATCCGTACGTCGCCGAATGCCTCTCCATGTATTGTTTCGTCGTATCCGTCAACCCGCTCACCTGTTTCCACGATTCCCCGCGGTCATCCGAGCGAAAGATCATTGCTCCCTTGATGACGGCTCCCATCGACCGGCCGTACGAATCCAGTCGGCTGCTGTCTGCGGCGCGCGCAATCTCATAGTTGTCGACAAGCGCGTAGAGGACATTCGGATTGGATCGTGCGATGTCGATACCAATACGTCCCCGGTACTTCGGGTCTGGCAGCCCGCTGTTGATTTGCTTCCAGGTCTTGCCGCCGTCGGTCGATCTGTGTATTCCACTGCCGGTATAGTCCGGCTTGTTGCGTGGGTCGTTCCATCTGAGCCGGATGCGCTGCCACGTTGCAGCAAAGAGCGTCTCGCTGTCCTTCGGATCCATCACAAGATCGATGGCACCAGCCTCACTGCTCACAGACAGCACCTTCTGCCACGTCTTGCCCCCGTCTGTGGTTTTGTAGACACCGCGCTCGGGATTGAACGTCCACTCATGGCCGGAGGCAGCGACGTACACAATGTCCGGATTCTTCGGATGGATAACGATGCGCGGGATCGTGTAAGTGTCTGCCAGCCCCACATGCTGCCAGGTTTTTCCGGCGTCAGTCGACTTGCAGACGCCGCAGCCGGCTTGTGAACTGCGGAAAATATTCGCTTCGCCAGTGCCAATCCAGACGATGTTTGGATCAGACGGCGCGATGGCCACATCTCCGATCGTTGTGGACGCAGCTTGGTCAAAGATCGGTTCCCACGTGGTCCCTTCGTTTTCAGTTTTCCACAATCCGCCCGACGCTGAAGCAACATAGATCGTGTAGTTTTTCCCTTTCGGCGCGACCACATCGACATCGATGCAGCGCCCACCGACGTTGGTCGGTCCGACGAATTGCCACTTCAGGTCTTTGAAAGGCGAGTTCTTCTTCATCTCCAGATGCTGTTCAAATCCCTTCAAGCGGAGCGCCGGGTCGGTTGACTGGACACGGGCGGGTTTCTTCGCTTGGAATGCAAATGCCGACGATACGAGAATACACATCGCAACGGCAAGTACTCTTCGTGATGAAATCGGCGGACCCATGATGGTCTCCTTCAGATGGTTGATGAACTGGTCAAGGCAACCGTGTGTCTTTTCACACTGATGAAATGATTGATCACAAACAGCGCAGACGACATGACGCTCCTGACGGAGCTCGACAATTCTGTTTTAACAAAATCTACAAGCCTATCGTCCCTAACGGGACTCACGAAGCGACATGAAATCAGCCTGATCTGGACGCTCCGTAGGAGCAAAATGTTTCTAGATTGTCCATACAAGGAAGAAATGAGCCCCAGCGGGGCGGAATGCTGTCTTTTCAAGGGTTCCTGACCGTCTCGATGAGATGGAAAGAGACTTCTGCAATCGCTATAAGGTCGCAGGTCATTGTTGTCTCCGTTGTTAGCCCGAGCGTCGACAATCAGGCTAATCATCATTGACCAACTTGATGAGGACGTTTACCTCCTTTGTCATAGTAGGAATCTCAAGTCTACTCAAATCCCCATCGTGAATCACTTCAGCCAATTCTATTTCTTTTCCGTCTTGTTCCAATCCGGAGGCTCGACGATGAGCAGATTGTGCACGAAAAAGTCGTATCGCTTCCGATCGCCGTAGGCTCCACCCGTTGTGTGACCCTGACCCGGTAGAACAATCAGGTCAAACGTCTTGTTCGCCTTGACGAGTGCGTTGACCACCTGCATGGTGGATGCGGGATCGACATTGGTGTCCATTTCTCCTACGGAGAGGAGAAGCTTGCCTTGGAGTTTATGCGCGTTACCCACATTGGACGAGGCAGCGTAGTCGGGACCAAGCGGCCATCCCATCCACTGTTCATTCCACCAGATCTTGTCCATCCGGTTGTCGTGGCAGCCGCACGAGGATACGGCGACTTTGTAGAAGTCAGGATGAAACAGAAGCGCCCCCAGAGCGTTCTGTCCGCCGGCGGAGTGTCCGTAGATCCCGACCCGACTGATGTCATAATAAGGATACTTCGCGGCGACAGCTTTGTGCCACAAGATCCGGTCCGGGAAACCGGCGTCGGCGAGGTTCTTCCAGCAGACATCGTGAAAAGCCTTGGACCGATTGGACGTGCCCATACCGTCGACCTGGGCGACGATGAATCCCAGCTCAGCGAGTGACTGCATCGAGTAGTATGGACTGAACGATTTCGGGACGAACGAATCTTGCGGCCCGGCATAAATGTATTCAATGACAGGATAGACCTTGGACGCGTCGAAATTCATCGGGCGGATGATGATTCCCCAGATGTCGGTCTTACCGTCTCTGCCGAGCGCCTTGAACGACTCCGGTGGACGCCAGCCTGTCGCGAGCAGGTCTTGAATGTCGGCGCGCTCAAGTTCTCCCAGCACCTTCCGATCCGATGTGCTCCGGAGCTCGCAGACGGGAGGAAGATCAACGCGCGACCACGTATCGACGTAGTAACTCATATCCGGGGAGAAACTTACGGTGTGATTGGCATCCGATTCGGTCAGCGGGCTGAGTCCCGTTCCGTCGAGATTGATCCTGTAATAGTTGACAAAGTAGGGATCTTTTCCTGGAACCATGCCGCTCGCTCGGAACCAGATCTGGCCCTTCTCTTCGTCGACCTTTTCCACGCCTCGAACAACCCAATTTCCTTTTGTGATTTGGTTCTTGACTTTCCCGGTCACACCGTCGTACAAGTACAGGTGGTTCCAACCATCGCGTTCCGACATCCAAATAACCTCTTTTCCGTCCTGGAGATCATAGCTGTATCTCTTGCCGGAATAACAGAAAAACGTCTTACTCTCCTCATTGATGATGATTCGAGCTTTCGCGGACGAAGCGTCGACTTCAATTACTCTATAAACCTGGTGCGCTCGCTGGTTGTATTCGAAAGTGAATGCCCGGCTATCTTTCCGCCAGACGAGGTTCGACATATCGTACGCGTTCGGAAAAAGAGAATTGTCAACGATGAATTGCCTCTTCGACTCGACAAGAAAGAGCACCGGCTGCTCGATGTCAAGCGCGTCCCCCGGCTTCGCATACTCAATAGTGGAGTATTTGGGCTGGAGCTGATCAGTCGGCGAAGATTCGATATACTGGATCTTTCGTTGATAACCGGGCCGGACGCGATAGCCCGCGAGTTTCTTCGAATCCGGAGACCAGCTGATTGACTGAAGTGTGTAGGAGTTCCCCTCCGAGCCATCGAAGCTGAGCGGAACATCCTCTTTCTTCTCTTTTGAACGGACGTAAACGTTGTAGTTCTTCATGAACGCTTCCCATTTCCCGTCTGGGGAGACTTTTGGTTCCTGAGGCTGGGGTAGAGATACCTCGGACAGTGGCTGCATTGGACGAACCCTGCGCTCGATCGGGCCCAGCTTCTTGCATCTGTAGTCGGACAAGCTGCATTTCCATCTTGAGTCGCCAACCTCGAACTCGATTGCCTGTTCATTGTCGACAAAAATGATGGCCATGAAGGGAAGATTCAGAGCCGTGTATTTCTCGCCCGTGGCGGCTGAAAGCGAATCAGCGAGCATTTGATGATCAAAAGCCGGTTTCTTTTGGAGCGTTGCCGCATCAACGAGCACGAATTCGTTGCCGCCTTTGACCGATTTCCTGTACCAGAACCGGCTGGTCGTGTCGATCCACGTGACTCTTCCCGGGAGATTTACTGCAAGCCCCTGGATTCTGTTGCGGAGGCTGTCAGCCCGTTGATAATCGGCCAATGTCCCTTGAGCGAGGATTAGTGCCGGCAGAATAAGGAGGCTTGAAACCAGAGCAAATCCCCAGAGAAGAAAGCGGTGTCTCATGATGTCTCTCCTTTGCAATGATCATGCACCTCTACGTCCTCTTTACGCAACCTCGAAGATAGCCTAGAGAGTCGGTCGAAAAGCCTTGCCACAAAGTCGCGAAGACACCAAGGCGTGTGAGAACTTTACTTTTTCTCTTCTTTTTCTTTGTGCCTTAGTGTCTTTGTGGCCAATAGTGGGTTTTCGTCCGCGCTTCTAGAACGCCATGGTGGGTGCGCGGCGCATTGATCGAAGTGACGCATCACTCCAGCACTTTCGCTTTGATCAACGTGAACGAATGCGGAGGAAAACTGTACACGAATCGCCGTCCACCTCCTGTATTGAAATCCTTCTGAACGGTTTTGACGCTTTGATTCGTGGGGCCGTTTTGCGCCTTCGGATCAGATGCATTCACCTCATAAGCCACGGCGTCCTTGGCAAACTGCCCGCTTTGGTTGACGATCTCTGTCTCTATGGACTGATCACGATGTCGATTGACCACATTGATGACAACGGTACTAGTCCTCTCGTCATATGCTGAGGAAACATCGAGATATGGGACTTTCTTGAACTTACCAGCATCATACGTATCACAAGCAACAAATGTCTCCAACGAAGTGCCGAAACAATTGCCAGCAAAAAGTTGTAAGGGATAGTAGATTGTCTGCAGCCAGAGTTTGCCATTGTCCACTTTCATCGGTGCAATGACATTCACGAGCTGCGCCATGTTGGCAATCTTCACGACGTGAGCGTTCCTGACAAAGCAATTGAGAAACTGTGCATCGACAAGAACATCCTGCAGATCATAGGTTTCCTCAAGCTTCTGTTCGTTCCAGGCCCGATACCAAACATTCCACTCATCAAACGCAATATGAA
>Ga0315274_10005219_pt1 | contig 18997 bp, 35 predicted proteins | sample YL17G02_20_MG_FD_203700 | JGI IMG/M metagenome (GOLD analysis project Ga0315274, IMG submission 203700) | Sediment microbial communities from Yellowstone Lake, YNP, Wyoming, USA - YL17G02_20 | ecosystem: Environmental > Aquatic > Freshwater > Lake > Sediment | place: USA: Wyoming | collected... | reverse complement strand
GCTGTAGGGTGGGGCACACCCGAATCTACGCTCACGGAGATTGGAACCTCTGGTTCAATTAGCACATTGAACTAAGTTCCGGTCAATGAAGTGAGAATCTCCCGACTTTAGTCGCGGAGAGTGTCAACAGATTTATAATGTCAATCTGATTTAAGTATACTCATTGCACTAATTATTATTACTGCTCCACCAACAATTACTATCATCGGAATTAAATCGAGTGCTGTCGCAACCGTATTAGTTATATTTGTTTGGGCAGAGGCAAGTTCTGAGGTTGCTGGTATGGCAGGCATGGAAGTTAGTAACGAATTTAGTATAGTTCCTGATATAAGAAAAATTGTACCCCCGGTTATAAATGTTACGATCAGAGATATTATACCCCAGCTACCTATACCCCAGCTACCGGATGGTTTTTCTTTTGGTGCCTCTTGAGTTGATGCATTCTTTTTTATTGTTTGTTGGATGTATGGATCGATTTTGTTTGTAATTGGGGTCTCTATTTGTTTAGTATGATTGAATAATTTTTTAATTATTGTATCTTTCATTATATATGCAATAAGTAAAGTTATACCAATAAGACCGATTATAATAAGTTGTGTTTGATCAACTGATGGAATTTCTGTAGTCTGATAAATGGTAGATCCTATTATACCAATTGTAATTAATATAATAAGTGCTGATAATATAATTGATATTTTGTTGTAGGATCCATCTTTATTTTTAAACATAAATTATTATTTATAAGTTGCATATAAAAGTGTAGTGATTAAATTTATAATATTAAAGAATGTCGATTCCATTCTGGAACCGACATCCGGTTTTCGACACACTAAAAAAATTGTTGGTCTTATTACTATACTGGTTATTGGTAGGAGAGATTACTCTCCCTTGCCAAGAACTCCTGCTACGATACCGATAATGAACACGGCTGCAAGAACGAATAGTCCGAGCGCCAAGAAATTGAAAGCTGTGCCGGTATTATTCAGTACGTTTGTTAATGAGGTTGACAGAACTGACCTTGTGATTGACGGCATGGAGCTTTCCATGTTAGCGACAACGACGAGCCCGACCATCATAGTAACGGCTGCAATCACAACCGTGAGAATGAGGGAGACCATGTCAATTCCACCATCTGCTTTCTTAAACATTTTTCACTTACACCTCCACTGGTTAATGATATATATGTCATCAATATATAAAGGTTACTGAATTTAAATTAACTTACCCCTGTTTTAATTGTGTTAATATCCATATGATGACTACAAAAATTATGCCAACAATTATGATTATTGTAACCAGTCCAAGTGAATGCGATATTTCAGAAAGAGAGGCTGTCTGGTTTGTAATATCCATTTATCCACCTTTTTTATATGTTATAATTAATGTGGCCAAAGCTATAAATGCTATAATAATAAATAATCCATAAATAAGAATGTCGGTATAACTTAGTTTTATTGAATTAATAATAATAACCGGGGCATCCATTGTTATGGGTCTGGTTATAGTAATGTTCATATTAATCCTCAAACAAATCTTTTAATGGGTCATCTGGTTTAATTACTGGTGTATCTTGTGGCAGCGGTGCTTCTGATTTTTTATCATGCGCGCGCACCGGGATTATACTTAAAATCATTTCGTCCTCATCATCGATAACATTAAATTCTGCTGGGACACTATCATCATCTTGTGCGACAGGTTTGAATTCACCCGGTGTCCTGTCTATAGCCACAGAGAGTCCTTCTATACCAGATGGGAATACTATATCATAATCAAACGTGGGGCTTTCTATCGGTTCATTCTTCTCGCGCTCTTTATCTTCTTCATCATCTTTGTTTGGTTTAAGAGTTACAAGAACGCGCGGTTGTTCTTCTATTTTATTGAATCGTGCCCAACCCCATGCATCACGCTCAATATAATATTTTCCTTGGGGTAATGTAATAGGAGCTGTTTTCCAGATTAATGATTCCGATGGGGCACACGCTCCTTTCATATAAATCCTGTACATAACCTTTGGCCGGATGCGTCCATCGATATCTGTATAGCCATGGCATGCAAGGTACAAAGATATGTTCCTCTTACGCAGCGCGCGCATAATATCTTTGAACCATAAGTTAAGATGCCAGCGCGCCCCGGATGGACTGACTGGCAAGAGCTGATCTGCTTCATCTATAAAAACGCTGATGTGCTCTAATGTTTTATTAATTCTTAACCAGTCTATAAATTCAAACCACCATATAATAGAGTCAACTTCTTTTTTCTTAAAAAGCTCATCTCCTGCAACTCCACGTTTTTGGATCATCTTTTTTAATCGGTCTGTAAGTGTGTACGTTGTTGGTTCATAAACAACATTGATACAACCATGTAATAGTTTTGAATATAAGTCTTTATTACTTTTATATACAATTATCTCTGGTAGCTTAGATCTATCGTACTCAGATAAATCTTCATCGCATTTAAATGAAACGGTATCTATGTCATCGCGGTGTATGAATACTCGTGTACGATTGTAAGGAAGCCATGTCCAGTAATCTTCATCCCCACCTCTCCATATGCTTGTCTCAAATTCAAGGACATTGGTTACTGTATTATAACATTGTACTGTTTGGGCGAGTGTAAGAAAGAGTGTTGTCTTACCAGATCCTTTAGATCCATATATTACAGCAGTCACTCCACCAAAGTCATTATTATGTACAGTTAACTCTGTAGTGAGCCTCCTGCCTTCAAGTGCAGGTAGCTTACTCCGTACTCTCATTACTTATTAACTCCCGTTGCTCCTGTTGGTTGTCCGGGTTGTGAAGTTCCCGGCATCTGCGGAATTTGAATCGTGAACATATCTGATGATAATGTGATCAAACCTTCGCTGACAGCTATCCTTAGTAAGTTATCTCTAAGCTCAGATATAATCTTAAGTGAGTCTTTCCATCCACCATGGTCTTGTTCAAATAATTCAACAGCTTGTTGCCAGCGGGATCTAAAGTGGGAGAAGAGTTCCCTGTATGTAGTTTTACCATCCAAGGATACCCGGTTGAATTTACCAAGACCTTGAAGAATAGCACCTTCATAGGTAATCATATGGTTCACTTCTTCAACTCTCGCCCATGGGTCAAACAAGTACGTGTACGATGCAATGATAACACCCAAGGTGTCCTGTAATTCTCCGATATCTGTCGCAGTCCCCGGTTGTGGATCAGTTTTATCTTTTGACATAGTACGTACTACAAAGAAGCCGACGATATTTATAATTTACCAGTAGTTTTAATAGTTATCCATTTATAAGACATAAATTGCCCGAATAAGTCCATATGGTGGGTAAAAAAACAACTAGTAAAACATGTAGGAATCTCGCGGGTGCGTCACGTTTCAATAAATGAGTAGAGGGGCATTTGAATTTTGGATTTGGGGCCACCCAGTGGCCTGCCGGACTAGGTAGTATACAAGGCTGTATCTGGTTTATTTTCAGGATTTGAAGGTATATTGGTCCCGCTCCAATCTCCAAGCATGCAAATCATTCCAAGTTTATCTTGTAATGTAAATGGAACTGTACGGTACGGTTCAACATCCTGATGGAAATCTATTGAAGATATTATTCTGTTTTCGAATTGTGGAAATAGTGCCAGCAGCCAAGCCATTCTTGTTCTTCTTAAAGCCTTTGAATCAATACCTGTTGGATCCATCCCGGCTTTTGCGGCCCATAATTTCAGGTTTCTGTTTAGCTGGTACGATTTAATATTCATACGTTCATTTAATTTTATAAACAGGATAACATTATTCATATCAGTACGTGACAGGTATATCTTTCTATCTCTGAATCGCATTATATTATCCCATTCATTATCTTTAAAATATATTATACGTTTATCATAATCAATCATATCTGGATAATCAAATACATAATTATATTCACTAATTCTAAACCCAGTAGAGAAAATATATATAAATTTTATATAAGCATCTATGTGTGATATTTGTCTATATAATTTATAAATTTCATCTGGAACTAAAATACGTTGTCCATTTAATGCAAACATACATAAATATTATGTATAGTAATAATTAAGAGTTGTGATTATATATTGATTATATAATATTGTAATTGTGGACATAATTTATTTAAAGTAGTTTAATCTGTATAAAATGATTATAGTATATATAATGAGTAAATGTTAAATCATAATTAATGTTAGTTAATATTATAATTAAATATTATTTTTAATATAATTGGATTGCTTATAATAATTTAATTAGTATATTGTTTTTAAATATTGTAATAGTGGTAATACATTATTAAATGTTATTTATATATGTTTAAATAGTTTATGATAACAATTAAATACTGCTCCAAAATTATTAATACTATGCCAACCCAGTACTAGTATGGAAACAAGGTACTGGATTAAACAACGCGGCCCGCGCGGACTCGCCCCGGAAGAAGTTGCAGATTTAATGTTTTTAGCAAAGGGTCAGCGGTCTATGATAGCAGATCGTGAAATCCCATTGATAATAGAACAAATAGATGATAATGGGCATATATTCGAGTATAAGCCAAAATATGGTAATATACTTAGTAAAAATAATCGCCATGGTGAGTACATTAAAAAAATCTATGGGGATATCAGTGATGCCCAAAGGAGTCGCATAGCCGATTCTTTATTCATTATGCATGATAAAGAGATTGAACGGGTCAGAAAAAAGAAACCATCTGTCCAAAAATCAAAAATAAAAGTTAAGAAGAAAATCAGGAAAAAATGAGTTAAAATTTTCTTTTAAAGAAAAATGATTTTTTAAATTTTTTATTTACCTGTTTCTCGACTGGTTTTCCTATGATATTTTTTGATAAGGAGCCTGTAAGTAATATTTTATCTGATTTTACACCATTATGCATGATAGTATCTCTTTGATTATATGTCAAATCTCTTTTTTTCGCCAGATATGGGTTGCCTTCAGATTTGCTGAAATAATATCCATATCTCATATTATTTATGGCTTTACGTGATATTCTTCCAATAGCTTCAAAATCAACTTTGCGCTCATTATGTTGAGTTACCCCGGTCATAAATTTTTTGGCATGTATCATTTCATGGGTTGCGGCTTGCTCATCATTTCGTGCATGTGGGTTAATATATAAATCAACCATTTTCTTTCGTTTATTGAGTGTACGAGCATCTATACCAGTAAATGTCCCGGTAAAAGCAATCCAGTCATTGGGTTTTGCCGGGGGAGACTGGGTAGCATTATGGTCTTTATTAAACATATCATACCATATATTTCCAATCTGGAGTTGTTCTTTTTTGGTAAAATTCCGGTTATAATAATTTACAAACTGGTCCCCTGCCCTGTCACGTTGTACTTGGTTATTCGGATTTCCATGGACGTATATTTTTGTCCCGGATTTTGTTCTTACGATTGTTGTATTTTCTTTTTTGAGTTTTGTCATGGTTATTTTTTCTGTCGTTTTGCATTGGGCTTTACTTTTTTATGACAGCGATATTTTGCCGGAACATATACACCATGACTTATTGCATCAATATCTTTTGGATGCATGGTAAGTAAACCTTCAAAGTCTTTCGGGTACTTTACATCCATTGTAACAAATTGCGGGGTCTGCTTTGTAATATTTCCAAATAATTTCATATCACTGTATTTTACATCTATCCTGTCCATGTTAGTCATTAATCACCTTCATATTATTGTATTGAGTTTAAGATATATTAATGTATTGTAGAAAGTTTAAAATAATATGATCTCTTATATATGTATGGAGATTGATATGATACGAAATTTAGCGCGGGTCGCGGGAAGGGGAGCGAGAATAATTCGTCCTCACAGGAAAGGTCTTGGGAAATTCGGGTCAAAAAGAGTGGGTGTCAGGAAAGATACTGTAGATACATATGCAATTTGATTTTAATATAACTTTTAATCTCGATGATATTATTTATAAAAGAAAGCCAATGCCAACGCATTTGAGTTTTGGGCACCTTTCTCGGCTTGCACACACATCTCATGATTCTGTAAACCGCCGGTACAGGAAGTTTATGAGATTTAAAAGATCAGAAGATTCAGATATTAATAAAGCGCGTGCCAAACGATGTTGTGATATGGTTAAAAAACACATTCATGATCTTAAATGGGTGCGCGCATATTTGAAGAAACATAGTATGCATACTGATCATCCTGTTTTCACCGGTAAAATTAATACGTGGATTGAGGAATGCGAGCGTGTCCATGAGCGGTATAAACAACATATAAAAAATTTATAATGCGAAAATCGTGTGCCCGCCAAAATAATTGTTTATAATTGCTATTGAATTAATAATTAGATATGAGATAAAAATCCATCTGGTCTCATTATCTTTTGTAACATTTTTGTGATACCATATCCAATAAAAATTACCGATCGTGCAGAAAATAAAACCCATTATCCTGAAATTTGCATTAATAGAACCAACAAGGGTGGCGCCGACTATAGACGCGATAACAAAATAATGCTTGAATTTAAAATCAGACAGATGCATAGCCTCTATATTAGAGATTATAGAATAAAAGGATAGTGGTTATTTACATCCACAGGATTTCTTTTTGGATTTTCGTTTGCCTTTGGATTTGGTGGGTTTCTTTTTTCGGAGGCCGATATATTTGTTTCGTAATGTACCTCCACGTCCAAGCGGTCCCTCTTTGGAGGGATTCGTAGCCATATCATAAATCGTATTACCTTCCATATCCATTGAATCTAATCTTTTTTCCATTAAATCGGCTCTGGCCTTTCTTTTTTCATCATTTGAATATGTTTTACCAAACATTGCCATCTCATATCACCTATACTAATATTAACTTAATAGTATAAAAAAGTATGGTTGATTACTTACAACCGCAATTTTTCTTTTTTGACTTTCGTTTGGTTGCTTTAGCTTTCTTACCTTTCTTTTTACGGAGTCGTGTTTGCTGCTCTAAGTCAACCATATTTGATTTGATTTGATCCCATGCTTCCGGGTTCTTAGTATCATCTACGAATTCTGTCATTCTTAATCACCTGTAATATAATATTACTTTATAGTATAAAAAAGTATGGATTAATTGACAAAGCAATTAATATCAGCGTCATTGCATAACCGGCGGTGATTGGAATAATAAGAGGTACACGATAATCGGGTGTATATTTGGATTTTAAACTCAAAATGATGAGTGTGCATGTACATGCTATCATAAATGAAAAGATGAATGTCATAATAAATACTGGAGAGATATAAAACGAGGTTATCAGGATAATATCAATTGCAATCATGTCTGCCCCACCCAATATTGCTTTAGCATTATTATAATGACAATCCGGGCATTCTGTAATATCAGATTTTTTTGTAAAATTATAATCACATTTTGAACAGATTTTGGGGTTATATAAAGGATCTTTTATATTTGCAAGTATTATTGTAATAATAATCACAATAAGAATCGATGCAATAGATAAAATTAAAGATGGTATTATGATTTCATTAAAGAAAAGTTTGAGAATAAATGCAAGTATTGCAAGTGGTATTCCAAGGTATGCAGCATATCTCCAGATTTTTGGATCTACCATGCGTGTTTTATAATCACTGATACATGCTGGTATTAATGATGCGAAAACGCATACTATTGATAAATATGTTAAAGCATCTGCAATCATAAAAAATTTAAGTTGTGGGTTCGGTAGTGACGGGTTCGGTCAGATCTCCGTAATTTGAAGTCTCTTCTGAACTTTCTGTAAAGTATTCGTCAAGCCGTTTATCAATAAATACGGGAATATATTCATCGAGTGTAGTAAGTTTTTCATTTGCGCGATTGATAGCTGTCGCAAGTTCAATGTAACGATTCTCTTCGAGATTGGTAAGTCTTACAACATCTCCGGTAAGTTTTGAAATTTCGGCATCCATAGATTGTATAAGTTTTAGAAGACCTTTAAAATTGTTTATTTCTGTTGCTACTTTTTCAAATGCCTGATCAACTTTTTCAAGATACGATTCTATAGCCATTATGCGCGCATTAAAATCTGGCACTGGATTCAATACAGGATTATCAGTAGGTTTATCCATTGAGGCCGGAATTTTCTCGCTTTTTAATCTGGTCTCATTTTTAATATCCTGTTGAGATTTGATTCCCATATTACATCACCTTTGGTGTAATAATTTGTTTCTCCAGAGTTGCTAGTCGGTCAAGCTTTTTATTAATATATGAATCGTATGTATCAACTTTCATCATATCATTTTTAAGTCTATCTCTGGTTCTTTCAAGAACCGGAATAACTTTAAATTGCTCTCTTTTTCGTTTTTCTATTACAGGTACATTAGTTTCCATTTTAATCATCACCTGTTATATATTATTATAACAGATATAAATAGTTACCTGTTATTATAAAAAAGTTATTTGCATTTACATTTTTTTCGGTTTGTTTTAGATGTGATTGATTTATGTACGCGTCGTCTTGCCAAACGTCGTTTTCTCCTTAATTCACTGACCCAAATATCCCATACTGCGGTTGTTCTTCCATCAAGACGTATCGGAATATGCATTTCGACATGACCCCTGTTATGAAGGTGTTGCATGGCCTCTTCCGGAGGAGCGTCGCGCGGCTCTATTATTACATGAAATCCATTTGCATATAATTGCCCTGCTCTTGTATCAGCCTGTGTTTTTGATGTCACAACCATATCAAGATCATATACTATACCTTCAAATGTTCTACGATCATTTTCTGGATCGCCAAATGGATCGCCACGTCGTAATATACCCATTAGTTACACCTGCATCTTTTCGTAATTGATTTTTTATTATTTTTCTTTCTGTTATGTGGACCGGTCCAGTCTGTTATTCGTCTTTGTTCAGTAAGAATTTCTTTTACATATTCTTCTATTACATCCCTGAATATTTTTGGAGTCATATAAGAATCGGAAATAAAAATTTTTGGTTTCATATAGGTGCCTTCTACGCATAATGTAACTTCTGCACGTACTCGTTTATATCCCATGTCATTTGTTTTAATAGTAATGAAAGTTACAGTGGAGGGATCCATAGGAGGAATTAAATGTTCTTTTAGTCGCCCATTTAAGTAGTACCAGTATGCTGTGCTATCCATATTATTTCCTCTTGCATTTACATACTTTTTTTACAACTTTTTTTGGCCGGTGTGATTTTATTGGTTTTCTTTTTGGTTTTCTGAATGTTTTAAAAGGCTCTTTAATTTTATAATATCTCCATGTTCCGATTAATTCATCTTCTCGCAACCCGGTTTCTGTTGGGATACGAATTTTTTTATTTATTAATTCATTTGCAAGTGCACGCGCCTGTCGGCGCATATCTTCATCATTATTTACACCGTTAACATCTGTAAAATATTCTGGGGCGATTAATGTTGTTTGTGCTAATAATTCAGAACCATAATACACTAAAAAATATGATGTTATTAAATTATCTTCTCCTTTCTCTATAATCTCTTTTACATATATTATTGGCTTACCATGGTATAATTTTGGTTTTTTCGTGTCTTGTATAAATTTTCCTTGTAAAGTATTATACCAATAGTATTCGCGTATGGCTTTTTTTGCATCATGTTTCATGTAAAAACTATTGTACACATCATCTGTTATATTTCCATTAGCATCAATAATATAGCCATCTGATGTGGTAGTTATAAATTCTTTGTCAGGAGTTTTATATACTTTCATTCTTGCATCTCCTTTTCAAATATATTTCGATCAAATCATTATTTAATGGTAGAGTTTCTATATCATTATATACCATATGCCCGTTATAATCTTTTATAGTTACCGCGCGTAAATCCGGCACTCCTATGGTATTAACAATTTTTTCAATAGAACGCACATCTGGTTTAGTATGAGATGAAACAGATTGTTCCCCGTCATTATACCAATAATATTTTTTTATCATTATACACCTTATAAGTAATAGAAGGTGATAGTATAAAAAACTTATTGATTATATATCATCTGATTTATATTTTTATGTTTTGGTTTTCTTATGATAACCTGTTTTGATCCTTGAGAGAGATCAATCTGGCATATTTTTACTGCATCCGGTTGAAGATGCCATAAACTTGTTTTATTTGATTTTCCTGATTTTACAAACCAGTTTGAACAATTTAATCGTCTCATGTCACTATTTGAAATTTCCGGGAAATTAGTACGGACATCATTCCAAGACCATTTTCCACTACCATAAGTTTTATATATTTTTTTGAGGATGCCGATCCAATAAGGACGCGAACAACCCATTAACAATCCCATATATCCTGCCATAAGTGTGTCACCATCCTATATATTAATATATAATACTATTTAAATATTGCTATGTTTTATGTATAACAGTTATAAAATCGGAAAAGAATATGATTTAGAGATATATTGAATTTTATATGTTTTTTGTTTTTTTCTTAAACGCGGATTTTAACGCATTTTTGAATCCTGAACCCATGCCTTTTCCTCTGGTATAAGCATCATTTAATTGTTTTATTTCATTCGGGGTTATAAGGTTTGGGCGGAATGTCTGGCCACCGACATTAAAACTTACTTTATTGCTTGACCCATTAAAGATATCTGCAATTTGTTGTCGCATTTCTTCTTTCTTATCCAGATTAAAATCTTCTTCTTTTGGTTTATATTGTTTAATTGCCAGTGATAAGAATAATCCAAGAAGATCTGGATCCAATTGTGCCCACGACGGATTTTGTTCCCCGATAAGTTTGATAATCTCCCTCACATCTTCATCGGATAGTTTAAGATCTTTTTTAGATCGTTCAATTGCCTTTAATCTTTTTGTCTCTGCTTCTCGTTCTTTGGCAGCCGACCAGTTTTTCCTCATTGTATCTATAACTTTCATAATATCCTCCATCAATTATATCACTTCAGCTTTGATAACACTTTGGGTTTCCCCCGCAATCTGACCACCAATCATTTGAGGTAGTAACAGGAGTTATTCGTACAGTGGGGACTGTGGTTCTGATTATGGGTGTTTGGTCACGATCAACCGAATTACTACACGACATTTTATTTGTTTTATAAATATTATATTCACAAATATTGTTGAGAGACGCATAATTATCAATAATAATCCCATAGCCTAAATTATCATATACATTATTTTCATTAATGGTATTTAAATCAGATTGTGCGTCTGCCCGTATACCGTCAATATTATTGTATAATGTATTTTTAATGATAGTATTTGAAGATGAACTAATCATCATAATACCATTTTTATCTGCATTTCTTATGGTATTATAAGTAATGGTATTTAATCCGGATCGGTATATCCAGATTCCATGTACTGTCTGGTAAATGGTATTTTTTGTAATAATGTTTCCTGTACTTCCCGGAGTAATAACAATTCCGCCTTCCATAAATTCTTTATTTCCTGAATTAGTAATAGTTAACCCTGATATAACATTATTACTTGACTGGATGGTTATATCAGATCCTGATCCACCGGCATTTATTACAGGATTGTTAATGCCTATAATTCTTACAGGTTTTGAAAGAATAATTTTTTCTTTATATAATCCGGAATATATGAATAGTGTTGAATATTCTGGCAAAATTTTAATAGAATCACTTATAGAAGACCCTCCTTCGATTATCATGGTTTTGGAATTGGATATATTAAAATTGAATTTGTACATGTTACGTTTTATCAGATTATCATCTGCATTTAAACTCCAGTCACCACTAATAAAATCTACACAATCTGAATATTTTGGAATGTCATAACTGATATGAAAGATATTATCAATACCTGTATACATATATATTGTATTATATTGAATATTAAACATTGTTACATTATTATTCTGGACAGCCTGACGTTGTACATAATAATTGGATGGTGGTGGATACACCGATAACAATATTTCAGATGGAAAATTCGAAACACTCCGTCCTCCCGAATATGTCATTTTTATAATCCTGTAATTATAATTTGTGGTTATAACATCAAAGGTTATATTTGTACTATCAATTTTTGGCGGTTCTATAATTATTACAGGAGCTACTTGTGGCGGATTCATCATCATAACCCCGGCTATTAAAATAAAAATTGCTCCTATTCCCACGCCAAGAGTTATCATAAATGTCATAAAAGGCACTTTAAATCCTAAAATATTAATGGTGGGTTTTTCACCACGTCGTGAATGTACTTTATCTGCATCTTCAATTGGCATTTATTAACCTCGCTTTATTTAAATTAGCATTGTATATAAAAAAAGGTAGTGGTCGATAACTCATAATAACACCCATAAATTTTGTAATACTATTGCTAATGTTAATCCAGATGGTATAGCGAATACTATATAAATAAATATCATATTATATCGCGTATAATATATATTCTGGATGATATCATACATAATTTTAATGATGCAGATGATTGCATTTGCAGCAATTAATTTTAAAAATCCTAATAAAAACGGGTCTTTTATAAAGTATGCCATTACCGGGTTATATTCAACTCCTCCTAAAGATATGATTTTGAATGTTGTAAAATAATCCAATATAAATATACTTAGTAATATAATAATGCATATAATAGTGCCAATATTAAAAAAATTATGTTTATCAGTAAATAATTCCATTAATCATCCATATAATTTTCAAATAATGTTATGATATCACTTCTTACGAGATCTCCGTCAAACAAGCATGGTTTATCATAATATACATCGTTAATAACTAGTACCGGGGCACCAATAATATAGAGATGATCTTTGAATTTATCAAATAAGGCATCCAGATTTTTGAATTTTATTTCTGAGTAAGCAATTCCCATAATATTTAAACATGTTCGCATGTCATCACATCTTTCACAATTATAGAGTGTATATAAATAAATCATTTTGTCATCTCTCCTTTTTTAGAGTATACTGAATTTAACATTTTCTGTCCTGCATTTACTGTCCAGATTTTATAATATAATTTGGTTATTTCATAATCTTTTTGAGTATCATTGGTATCTGAAAATCCCATAAAATATTCGGCAGATATATTATCATCCTGTGTCGTTTTAATCATCATAATTTCACCCACATTTGTTATATCCACACGCATGGCATACTTTGCATCCGGATTCACGTACAAGTGTTTTTCCATGGCAATCCGGGCATTCTTCAAATAATTTTGTCTGATGTGGTGCATGGGTCTCTTCTTCATCTTCGTCCGGTATTGATTCTGTAATTAATTTACCAACAATATCTGAACAACTTTTGCCTTCAGACCGTGGATTTTTGAGTGCTGCCGGGCACTTGACTTTATATAATTGTTTTATAATATTTCGTATATCTCCACCATTTCTCAAGGCAAGACTGATTGTTCTTCCAAGTGCCTGATTTCCGGCTTCACATCCTCCAGAACCCCCGGATTGGATAAATACTTCGTAGGGTTTTCCATTTCTCTCATTAATGGTAACATATAATTTACCACATCCACTTTGTACTTTATATGTACCACCATATAGCAGGCGCGGGCGTTTATATGATGCTCTGACTGCCTCATCGACAGCGAGAAGTACTGCGTTTTGGCGGGCTTCCTCTATCTGGCAATCTACTCTCGTGCGTATGTTTTCGTTGGGAACAAAAAATATTTGTTTCTCCCTCTGAAGAGTTTCTTCTGTTTGGTCATCCAGTCTTGTACGTAATTCCTGAATTATTTCAGGTTCTTTATGCATGGTTTCTGGCTTTACTTCATGTGATACAATGGGTTTTTTAAGATTTAATACTTCCATTTCTCTGGATCCACTACGATAAATTGTAAGACCTTTACAATGCATTTCCCATGCCATGAATATTGCTTCACCAATATCATTTTTTGTAGCATTATTTGGGAGATTTATTGTCTTTGAAATAGACATGTCAACTCCGTTTGTCTGGAATACTGCTTGCATTTTAATATGGTGTTTCCAGTGAATATCCATAGCATTTTTAAATAATGTTTTAAATGATGCCGGAAGCCAGTCCATATCTTGAATTGTACCTTTTTCGTGACAATGTTGAATTACTGCGTTATATTGTTTCTCAAATGAAATCAGATCAATTTTTATATTTTCTTTATCATAATAACACATTGGTACAAGTATTTCTCTCAATTTGGCATCAAAAATTGGGTGAACTATATAATGTTCCCCAATAGAATCTTTTCTGGTTAATACCCAGTTAAAAACCGGTTCAATACCAGAAGATACATCTGCGATAATAGAAATGGTCCCGGTTGGAGCTATAGTTGTTAGTGAGGTGTTTTTGAAATTATGTTTATCAGATTCGTTTTTGGCAATAGTTTTAAGATAGATCTCTATTGCTTTGGCAACTGTTAAGGCTTCTTCTGATTCATATGGTATGCCAAGTTTTAATAACAAATCATGGAATCCCATTCCCCCAAGACCGATTTTTCTTGTAAATCTGGTTGCTTTATCGATTTCAGGAAGCGGATATTGATTACCATCAATGACCCGGTTAAGTAATATAACTGAATTTCGTATTATAGCTTCATATTTTGGCCAATCGATATTATCTCCCCATTGTTTACCAGAGTTTTTATAAAGGTGAGACCATGTGATGGAGCCTAAGTTACAGCTTTCGAAGCTTCGGAGCAAGGCTTCTGAGCATGGATTTACATTCAATTCTCCGAGTTCTGGTGTAGGATTATGTCGTTCAATTTCGTCGCTGAAAAGAAGTCCCGGCTCCCCGTTTTTATAAATACCATCTACTATCATATTGAATATTTCCAGTTCTTCTGGTGAATCATGTTTGACATTTTTCATAAATTCGTCTGTTAATTTTACTGATATATTAAAATTCGAGAGATCGCCTTCAGTGGTTTTACAAGTAATAAAATTTTTAATTTCCGGGTGGGTCACTTCCAGACATCCCATAAGTGCGCCGCGCCGTTTTCCGCCTTGTTTGATTGTTTCGGTCATAACATTGAAATTTCGCATAAAACTAATAACGCCTGAGCTTACGCCATTGGTGCTTTTAACTTTACTGCCAGCCGGACGAAGGTTTGAAAAATTTAATCCGACACCACCACCATGTTTAAAAATGAGCGCAGCATTTTTAACCTGATCGAAAATACCATCTTTCCCATTTGAAATGCAGTCTGAAATGGGCAGGAAAAAACAAGCCGAGAGCATTGGGGTCTCCGTTCCTGCATTCATAAGTGTAGGAGAATTTGGCAGAAAATCTTTGCTGTACATCATATCATGAAAAATAGCAACTTCTTCTTCTGTGGTTCCTAAATAATTTGATACTCTTTTGCATATGTTATTCCAGATATCACCCTGTTTTTCGTCATTATTAGCACAATAACGTTCTTTGATAAGTTTCTCTACAAATTCCTCGTTAGCCATAGACAATCACGCTGATTATTATGTTGGATTTCTACGTTTAAAAGGGTGGTGGTTGAATCATTTACGTGTATATCGTGCAGCCCATAAAAGAACTCCACTGACTGATAATGCACACATAACAATAGAGAATCCGACAAGCCCGATAACTCCGAGTTTTAACAGTCCCGTAAGTAGTAATAGTAATAAATAACAGGTTGTTACGACAACCAAAATAGATATGATTAAAATAATGATTAACCCTATAATTCGTGTTATAGGCATGTTTCTATATTTTGTTATAAATTTTTTAAAATTATTAATAAAAGTAGTAATTTTTGATGGTTTTTTCGGCTTTTGTACAGTTCCTTTTTGTTCGCGTTTCGGTAATTTAAAATGTATTTTTCTCTCTCCTGTAAGTACTTCTCCTATATAATCAGCTTTTTCAAAAACTTTTTCTTCAAGTGTTTCTTCATCCAAATCTTCATCATCAATATTAATCATATTAACCACCAATCAGGATTTTTAAGTTCCATACAGTGAAGGTTGCCTCGATTATAGCTGCAATAACCAATCCCGGTATAATTATTACTATGTATGGATAGATTAAATAGTTTTTCAATATATATCTTACTTTCGGATTTTTGTGCCGGGTTAATAATGTATAAGCATTTAATCCGGTTTCGTGTAATTCCTGTATAATAATAAATGAACATGCCCCGACAAATAATAATAATGGGAATTCAATATAACCATGAGGAAAAATCATAGCAAACATAACCGTAAAATTATAATTTAAATCTGATATCATATTACCGATTAAATAACCATTATACATTATGCATAATGCTGGGATTAATCTGAATCCAATTACACCTAATGATATAATAAGAAATGTCGCTATCAGATTTTTTATAAAAATTGTCTGAAAAATCTGGAAATTTGTCATTGTGTGTATGAGACTGTTACTCCAGTTAACGGTAGATGGTTGGGTTATATTGATCCCGTATAATAAAAATGATATCCAGATCCCACATAGTAATAAACAAAATGCAAGTAATAAATAAATGGGAAGTTGGGGATGACTAAGAATCTTCATAATTGTTATGCATGGATTTTTCAAAATCATCTTCAGATTCTAATATAGAGTGCCCGCAATCTCCAAAAAACTTTCCTCTGCAATAACCATATGCGCTTCCAACCAGAATCGGGGGTTGATCAATAGAGTTTACACGTGCAGATTTGGTTTTTGCATTGCGATTATAATATAAATCTTTTAATATATCATTACCACATAATAATGCATCGGTGATAGTTAGTTGTCCACGAAGCTGTATTTCGTACTCATTATCAATTATTCCATTTTTACAATGATTGCAAAGTGGCATTATTTAATTCTCATGTTAATAGCGGTATACTTAATTTGCTCTTCAGTGAAATATCTTGAGACGCCGAACATGCATCCAAACATAGTTATTGCCAGAAGGGATCCAAGTAAGGATTTCGCAATTAAATCAAATGCCGGATCAAACAATGCATATGTAAATACAAATGCCGTGCCTATAAATGCGAAAGCTCCAATGCCCATAACCCATATTCCACGTACCAGACCAATAACAGGTATATTCATTTCAATCGTTTCAGTTTCTTCCATAAAATATCACATATATAGTGCGTTAATAGGATATTTAAGGATGGTGATCAATCCAGTAAGATTTTGTAGCCTGCATAATATACAAATATAAAAATAAATATATTATTATATATAGTATATAAATGTTGAATTATCAGGTATTGTATAATAAAAGCATGTATAGCTCCTGATATCATAATCCATACAAATAGTTCAAAGAGTTTTGTTATGGCAAGTTGTTGAATTTTCCACATAATGCGAGCTAAAAAATTTTTCATACTTTTAACTCCTTATATGAAAAATAAGCTACAATAATAAAAAAAACCAGTCCTGTTGTTATGGCATATAAACTGTATCTTTGAGTAGCAATCCAGTATTCAACCAGAAATCTTATAAGTGCCATTGCTCCGATCCATATAAAAATTTTTATGAAAGCATTAAATATTTTCACGATCTATTAAACACTCCTTGTATTTGCTCAATATATTTTCCAGTACCTTGCCATAAGTTATTTTCTGTTTCTGGTATTATAGTATATGCATACGTATAATTGCCGTTTTCTTTGATAAGAGTTACGATGGTTATATGATTAACGTTCATTAAATTTGTTGATGGTACATAGGTAATATTTACCGGGAATTTTGTTGTTGAATATTCATAAACAGATAAATATGGCATAGCTGAATTTTGTGAGTCAAAAGGTACTTTAATATGACTCACAAAATTCAATGTATCATTGTGTGGATTTGTAAAAGATATGTGAAATAATTTTTCGCTTGGAATATATGAAATATTCAGTCCATCATCATAAAGAGATTTCGTGGTCTCATTAGATGCATTAAAGTATGGTACAACCATTGTTAATATTAACATACTACTTAGTATGATTAATCCGATTACCAGAACATAAAATTGTTTTTGTCCATATGTCGGATCCAACATTTTGTCGAATTTCGCAAAACGGGAATCGTCTTTTCTTGCGTCATAATCATTTTTTGATTTAACCATGTATCTCCTTTATATTAGTGTTTTTACTATTTCAGATCCAGTATATTTATCTTTTAATACTCCTGCAAATGCCATTGCTACAACGTCTTCTTTAAACCATGTACCAGCTTTAATGAATGCTAATTTATCTCCATTGGAAATATTTGGGGTTAACTGGGGATACACATAATAATCTACAGTATCGGCTCCATTATGTTGTTCCACGATAATTTTTGTGGTATATGTAATAGTATTAAGATATTGATCCCGGTCATATAATAGTCTCATTACCATTTCCAAATTCTCTTTCTGGAGTTTTATAATGGTATATAAGGTTAACAGGAATTCTCTATCGTACATTGTATCGATATTGTTTATATATGATAAGTAACTTGGTTTACTTTTAGAATATTCTTCAAGTAATTTAACAATGTTTTCGTCAATCATAATAATACCGTGTTATTTATTTAATTTCCGTTGTTTATATATTTTGCCATTAAAGTTATTATCGGCCATTAAACACGATCTCGATCACTTTCGGTTCTATGGAATTTTGTAAAACTTTGTGTTATGTATTGTTTATAATTGTTATTGGTTTTAAATAATAATTATTAAAATTAATAATACTTGGTAATTAATTAGTAAATTATATACTTATTATGTATAGCATTATATGGTTTATAACCATTATTGATAGGTGATAAAAGTGGGTATAAAATTATGCTTGATTCTGTAATTGGATTCAGGATTTGATGGGATTATTTGGAGTTAATATGGGATTTGTGGATGTTTTTGAAGTTTATTATTTATTAATTGTATATGATTACCGACACCTCCTATTAATTGTATATGATTACCGACACCTCCTATTAAAGGCAATGATCAAAAATTCTAAACCCGATATCGCCTTTATTTTTATTAAAAAATAGATAAATAACATTAATGTGGTATCAGTCGGTAAATATAAATACCATTGATGTTAATAATATAGTATGAAGAAGCCAAATTACTTTACTGGAGAGAAAG
>Ga0315274_10005216_pt1 | contig 19004 bp, 17 predicted proteins | sample YL17G02_20_MG_FD_203700 | JGI IMG/M metagenome (GOLD analysis project Ga0315274, IMG submission 203700) | Sediment microbial communities from Yellowstone Lake, YNP, Wyoming, USA - YL17G02_20 | ecosystem: Environmental > Aquatic > Freshwater > Lake > Sediment | place: USA: Wyoming | collected... | reverse complement strand
CTACGATGTTCTCGCTGCGAACATCGTTCAGGTCGCTGGCGCCCTGGCCGCCGATGCCGATGCCGGCGATGTTGAGCTTCTCGCTCGGCGGCGTCCCCCCCGCCCCACCCAGGACATGCCGAGGCACAATCGTAAACGCCGCCGCCGCCGCCGTATTGCGAAGCAATGTCCGACGGGAGATCGCCGCCAGACTCGTCCGTTCGTCTTTTTTCAGAGTATTCATGCCTTCCCCTTTCAAAGAGAAAAGTCACAGGTCACGGCCGTATGCCGGCGTTGAGCCTGAGCCGACACCAGCCTCATGGACACTCAGAATATCTGAATCCGCGCAGCTCTTCAACGACTTTCCAGGAAGCGTGGGGGAACCGATCCGCGGTGAATTCAGGCTTGCAATGCCCGGCGCCCGGAGGTATTATCTTGGCAGAACGCTGGAAAGCCTTCTGCGAAAAGAAACGTTAGGCTTTCGCGATTCGGAAAATGAGGACGAGAATGAGCGTAGCATGGAGAGACTACATTGAAAGCGATCCGAACGTCCTGCGGGGTAGACCTCGCATCAAGGGCACCCGGATCCCCGTGAGTCTGATTCTCGGTTATCTTGCGACTGGGTATAATCCCGAGCAGATCATCGCTGAGTTTCCCGATCTTCACCACGAGCAAATCGCCGCCTGCCTGGATTACGCCCGCGACTTGGCTGAATTCGAAGTGGCTATCTGATGATGATGCGACGGCTCATAAGTTCCTTACGGCCCATCCCGAAATGGCCAGCTACGAGGCCCAACTGTTCTTGGTGCAAGCACATAGAATCAGGATTCGGAAATAGGCATTGCCTTGGTAGAGAAGCGACTTGGATTGGAGCGGCAGCGAGAAAATGGCACGGCGCCCTGCTCAGTTCAGACGACGCCAGGGCGTTGACCATCGGCATGCACCATATGGAATTATGTTTGGAGTGTCATCTGGAAACGAGACGCAAGGGTTTGTCCGGAAACCATATAAACACAAGTTCGACCAAATGACAATATGAACACTTGCCTTTTCTGCACCAGAGACGGGCCGTTCACGAGACCCGAACACGTCATTCCAGAGGCACTTGGAAACGATGATCTGCTCCTTTGGAATGAGGTGTGTGACAACTGCAATCAGTTCTTCGGCTCCAAGTTAGAGAGCTTTGTTCTTGGGAAGACACCTCTTGCATTTTGGCGGACCTATCTTGGCATTCGAAAGAAGAAGGGCAAGTTACCTCATGTGGAGCTTTCCCAACCTCGACGGCAGAAAGGCCGACTCCCCGCTGTTCATAATCTTCACGACAATCTCATTGGATTCACCTGTCACGATGATTACTCTGTCTCCGTGGACATCGGGGATGACCGTGTTGTGCGCCAGCTTATGTCCGGAAAACGGGATGAATTCACTTTTGTCTTCACGCCTTTAGTCCTTTCTACAATGGGACGTTTCTTCTTGAAGGTTGGATTGGAGCTTGTCTGCTCTTTGGATTCTTCGCGATCCCGGTCGGATGGTTTCTCACGGGCCCGACGTTTCGCTAGGTTGGGTGATTTTGAGTGCTTATGGCCCATCTTTCATTTCCAGTCTGGAAACCTGAAGAATCTGAAAAAGCACCGGATAGATTCCCAAGGCATCATCGAAGAGGTGTCTTGCTACAGCTACCGCTTGCTCGAGGTCGCCGATAAGTACACGCTATCTGTACTGACGGTTGGAACAGACACATGGGTCGTCTGCCTCAATGACCCCTATCCTACGCCAGTGATTCGCTCAGCATTCCCGGATGAAGAATTGAACCTCATTTGGTACGCTCCTGAGGAGATACAACAAAGAGAGGCCCAACAAAGCAATCCAGCGGATGCGGCAAAACCGCCCCGCTGATCTTATCGTTGCGCCGCTTGATTTCCAAACCACACACATGTAGTTTGAGCATCAGAGACGGCTGTCACATATACAAACCGAAAAGGCACGACGTACTTCCTTTGCCAGGGTGTCACCAAGACAGGCAAGGGGCGCTGCTCCTTCTCGCGGCGGCATCGACGATTGGATCTTTCTTGCGTTCGCCAACAAGGAGAAACTCATTGGCCAAAAATGCTGGAAGCAGTGTATAATGAGTTGCGGCAGCGGATCGTCCCAATGGCGGGCTGTCCGTGAGCTCTGTGTCAACTGTAACGAAACCTCACGGGAAAGGTGAATTGAAATGGCAATTCCTAAACATCGATTCGTGGTTGACGATAGTGGGGAAAGGACAGCCGTCATATTGGATATCGTGGAATACAAGAAACTGCTTGAGGAGGCGGAAGAGCTGGAGGCAATTCGTGCCTACGATGCCGCCAAGGCGGCGGGCGACGAAGCGATTCCATTCGAGCAAGCCGTCACAGAGATCGAGCGGGATCGACAATGAGCTATACGATCGCCATCTTGCGGCGTGCACAGAAGGAACTGTCGGATCTGCCCCAAGAACCTTACACTCGGGTACGAGACGCCATCAGAAAGCTCGCGGAGCAACCGAGGCCGAATGGACCGAAGAAGCTGGCCGGACGCAGCGGATGGCGGATCAGAGTTGGCTCCTACCGCGTAGTCTATGAAATCGATGACCCCAATCACGTAATCACGATCATGCACATCGGCCATCGGCGAGATGTGTACAGATGACCGCCTCAAGCGACCGTTCGCTCCACCGGACGCTCATAGACATCGCGCCGGTGAACCCCGTACGTGGGGGCTATTGTTTTCCAGGCCACGTACATCGTTCAGGCATAGAAAATGGCTCTCACTTATACGAATCGAAAAGGCACGACGTACTTCCTTTGCCGGGGCGCTACCAAGACGGGCAAGGCTCGCTATTTCTTCGCGCGGGAGCCTGAGAACGAGCCCGTCGAGAAGGTCCCGCAAGGGTATGAGATCAGCGAGAGCGTCAATGGCGTTGTGTCGCTGGTGAAAGCACAGCCGGCGCTGCTTCTGGAGACCGAGATTCTCGCGGTGAAGCGTGCTTTGGAGAATCACCCGCGCGCCAGGCTGTATCGCGTGGATGCCAAGGCCGGGCGGATCACGGTCCACGAATTCGCCGGCACCGACCCGCAGGAAGTGGTCCAAGAGTGGGCTGAACGATTCGGCTTGCCTGGATTCGCCCATGACCGTCTTGCGGGATTCGAGGCAGAAACGCTTGCGCGCGGGCAATTCACGCCCGTCATGCGATTCACACTCATCGACGACCAGAAGCGCCGCTTCAAGGCGGAGCGAATGTGCTATCTCGGCAGCATCGACGATTGGATCGCCATTGCGTTTGGCAAGTCGATCGAAGAGCTTGCCCGCACGTTGATCCCTGCCCTGGGGTCGGATGCGTTCTTTGAGCTATTGTAGCGGACGGCCGGGCTGTTGCCTCAGTGGGAGATGTTGTCTTCAAGCTGGGCCACGATCGCGCGGGTTCTGGCCACTTTGTTTCCGTGCGGACTCTGCCAGTGGGTTTCCTCGTCGCACGTTAGCATCTCGTCCACCTTTTTGCAGGCGATCAGGACCGTGGCATGGTTCTTGTTGCCCATGCACCGGCCGACCTCGGACGACGACATGTTGGTATGCTTTCGGATCAGGTACATACCGAAGTGTCTTGCCAGCGAGATCGTGTGGCTCTTCTTGGAAGAATGCAGCAGCGCCGGCGTTACACCGAAATAGGCGCCGACGGCGCTCTCGATGTCGCAGACGTGGACGATGGGGTCGCAGCGTTCGATGTGCTCGGCGAGCACGGCCTGAGCCATGGCCAGAGTCAGTTTCTCGTTCTGCAGCGCCGCATAGGCGATCAGCTTCACCAGCGCCCCTTCGAGCTCCCGGACGTTCGTCCGCACGCGCTCGGCCACGAACCGCACGACCCCTTCGGGCAACGGCGGCGTCTGCCCGCGCTCGCCGCCGCCCGCACCGGTGATCTTGCGCGAGTACTGCCGGCAGATTGCACAGCGGGTCTCGAAATCCGGCGGCTCGATCTTGACGACCATGCCCGAGACAAAACGATTCACCAGCTTATCCGACAATTGTCCAATCATCTTGGGATGGGCATCCGAGACCAGGACGACCTGCTTGCCCGCCAGGTTGATCGTATTGAAGGTGTGCAGGAATTCTTCCTGGGTGGACGGCTTACTGGCCAGGAAGTGTACGTCGTCAATGGCCAACAAGTCCGTTTGCCTCATGCGACCTCGAAAAGCGTCGAGCTTTTTCGTCTTCAGGGCCAGCACGAATTGGTTGGCGAACTCCTCGGCGGACAGATAGAGCCACCTGGCCCCGGGTCTGGTGTGGGCCACGCCGTGGCAGATTCCCTGCAACAGGTGGGTCTTCCCGACGCCGCATCCACCGTGGATGAACAACGGATTGTAGGGACTCTGCCGCTCCCGGACCACGGCCCGGGCCGCGTTGTACGCCAACTCGTTCGACGAGCCCACGACGAAGCTGTCCAGCGTCAGTCGCAGGCTGTCCGTGGAGCCCGGCACTGCACGTGGCGTGCGCGGCTCCGCGGCTGGCGCACCAGCCCGTGGCTTGGCGGGCGCGGGATTGGGCCGTCGGTTGCCGGAGAGATCCGGGTCCACTGTAAAGGAGATCTCCGGGACCAGCCCGATGACGGACTGCGCCGCCGCTTTGATCTCGCGGAGAAAATGGCCCTCAAGCCAATTCGCGAGAAAAGGATTCGGAACGCCGATCCTGAGGTGCTCCTCAGTCAGCGTGAAGCTCGTGCAGTCCTGAAACCATATCTTGTACTTCTCTCGACCGATTCGCTCGGCGAGCGCCTCGGTAACGGTTGCCACATTGGACCCAGTGGTGCGGGAACCGCCATCCCTGATCGTGTCCTGCATCCATGACTCCCCATCTGTTACTATGTTAACACGCCATCCCTGTCGTGCATTGTGGTCTGAGAAGAGGGTCCAGTCCCTCCTGAAACTCAAGACTATCTGAGTGCTATTATTTTGGAAACGGGCGGCAAAGCAACACGATTCCAAGCGATTTCTTTTCCACTTGACAGGAGGGCTGGAGAGCACTGACTTTGCGCGCGAAAAAAATTTCCTGTTCACATGTTATGCACGGCGTAAGTGCGATTTGTGGATAACTTGTGTACATCATAGGTCTCTTCGTCCGCACTCAACCCAGCTTGTCAGTACTGATAATGCCCATTCTACGAAGCTCCCCCTGCCTATAGATTCCGGGCAAGTCGCCCACACTGCGTAGTTATCCACAACAACAGCCAAACCTGTTGGAAGTGCCCGGTGCGATTGAGCGATAGTGAATTTGCTTGCCTGTGTGGTGGCGAGCGGGTAACCTACATCACTGCGAGACCGTGTGGCCTCGAAAAACAAGGGCTTGGGGAGACACGGTGGCAGACGATGGTGGCGAGCCTTGGGCCGTCCACTGCCGGACCACCGCAGCGTGTGGGTGTAGGTTGAGGAAATCCGAATGCCCGATCGAATGACACGAGTATCAGCGAGCACAGTGGCGGTATTTCTGGGGATCATTTTCGCCGGCGCTCCGCGCGGGGCGAGCGGCCAGGAGCCCTCCGATTTTCGGGAGATCATCACGCGGGCCAAGTCCGAGGTCTTCCCGGCCCTGATCTTCGTCAAGCCGATTGTCGAGGACTACGGCAGCGGCGAGAAGAAACAGCAGGAGGTGTTCGGGTCGGGCGTGATCCTCAGCCCCGACGGGTACGCCGTGACGAATTGGCACGTCGTGGACAAAGCCGTGACGATCAATTGCGTCCTGTACGACAAGCAGCAGGTCAAGACGGAGTTTATCGGCTCGGACCGCGACACCGACCTGGCCCTGCTCAAGCTGCCCGAGCGAGCCGACGGCAAGCCCTACCCGTGTGCGCGCCTGGCCGACGCGATGGCCGTCCAGGAGGGCGATTTCGTCATGGCCCTGGGAAGCCCCTTCGGGTTCCAGCGGTCCATCAGCCTGGGCATCGTCTCCAACTCGCAGCGATACATCGGCTTCACCACCGAGTACAAGTACAACACCTGGATCCAGACCGATGCGGCGATCAATCCGGGCAACAGCGGCGGGCCGCTGATCGATACGAAAGGCACCATCGTCGGCATCAACACGCTTGGGGTCGAAGGCAGTGGGCTGGGGTTCAGCATCCCGGCGCCCACGGTGCGGGACACCGTCGAGCGGCTCAAACGCGACGGCAGGGTCATCCGGGCCTACACGGGACTGCTCCTGCAGGCGCTCAAGGACTTTCACAGCAACACGTTTGTGGCCGGGGAGCACGGCGTGCTGATCGCTGGAGTGGAAGAGAACAGCCCGGCGGCACAGGCAGGCATCCAGGCGGGCAACATCCTGCTACGCGTTGGCGGCCAGCCTGTCGAGGGCCTGTACGCGGAGATGCTGCCGGACATCTGGCGTCGGCTGGCGGACCTGCCCGTCGGCCAGCCCGTGCCGATGGAACTGCTTCGGGGCGGCGAGACGGTCCGCGTGGAAGTCACGCCGGAGCAGAAGGGCAAACTCGAGGGCGACGACTTCGATTGCCGCCGCTGGAACATGACGGTCAAAGAGATCAACAAGTACCGCACGCCTCGCCTGTATTACTTCCGGCAGGCGGGCGTCTACGTGCAGGGCGTCAAGTATCCCGGCAACGCCGCCGCGGCGGGTCTTGGCGAGCAGGATATCATCCTGAGCATCGACAAGCAGGCCGTCGAGACGATCAAGGATGTGAAGAGAATCTACAGCAAGCTGCTGGAGGATGGGCAGCGGGAAAAGAAAGTGGTATTCGAGGTCATGCGAAGTGGCCTTCGAAAGTGGATCGTGCTGGATTACCGCCGTGATTACGAAGAGGAATGAACATGAAGACGTGGAAGCATCGAGTGCCGGTTCTGGCAGTGGTTGCGATATCGTCGTGGGTGGGCGTGAGCGGATCGACCGCGCGGTCCGCCGAGCAGGACAAGGATGTTCCCTGGGAGAAGATCCATCAGAACACGGCCCGCAGCTTTGTGATCGTCAACTATCATCTCAAGAAGAGCGACCGCCCGGGGCTGGAGGCCGGCTACGGGTTCGACCGCGACTACGGCACGGTGCTGCAGCGAATCCTCAACAAGAACACGACCGATGTGCTCGGCGTGATTATCAGCGACAAGGGCGAGATTTTCACCTTTGACAGAGACCCCGTGTATCTCGACACCGTGGCCAGGATCACCGTGGAGGGCCCGGATGGAACGGTTGCGCCGGCCACGTTTGACCGACTGCTGGTCAAGACCGGCGGCCGGATCCTGCAGCTCACCGGGGACATGCCCGCCGGCTGGAAGGCCCTGCAGTTCGCCGATACCGGCGAGATTACCCCACGTACCCAATTGTACGTTGCCACGATGAGGCCGGACAAGCAGAACCATGTGTACATCCGGCCCTGCGACTATAGCTGTAGCTGGCGGAGCGCCGAGGCGGATCGCTGCCTCCAGGCGCCCAGCCTCTACTGCGTGGGTGTGCTCTGCAACGCCGAAGGGGCGCCCGTCGGAGTCACCAGCCGCGAGCAGATCGATCTCGATCCCGCCGGTCCCGTCTGGAAAGGCAAGGACGTCCTGGCGGACGGCGGTCTCTCGCACGAGCAGCAGACCCAGCTTGAAGAGAGACTGACGCGCGACTTCGCCGCCAATGTCTACGAAGTCACGATCGTCTTTCGTCCTGAGCCGCAGGAGGAGGAGGCGTACGACTTTGGCGGCAGGTCCCCGTTCGGCAGGTATCGCGCCGGCCGCGAGGCCAGCCGGGAGGTGCTCGTGTACGGGCTCGGTTTCACCGAGAACAGGCTGCTTCTTCCCGATGCCCTGCCGCGGGAAGCAGCCGCGGGGATTGACACGATCACGGTCAAGGTCGGCGACGAACACGTGCCCGCCAGGTTCGGTGGCGTTCTCCAGCAATGCTCCGCCACCGTCATCGAGCTCGAGCAGGGCAAACTGCCGCACACCATCGGCTTTGCGGCCGATGGCCGGCTGGCCCGAACCGAGCCGTTCTGGGCGGTCCTCGTGCGCGAGCTGGGCGGGATGGATGTGCAGGTGGAGTTCAACCGCTGGCTGAACGAGCAGCAGGGCTATGCAGATGAATGGTATCCGGTTATGGAACGGCCGCTACCGGAAGGTTGCTGGCTGCTGGATCGACAGGGCAACCTGGTCGGCCTCTATGGCCAGGCGCGGCACGAGGAGGACCGGCTGGAGCCGTACCTGCTGAGCCGCCAATCCGGCCGCTACCAGCCATATGCCATGCCCTCGCCGACGCGGGCGCGCCGTAGCGTGACGCCGACGTGGAGCATCGGCTATGGCAGCGACACCCGCGCGTTCGAGGCGGCCGAGCTCGCGCCGCTGCTCGGGAATCCGGCCGACAACTACGATCCGCACATACGTCACCTGAGCAAGGACGAGCAGAAGCGGCGGGTCTGGCTCGGCGTCGAGTACACGGCGCCGGACAAGGAAATGGTGAAACAACTGGGCCTTCGTCAGCCGACCCGCGACGGGCGGATCGGCCTGGTGGTCAACCGCATCTACCCCGGCTCGCCGGCGGCCAAGCTCGGGGTGGTCGAGGGCGACGTGCTCCTGAGCATTGCCGTGCCCGGGGCGCCGTGGCCGATCGAGCTGGCCAGCAACGAACGCGGCGAGTTCGAGATGCCCGATTTCGAGGAGGCGGACGTCCCCAAGGAGTTCGAGGCGATGGGCCTCCAGGTGCCCCGCAAGCGGCCCTGGCCGAGCCAGGACAACTACCTGACCCGGATGCTCGCCGACATCGGCGCCGGCACCACCGTGAAACTCTGCTACCTCCACGATGGGCAGAAGCAGGAGCAGGGGTTCACCATCGAGCAGGCGCCGCGGGACATGCTCAGCGCCGCCAAGTACAAGAACGAGAAACTGGGCCTGATGGTCAAGGAATTGACGTATGAGGTGCGTGCAGCGCTGCGGCTGCAGGAGAGCGATGCCGCCGTGGTCGTCACCCAGGTCGAGCAGGGCACGCCGGCCGCCCTGGCCCGCATCAACAACTACGAGCTGATCCGGTCCATCGACGGCGAGCCCGTCGCCAGCGTGGAGGCCTTCGAGAAGCTGATCACCGCCGCACAGCAGCAGAACAAGGAGTCCGTCCGGCTGACCCTCGAATGGATGGGCAAGACGCGCCTGGCGGACCTGAAGTTCGATGCCGCCGGCGCCCCCGGCCCGCTCAGATCCCTGCTCCGCGGCCAGCAGCAATGAGTATGGGCCAAGCAGTCAGGAGTGAACTGATGCTCGTCGGCGTCATGAAGGCACAAATGTACATGCAGGGGATCACGTCGCTCAAGGACAAACGGCACATCGTCAAGAGCGTGATCGGCCGGCTCCAGAGCCGATTCAATATCTCCGTCTCCGAGGTGGAGCACCAGGACAGCAAGACCCTTGCGGTCATTGGAATCGCCGTGGTCTCCAATGACGCGGTCTTCATCGACCAGCAGCTCGACTCGATCCTCGACTTCATGCGCAACGACGGCCGGTTCTACCTGGGCTCCGTCGAACGCGAAGTCTTCTCGTGAGCACGGCGGACCAGAGGTGACAACAGCAGACACAAATATCGTGGACGAGTTGGCCGCCCCCGAGAGCTTCCTGGGCATGCTCCAGCGGGGCCGTGGCGCAGGCTACCTGGCCGCGCTGAACGCCCCGCGAGAGTTGGTGTGGTCTCTGCTCCTTCAGTGCATCACGCACGATCCGAGATTCGATGGGTTGGAAAGCAGGGCCGAGTACTATGTCTCGCTGATGCGCGCCACCGGCATGGACTTCGCACCGGTTTACTCTTATCTCGAGCAGAACGATAACAAGGAGAACGACTACGCCATCGCGTCGGACCTGCCTCTGGAGATGGTTGAGGTTCTGGCGGAGCAAGGCAGTGCGGAAGCCGTACAGATGCTACGCGACTACGTCTCTTTTGGCTGGGGGTGGCGCCATATCGTCTTGACTCTGGCGGATCTTGGGCAGCCGGCGGTTTTGGATGGCATTGATGAAGTTGTGTACCGGCGCCTCGTCGGCGATCCCGACGAACATGCAGAGTTCAGAGCGGAAGTGGAAGAGGACTGGCAAGAGTATTGTGATCTATATACGGAGGAACGGAGCAGGTACCGCGTAATGCTCCCCGTGTGTGAACCGTGGAAGACGCTCTGTCAGAGAAACGCGAAACTGGGCGGACTCTTTGAGGATATCGGGATCGCATACCATGAGCCTCCACCTCCCAGGATCAGACCGACCCGCGAGTCCTTTGCCGCTCTTTCGCTCGATGAGTTGTTTGCGTGGGTAGATAAGTTCAACTATCAGACCCTCTGGCGGATCCTGCCGGAGAGAGTCTCGCTACAGGATGAGGACTTCCTCCTGCAAAACTCGTCCTCAGATGACAAGTACCGAGTCATCCTCGCATTTAGGGGGCTGGGAGAACTGGCCACGCCCAGGGCATTCGAAGCGGTCAAGGAATTCATAGAAGCCAGCGAGAATGCCAAGGGACTGGTGCGTGGAAGAGCATTTGATGTGATTGCCGAAATGCCGGCGTCTTTGACGTTGGACACTGCCCGGCAATGGTTTCGGCGCGAGGAATGGCACCTCCAATCCGCAGGTGGCATGATCCTTGAGAAGCACGCCACTGCCGAGGACATCCCTATGCTGATCGAGGCCCTGCATGCACCTGAAGCTATCCGGCACGAGGATTCCCGATCGCATAGCGTGCTCCCTGCTCTGCTTCGATTCGAGGGGATTGGGCCGATCCCGGAGTTGGAGCAATTCTTCTGTCAGACCCCGTGCTGCTTCGACAGGCTTGATGCCGCCAAGGCGATGGCGGTCACGGCACCGGCCCAGTTCTCCAATCAGTACGCCTTCGAGTGTCTGTGGGACTGTTGGGTTGAGACCCAGGAACTCGGCTGTGGAACTGTGAGCCTCTCGATACCGGGCTCTTTTGAACGGCTCAGGGAACTCACCGAAGACCCGCACAGATACGACGACGTCCGCCAAGCCGCACGGAAGAGGTTGGAGAGCGCCTGAAACGCGACGGGAGCCGCAAGACTCTCGGATTCCCTGCGGCAAAGGGCCCTGCCCGATCTGAAGATGTCCAGTAATGCCATGGCTCATTTCCAGTCCAAACCGCTTGCGTCTCTGTGTATCTGCATGCCATTATTGCCCCGGCACGTCTCGGGTCCAATTGGGACAGGCTTAATTGGGCTGCGTCACTTGCCCAGGTTATTTTTTGCAGGGTCACAGCGGCAAATTGTCCTTGACGAGGTTCGAGGAATGGGTTTTAGTAGAGCCGATTGCCGCCGCGGAGGCAGCGGTCGGCTTGGTGGCCCAGAGTCTAGGATATCCGCCTGTCTCTTTGGGGACGGCAGTCGATAGGATTCGGCATTACTGGAAAGGATTGCCCATGCGGAGTGTGAAGCTTTCGACCGTTTTGATCGTGCTTGTTCTGTCCGGGGGGCTGGCCTTCGTCGGCGGCTGCAATAGCCAGATGACGGACTTGCAGCGTCGGAACCAAGTACAACAGGAAGAGATTTCGAGACTGCAGAGCCAGTTGCAGGCCGCCCAGATGCAGCTCGACCAGCTTAAGAGGAAACTGGAGGCCGCCGATCAGACCGGAGGCGTCGAGGTCGATGCCCTTCGCCAGAGAATCGCCGCCCTCGAGGAGGACCTGACCAAGAAGGAAGAGCTGATCAAGTCCATGCAGGCAAGACTGATGGGCATGACTCCGCTGCCGGTCGAGTTGAACACCGCCCTGGAGGACCTCGCCAGGCAGCATAGCGACATGATCGAGTTCGACCCGAACCACGGCTTGGTGAAGTTCAAGAGCGACCTGCTCTTTGAGAAGGGCAGCGACCAGGTGACGACGTCGGCCGCCGGCGCCATCAAGGCTCTGTGCGGGATTCTCAATTCCGACCAGGCCAAGGAGTTCCATATCATCGTGGCCGGGCATACGGATGACATTCCGATCCGCCGGGCACAGACCCAGGTGCAGCACCCGACGAACTGGCACCTGTCCTCTCACCGGGCGATTTCCGTCCTGAGCTCACTACAGACTTGCGGCATCACCCCGGAGCGGCTGAGCACCCGCGGCTTCGGCGAGTACCGGCCCATCGCCCCGAATGCCCCGAACAAAGGCGGCAATCCGAAGAACCGCCGCGTGGAAGTCTATATCGTGCCGGCCGGCACGTAAGACCGCCCATAGGCAGACAATCCGCACGGGCCCCGGCCTCCCGGGGCCCGTTTTGCTTCTGCCCCCTTTCTGCCTGTCTCCTCCATGCGATTCCTCGCTCCAGATACACCCCCAGTGCACCGGCATCGCCGGGCGTCGGATACGTTGAATCCGGCCGATGGACTTGATTTGCGCAGGGGCACTTCCTATAATAGTAAAGGGCGCGCCCGTGGCAGCCCGTTAATTCACGCTTTCGCCTGGAGGTTCGCCTTGGGTGGAAGGAGGCAACCCTGTGAGAGTATTCGTAGCCATTGCGATCAGCATCGTCTTCGCGTCGTTCGCGTCGGCCGAAGTCTTCGTAAACGTGTATCGCTGTGACGGCAAGACACCCCTGGCGGCCAAGGACCCCAATACACCCAACGTCTACTCCGATATCATGGTCGGCACCAAGCTCGTCTTGGTTGTTAGCTCCGACAGACCCCAGGGCAAGAACTACTGGGCCGGTGGACTGCAATGCACCTGGGATGATTGGGAACGTGGCAAGCTGATGGGCAGGGAGTGGTACGATCCGAACGATCTCGGCGGAAATTACCGAGGTTCGTGCCTTCCCGCCGCGGGCATCCGACCGCTCGTGGTCTTCGCCGAGTGCGCCGGACCTGACTGCAGTCGGGTCGGCTTCGATCTGGCAACGCACCTTAATGCCCTCGCCGGAGATTGGTTTGTCATCGACTACATCGCGGAGAAGGTTGGCTCGTGCGATGTAGGCCTCTTCGACTACGCCCTTGGTCTCGACGTGGTGAGCGAGACCCTCTCCTTTACCCACGTGCCCTCGCGGGATTTCGATGGCAACGGCGTTGTCAATTTCGCCGATTTTGCCTCGCTGGCCTCCCGTTGGCCACAGCCGGTCGATCCAAACACCGATCCGGCATGCCCATACGATCTCGACGCGGACCAGCTTATCGGCCCCTCCGATCTGGCGATGTTCGCTGACTACTGGCTTGAGCGAACAGACTGCGCCGCCCCAACGGCGGAACAAGGCACGCCCGCTGCCGGACTCTGAGCCTGAAGGCCCAGGGTCCCATTTCATCCATCGCATAAAAAACTGGCAAAATGTCCAAATAAGCATCTACATTCCTGCCACCTCTACCGCCATCTACATGGCAATTTCTCTAATCGCGTAAACTCAGGCAGGTTGTCTGCCGATAAGTAATATCTACCAAGGGTACCTGACTAAGGAGGTGTATGATGAAAGCGCGATTTGTCTTCCCAGTGGTTGTCCTGTCCTTGTCCCTGACCGCCGTAGCATCGGGCCAGCGGACCCTGCAATCGAACGAAATCCTTGAGATCTTCAAGAAACTGACCAGCCAACCTCGCAAGACCTGGATTCCTGCAGGCACGATCGAGGCCACGCATCGTGAGCATGGAGAGCCGAACATCACGGACTCCACCGTCCTCCGCGATGAGATCATTAAGCGTGTCCAGGAGTACCAGAACAATCCCGAGAAGGTCGAATTGACCGACGAGCTGCAGGCAATGAAGCTCGCCGCCATCCCATTCAACGCGCGTTTCAAGCTCGCCAATGCGTACACAATGGACTCCAGGGTCATCGTAAAGTACGATGGGGAAAGGTTTTACTGGGAGACCAACGTCGATTCGCGCCAGGACTCCGTCACGCCGGACTCGACTCTGGCGGGCAATTTTATGACCGAGCAGTTCGACCTTGGTTTCAACCGCAAGAGGATCTCGGCCTGGGATAAGAACGAGTACGTTACCTACGCCGTTTCCGGCAAATTCGCCACTGTGGATGCCGCCGGCCGGTTGCCACGGGCGGTCAACGGGCCTCTGACGGCGGGCCTGGTTCCCTGGGGCTATGGCCGGTTCACCTATGACAATCTCACTGCTGCCCGCGCCTCGGCAACCGAGATGTCCTTGGACGGAAAGAGCCAGATACAGATGACTCTCGATTGGCCGGATGGCTCGTCGGCGAGCCTCACTCTCGATCCTTCCAGGGACTACGCCGTGACCGCCTGTACCCTTCCAGCCGGCAAGAACACGGTTTCCGTCAACGATTACGGGGACTACCGCTTGGTGGCCGGCTACTGGGTCCCAGCGATGATTCTAATGGAGCGTCGCGACGCGACCACAAACAAGCTCCTGGGCTCGGACCAGTGGACCCTTGCCGCCATCGACGGCATGATGCCTCGCCCGGATAGCTTCACAGTCAAATATGAGCTGAACACGTTCATCCAGTTTATCTCAAATTTGACCAATGAGCCGACCACGTACTACTACTCCAATTCGCTGGATATGGACCAGCTTTTGGCGGAGCGGCTGGCCTACATCGCTGCAGAAGGCAAGCAGCCACAGAATTGCGCGACCGCGGCCGTCGGCTACGTCACCTCCCGGCTGGGCAAGGCGGTACCGAGCAGCACACTGGCATCCCTCGTGGAGTCCAGCGGGCAAACCACCCTGTATGGCATGAGACAGTTCGTCCAGAACCTCGGCCTGTATTGCAGGGCCATCCAAACCGACCTGACGACCCTGCGGAACCTGGGGCCGGTCAAGGCGATTCTGCACATGCCTGCCAAGAACCACTTTGTGGTTCTCGATTCTGCCGATGACCGACGCGTCCAAATCGTCGATCTATCAGACAGCAAGTTCTGCTATAGCGACAATGCTGATGCCTTCGAGAAGCAGTGCTCCCAGGGACTGGCCCTGCTGGTTTCTGCCACACCCATCCCCGGTTCTTACCCGAGTGTCGAGGACGCCATGCTGACGGCGGTCGTCGGTGGTTCCGGCTGGTCCTGCACGAAGGTCCTGCAGACAGATCACTGGTACTACTGCGAGGAGCCCTGCTGTGGCTATTTCACGTACTATTGGAAGAGATACGGCTGTGAGGCGGCGCAGAGCGGCACATGCTCGAACAGAATGCTCGTTCGATTCCAGGACAGTCCCTGTATTTTCGATCCCATTTCCGTCTGCACGGTCACAGGGGAGTGGTACTACTGCTACATGCCGGCCTGCAATTAGGATCGCAACTTGATTTTGCGCATGGAAGTCCTACAATGGGTAGGCCATGAGACGTGCCGGCCTTACACTTGTCGAGTTGCTTGTCGTGATCTCGATCACCGCCTTCCTGGCGGCGCTGCTGTTCCCTGCCTTTCACAGCTCGCGCGAGCAGGCGAGAGCAACGGCCTGTCAGGCCAATGTATGGCAATTGGCTTTCGCGCTGCATGCCTATGAGGGTGACAACCAGTCGCTTCCCTACGGCTTTGGCGGCCCCGGCAAGACGCCTCCACCGGGCGGCTACCCGGGCAACGCGACCATAGATCCCGCGGGATGGTGGTGGTTCAATTTCATTGGCTCGGTCCGCTACAAATCCCTCAGGGACATGAACGCACTGCGGTGCCCGTCGAGACGGATCGAGGGCGCCAAACTGAAGCGGGACATCCTCTGCGGCAACTACGGGGCGAATCGCTCGCTCTGCAAGAGCCTTGTCAACGGACCGCCCGGCAATGAGTTCGAGGGGACGCCGTTATCCGTAGCCGCTATTCGTCGTCCGGGATCGACCTTGCTCGTTATGGATAGTGGGTACAGCCTGATCTGCTGGTGGCACGCGGCAAAGGAGCCGCCCGTCACATTCGGCGACTCCATCCAGGACGCCGCCTATGTTCCCGGTCTCGAGATCAACAAGCAGAAAATAGTCTGGCCGGGGCAGGACCAGGATGCCATTGACGGCCGGCATCCCAATCAAACCGTCAATATCGCCTTTGCAGACTCTCACGTCGAACGATGGAAGGCCTCCGACCTGCTCGTGGAGAAGACGGAGGACGGCGAACGGAACTACAGTCCCTTGTGGTCCCCTGATTGATTCTGCCATCCAGGGAAGATGTCTTGGATCGTAAGATCGACCTCCTGCCGGGTCAGATACTCGAACGTTCGCACGTCGATGAGACGCCATTGCTCATCATCCGGCGTCAATTGACGCAGTTCTGTCCTTCCAGGCAATGCCGTGGCAGGATCGAGGAAGGCTCTCTGCTTGTAGCGCAGCACGAGGTCATCGGAGAATCTTCTATCCCAGGCCCGTTCGTAGACCGCACTGCTCTGTCCGACGCTTTCGGCAGTATCAGGCGCCAGAGGCTGCAACCCTCTGTCCGAAGGAGCACCGTTGAGCACAAGTCCCAAAACGCTGTCCACCAAATCCTCAATGCCTCTTAGCTCATCCTGCGTCAGCGCGGCTCGTTCAATTCTTCCCCCGCCGGGATAGCGGATCACTTTCTCACGCCGTCTGACATCATACAGCGTGTCGCCCCGCGCGTCTCTCAGCACCACCAGTTCCGAGCCACGCTCTATCCACGACTCCTGCACCGGTCTGGACCGACGCCCGTCATACTGTACGACGTGGAGGTTATCAATGCTCTTAATGGTGTCGGAGAGTTGTTGCACACTGATGCCGGATGCGGGCCGGATGCTGATGAGAAGCAGAATCGCCAGGGGGACCATCGCCGTGGCTATCACCGCAGCCCTCATAGCCGGCCTGAACTGCGGATTCGCCGCCGCGCGCCCCAGCGCCGCGCGGATGCGGGCAATCGGCCCGAACCGCGTCACGGCCGGCTTCGGGTCGCGCTGCGCCACTGCGACATGGATCGGATAGCCGCAGTAAAGACTCTCCGCTCCCCCAGCGCTCGCCTCCACCCCGGCACCGGTCGTATAGACCGTGGAAACGCCCGAATCCACTCGCTCGGCAATGCCATAGATTGTGCGGTGCAACGCCTGCATCCTTTCGATGCATTCGGGGCAGGCCCGCAGGTGGGAAGGCATCGCCTCGTCTGCGGCCGTGGCCTGCTCAGGGCCGTCACCGGTCCGGCCGTACGGCACCACCCACTCGAACAGATCGGCCATCGAGACGCCGCTGCACAGACCGACACCCGGAATGGTATCCCCGGGTTGCCTGCCCGCCAGGATCGTCTCTCGCCGTCGATAGACCCGATGACGGCACCGCGGGCAGACACACATGTGATCCAAGATTTCTGCGTCAATCCCTTCAAAGGAGGCACAGGCAAAGGCCCAAGTCTTCGCTCGCACCTGCCGGCACATATGCGAATCGCTGTCGGAGATGGCGGCGTAAAGCCGGCTGACCCTTGCCAATTGCTCCGGCCGCAGCTCCAGCTCACCAAGGGCCTCCAAGTCCTCAGCACACTCATGGCAGTGGTCCACATGAACCGTCACCGGCGTCGGAATCCGGATCTTCAACGAGGGAACCAGCAGGAGGGGAAGGAAGGATTTGGCCGTTGCGCACGTGATGTCTTCGCCGATATGGGCAAAGTGAAGGCTCAATGCCCCGAGCACGTCGCCATCACCCTGGGCCCGGTGATCCTGCGCCTCCGATTCGGCGATGGCCGCTTCCAGTTGCCGAATCTGCGTCCCGCAGTCCGCGCACCGTCGGATGTGATCGGCGACAGGCTGCGGAATATCCGCAGCCAGGCCACAGAGATAGTCATAATAGTAGGGCTCGGCGTCCCTGCAGCACATGCTTGGGCCAAAAGCGACCATTGTACTCCCTCATTCAATCGCCAACTTTCTCCTGAGTTCTCTCAGTCCCGATGTCAGGTAGCGGCTGACACTGCGCTTGTCGATGCCGATCTCGGCCGCAATCTCCGCAACACTGTAGTTGTCCCAGTATCGTAGGATCACTACCTGCGCCTCTCTTCGCCGCAACTGCTTTGTCAGGTACGCGAACACGGATACATGTTGATCCGTTTCCTCTATAGTGGCGCTTGGCGAGGGCCTTTTGTGGATGGAATTCCGGGTCATCTCCGCATATTTTTTCAAATGGCGTCTGTCATTTGCCTTCTGCCTGGCCACATCGACGATATCACGGAGGATCGCCCGGTACAAATAGCCCCGGACGTTCTGCACACCGGCTGGCACAGGCTGAACGACGAGCTTGAGAAACAGTTCCTGGAACAAGTCCTCGCGGCGGGATGCATCTTCGATTCGCAGTCGGATGACACCACGAATGAAGCTGCCGTGCTTGGCAAAGACTCTTACCGCCGCAGCGACGGTATCCCCCTGGCGATTGCTTTCTACGCTATGCTCTATCACAGGTGCCCACTCCAAGCCCCTTCCACGCATCTGGCAATCATACATGCAGGTCGTCGAAGGGACAGACACACCAGGTACTCGACAGAACTATTATAGCGGTTCGGCGGACACTGTCAACCACGTTATGGCGACGGATACCCTAAATTGCGCAGAAATCACAGCTTGACGCCCGCGTCAGAAGTTGGGCTTAAGCGGCTATTGCAGGTCGAAGGAAATGGCCAAACCGGCCGGGGAAGGCCAGGACTTGGCTTTGCGGAGTTCTTGGACCGATGATAAGAGCCCACGTCACGGCGAAACCCGCCCCATGGCCGCAGAAAATGGCCCTTTGGGCCCTTTCGTATACGATTTCACGCATCTTGGCGCAGACCGAGGCCCGCAGGATATTCCAGCCCGTGATCTTCAAGTAGATTGCATGGAAGCCCCGAAGCTGGCCACGCACCCGCAAACGACCCAATCCCGTGCGACGTTTCAACCGGCGGTTGGTCCCTTCGATGCCACTGCGCAGACGGTACCGCTCGCGAAAGACTTCCGTCGCCTCTTCCCGACGACGACTGGCCAGACGACGCTGCTTGGACACCGGGAGCATAACGCCGCCGGAGCGATTCGTCCAAGGCTTCATAGACCTCGACGGCACCGCGTTTGACCTGAGAGGCTGTGAAACAATTTCAGATTGTGCTCTATTTTGACGTTTTGGCACTGGATGAATTTGGGGAGGGCGCTATAACGGAAGTCATGGATACGCAAGAGCCAATTCCGCCCTCGTCACCGCA
>Ga0315274_10005215_pt1 | contig 19004 bp, 31 predicted proteins | sample YL17G02_20_MG_FD_203700 | JGI IMG/M metagenome (GOLD analysis project Ga0315274, IMG submission 203700) | Sediment microbial communities from Yellowstone Lake, YNP, Wyoming, USA - YL17G02_20 | ecosystem: Environmental > Aquatic > Freshwater > Lake > Sediment | place: USA: Wyoming | collected... | reverse complement strand
CTGATGAGGATTTTAAAAACCACATCTATTATATTTTTGATTGCTATGAAAAGGATCTTAGTGTTTACAAATGTCTTGAGTTTATGTATTTTGCTGAAAGAGATATGGATGATCAGTTATTTAATAGAGAACCTAAACAAGAAATACACCCAGAACAAATCTGGAATGCTGAGAAAAAAGAAGGAATAAAAAAACTAATTCAGAAGCAAAAACTTATTGATATGATGGAACAAGATGAGCAATTAGGATTGTATCAAGAACCTAAACAAGAAGATATGATAACAAAAATTATGCAAATGGATGCTAAAATGGCTTATGATTCATTACCTAAACAAGGTAAAAAAATTAAACAAGAAACATTAGAAGAAGCTGCTGAAAAATATCTACAAGAATGGAGACTGGTAAATAATATACATTTATCTAATGTAATTCATGCAGAAAGATGTAAAAATGATTTCATAGCAGGTGCTAATTACCAAGCTGAAAGAATGTATAGTGAGCAAGATATGGCAGAAGCATTTATTGCTTGTTGGAAAGCAAATGTTTCTGATAGAATTGAATGCAAAGTATCATTTAAAGAATGGTTTGAACAATTTAAAAAGAAATAATATGAAAAATTTAATAATTAAGTATAAAAAACCTATAGTAATAATCATAGGTATTATAGTATTGAATATATGTTTTGGATTTGACGCCAGATTTACAATAATTAATTTATTATGGTTATTATTATAACAACTAAAAACTTGAAAAATGAACATTAAATTACAGCACCAAAAAATGCAAACCCAAATTGCCTTAAATTATTTAAGTTTAGTGGAGCTTTGCGAAGAAAACATAAGTAAGGGAATTGATGTAGTTAATTCTGTTGCAAGGAAAAATGAATATGCAGATAAATATGTGGAAATGATGTCAAATATTGTTGGAGATGCTATAACAATTTCTAAAATAGAACTATTTAATGAAAGCTAATAACAAAGAAAACAATAGTAGTCTATTTGAATGGGCAATATTGGTAACACTAATTATTTACATATTAATAAAAAATATTAATTAAAATCAAACAACACACATATGAAAAATATTACAATGTCTTTTAAAGAGTTTTATTTATTTAAAAACATAGCTAAATTCTTTTTTGAATTTACAATTAGTAAGAACAATGTTATTGTCTCTTGTAACAGTGAAAGATTAGAAGAATTAGGCTATTAAAATAGCTAAACACATATTTTAACATTAAAATTATAAATTATGAAAGAAAATGCAAAAGTAGGACTATATGTTCTATTGTTATTCATCTTGGGAATAATAATGACTGTTTCTTTAGCATCATGTCAGAAAGAAGGATATGGATGTAAGGGTAATAGCAAAATTATGACAAGAGTTAGATGAAATTATCAAAACCTTTTAATAAATTAACTATGTGGTGCGAAGCAGAATTAAAATTTAAAAACTATAAACCTTTGTTTATAGAACCAGGACAATGGTTTAGACATACATTATTTAAGGATACAAAGAAAGAATTTACAGAAATATTTATTCTTAATGAAAAACCTATAAATGAACAACTATTTATTCAGAACAATGGTTACCCAATAGAACCATATATTGTGTATAATGAACAAGTCTTGGCTACTTCTGAACAAATAGGATGGTTTGATGAAAGCGAGATTTCTGATGAATTGCATGATGTAAACATTAAAGAAATAAATAATATTATAAATGATTATAATAGTGTTTTAGAAATTGATGTTGATATAATTGTTGATCATGTAGATGAATATGGGCCCAATGAAGTATTAACTCCTGTTATTTATATGGATAAAGTGTTAATTAGATATGTCACTGATGAAGATGATATACATGATATGACAGATTATACATATGTATTAGTCTTATGGCCTGAATCTCAGGTATTAATGGATTATGAATGGTTTGATAATGAAACAAGCTTAGCAGACTTTGATAAGTTTGGTAACTCTGCTTACTTTATACCACAAAAAAGATGGATGGAATTAAACTCTTAAAATTAAAACAATGAAAAAACTAACAGAAAAAATTAAAGAATTTATGTTTGGACGTAGAGTGGCACCAGTGGATACTATTTCTATAGGAATACACACTTGTTCAATTTATGAAAAACCAATGGAAAATGATTGGTTTGAAGAATTTAAAGTAAGTTCTATGAATGGTAAGAAAATTACTTACATAAATTAATTTATACGTATTAGTGTGTGTGTTGGTATGCCCTCAACATTAACTTGTTGGGGGCTTTTTATATTCAATAACACATTTACATAAATTTTTACAAATATTTTACACATTAATAATCAATTAAAACCCAAACACATGGCAACATTAGTTTATTCTTCCATTGGAAGAGACAGAAGTAGTATTCTTTCATTAACAAATGATTTTAAATCAATTAACAAGTTGATGAATTGTATTTTTCATTTAAAATCAAGTGAAAGAGTGATAATTTCTAATAATAGATATTATTATGCTCCATCAGATGAGTATAAAAAATATATTATTAGATTTAAAGGAATTAAAAGAATTTAATTTATCTTTGTTAACATGTCATATGATGCTAGAGATAATGTTATTTTAAGCATTATATGACACATTAATAAATAATAGAATATGGATAAGATTTTGATTTTTGACATAGAAACAATGAAAGAAATGTTTCTTGTTGGTGTATATCATCCTAATACAGATGAGTATTTTGATTTTGAAATTAGTAAAGGAAAAAATCAAATCACTTCTTTCATTAACTTTGTTAAGAAGTATAAAGAATATTATTGGGTGGGATATAATAATCTACGCTTTGATAGTCAAGTGATTGAATGGATTTTAGAAAATTATAAGAATTGGGAAGAAGAGGCTGCTTTAACTATATGTAGTAAAATAGCACAAAAAGCTTCTGATGTCATACATGATTCTAATTTTAATGTACTTCCTGAATATAGAGAGAATGATTTATCATTAAAACAATTAGATTTATTCAAGATTTCACATTTTGATAATAAAAATCGTATGGTTTCTCTTAAAAGATTAGAGTTTGAAATGGATCTTGAGAACATTGAAGAAATGCCTGTTCATCATAATAAGGTTAATATCACTGAAGAAGATAAAATTTTTACTAAAGAATATTGTAAGAATGATGTTATGGCCACTTATGAATTCTATAAAGTGACAATTGGTGATACAGAACATCCTTTATATAAAGGAAATAATCAAATAGAGCTAAGACAAGATATAGAAGCTGAGTTTAACATTCCATGTTTAAATTATTCTGATAGCAAGATTGGTGATGAAATGATTAAAAAGTTTTATTGTATAGAAAAAAACATTAATATTTTAAATCTACCAAAAAAAGGTACATTTAGAAAATCTATTTATGTTAAAAAATGTATAGCTAATTATATTACATTTGTAACACCAGAACTAAAAGATTTTCATAAAAGAATTAAATTAATGAGTTTTGGTCTACAGGATGATTTTAAAGAGACAATAAACTTTTACAATAATGTATACACTTTTGCAAAAGGTGGACTTCATACTGAGAATGGTCCAAAAATGTTTGAAGCCAGTGATGATTATTTTATCATTGATTGGGACGTTAGTAGTTACTATCCTGCTATTATTATTAATAATGGTCGTTACCCTCATCACCTCGGTAAAGAGTTTCTATCAGGATATAAGAAGATGTTTGAGAAGAGGCTAGAGCTTAAACCACTTGCTAAGAAAGACAAACGTATAGCTGGCATAGTTGGGGCTCTTAAATTGGCTGTAAATAGCGTATATGGTAAGAGTTCTGATATGCAATCATGGATTTATGATAGAGAACTCACTATGTTCACCACTATTACAGGTGAATTGAGTCTTTTAATGCTTATTGAGCAATATGAGCTTAATGGTATTAAGGTGATATCTGCTAATACAGATGGTGTAACAGTGATATTATCAAAAGATCTTATGAATAAGATGTATGAGATAAATGAATGGTGGATGAAATTAACCACATATGAACTTGAACGCACTGATTATAAGAAGATTATATTTTCAACAGTAAATGATTACATAGCAATTAAAACTAATGGTGATGTTAAAAAGAAAGGAGATTTTCTCACGGATTTTGAATTACATAAAAACAAATCAGCCAGGATTGTGCCTTTGGCTCTCGAACAATATTTTGTTAATAATATATCTATTAACGATACTGTTCGCACTCATGCTAACATCTTTGACTTTTGTTTAAGACAGAAAGCATCTAAAGATTTTCACTATGAAGGAGTTAATAGAAATACAGGTGAAAAAACAATTTATAATAAGCTTATAAGATATTATGTATCTATAAAAGGAGAAAAGCTTCTTAAGATAAAGAATGAAGATTGTGATACAAATGCTGCTGATGTTTCTCAAGTGGAAGCAGGTGAATGGGTGATGCATGTTTGTAATCATCTTACAAAAGATCATTCTCTAGACAATATTAATTATGATTATTATATAGAAAGAGCTAATAAAATAGTTCATAAAATAGAAACGTGTGGTAAAAAAAGAATGGTGGTTATAAACCCAAATCAATTAAATTTATTCTAATGGCAACATATATAGATGGAATGGAAGGAGGTAAACACAATTCAGATGATTGTGAAGTATCTCATACACCAATTATAAAAGATAAAGTTAATCGAAGTAATATAGCTGAACATTTGATTAAATATCAATTAGCAATGGTGGGAAAAACAATGGAAGAAGCATTACTTGATGACATGTGGTTTTTTAATTGGAAAATTACACAAGAGAAATACGATGAATTCAAAAAATATGCTATTCTTCTTATTAAAAAAGTGTTTAAATGTAATAAAAAAAGAGCTGAAAAGACATTTGCATGGTTTGATCTTGAATTTGGATTATCTATTCTTGATAAATCAAATAAAATGTAATAAATATGGAAAAAAGTATATATATAGTGTATATAAATAGACAAAAAAGAATTAAATATGTCACTACACAAAGAAATACAGAAGATATGATAAATGTTATTAGAAATAAACATGAATTTTGTGCACCTATAAAAATTATTAGAATCTGTAACAATGTCTCTGATATAGTTTATAAAACAGGAGATGATAAACATTATATAAAATGGAAGACTATACATTCATCATCATTTCAATAAATAAATATAATAAATTAGAAACTCATCATGAATATAGAATAATAGAAACAGCTGATTCTCAAGAGTTTGCAAAACAATCTATAATTGATGAATTTAAAAATAGAAATTTGCCAGTGTTTTCAATAAAATTAATTAATAGTTAAAATTATATGTTATGTCAATGAATTTAAGAGAAAAATTAATAAATGCAATAATAGAATATGCAGGAGATGAAATTGAAACAAAAGAGTGTGCAATAGAATTAGCAAAAGCTTCTGAAGAAGAATTGTTAGATGATTTAATTAACATTTTAAAATTTTATCATAATGAATATAATTAATGAAGATTGGGAAAAAGAATCTGATAAAGATTTTGTATATTTATATGAACAACAAAAATTAACAGAAGATTTATATTGGGAATGGGAAGAATCAAAAAGAAAACCTGCTAAAATTATTGTTTTAAACGAAAAAATATTAAAAAAAGATGAATCTATCATTGACATTTTTCCATTTTAATGAAATATATAAAAATGGATACACTCTTGATATGCTTTTTCTTCTTAAGTTAATAGAAGAAAACATAGATGTCAAAGCTTTATGCAATGATGATACAGTAGATAGTCATATTAAGTTAAGTACATTATATCAATCCATATATAGAAAAGGACTTATAACAGAAAAAAACACAATTACACTATCAGGAAAAAAAATATTAGAATTCTTAAACAGTGAAGAATCAAGTGTAAAATTAATTAAAACCAAAGTTTCAGTTAATGATTTTGAATCATGGTGGAAAAAATATCCAGGAACTGATACATTTACACATAAGAAAATAGACTTTACGGGAACTAGAAGCATGCGAGTGAAGAAAGATGAATGTAAAGCTAAACTAAATAGTATTCTTGCTGAAGGTGAATACACTATAAAGGAAATGATAGCAGCATTAGAATATGAAATCTTACAAAAGAAAGAGAATTCATATAAGACTAAGACTAATAAGCTTAGTTTTATGCAAAACTCTCTAACGTATTTAAATCAACGCACCTTTGAACCATTCATTGAATTGGTTAGAGAAGGTAAAAAGATTGTGGAAGCACCAATCATTACAGGAGGAACAGATATATGAGCTTTGAGCAACTAAAAAATGAAGTACAGGCTGGTCTTGATGGTAGAAATAATGGTATTCCAATGGGGTTCAACCGATTAAATAGATATATAGGTATACGAAAATCCATGTATACATTAGTGGGTGGTCTCACTGGTTCAGGCAAGACATCATTTATTGATGATGCATATGTTCTTAATCCATTTGATTGGTATATAAGCAAAGCAAACACTACAGAAATTAAGCTTAAGATTATATATCGCTCCATGGAAAGAAGTGGTACTTATAAGTTGGCCAAATGGATTAGCAGAAAGATCTTTATAGATCATGGATTTCTTATTCCTGTTAATAAACTTTTAGGCTGGACTGATAAGATGACTAAGGATGAGCATGATCTTTTCTTAATATATGAAGACTATGCTGAAAAGATGAAAGAAGTTATTACAGTTATTGGAGGACCAGAAAATCCTGTAGGTATTGCTAAAGAGCTAAAAGCTTATGCACTTAAAAATGGTAGGATAGAACAATTAGATGAATATAATAAGGTTTATGTTCCCAATGATGAAAATGAAGTGACTATTGTTGCTCTAGATCATATAGGACTGTTAAAAACTACCAAAGACCAACCTAATAAGAAAGCAGCTATTGATAAGATGTCTGATGAGCTGAGATATGCTAGAGATTTCTATGGATATAGTCCTGTTGTTGTTAGTCAGTTTAACAGAGACATTTCTAGTCCAATAAGACTAAAGAATGGTGATGTTGAGCCACAGCTGGAAGATTTTGCTGATAGCAGTTCTACACAGAATGATGCAGATGTTGTATTAGCACTGTTTGATCCTATGAGATATAAAGTGGCAGATCCTAGTGGTTATGATTTAGAAAAACTAAGAGATGGGTATGGTGCTAAGTATTTTAGAAGCGTTAGACTTATAAAAAATAGTTATGGAGAAGATGATGTTAGAATTGGACTTGGCTTTCTTGGCCAAATAGGTATGTTTAAAGAACTTCCTAAACAAAAAAATATGACAGAAAATGATTATGCAGCTGTTATAAATAAAAGCTATTTTTTAAATAAATAAATAAATTATGAAAATAAACACAGTCAGGTTTAATACCTACCCTAATAATAAAGATCATTTTTGGCAAATAGTGTTATTTCCCACTATTTCAGTGTTAAATAATATCAATAAATATGATAAACACCTAGCTATAAATTTTGAATGGTTTTTTTGGTCAATAACATTTATTATCACTTATGGCAAAAGCTTTAAAGAACCAATCCCTTACTTTAAGGGATAAAAGACAACAGGAATTTGCAGACATATGGCTCAAAGAGAAGCATGGAATATTAAACCTGTGCCCTAGATTTGGTAAAATCTACACAACAATCAATGCATTAGAAAAGATGCCTGATGGTATAAGGATATTAATATCCTATCCAGATGTAAAGATTAAAGATTCTTGGGAAGCAGATTTTGAGAAAAGAGGATATAACAATCCTAATATTACATATACAACACATTTGTCTTTAAAGAAGTATGTAGATCTTAAATTTGATGTTATCATCATTGATGAGATACATTTACTAAGTGATGCACAATTAGATGCTGCTAATGAATTATTAGAAGATAATAGTTGTGTTCTAGGGCTCACAGGAACGCTATCTGTAGCAACAGAACGTGAGATAGAGGAAAGGCTTGATCTTCATGTAATAGCAACCTATTCCATTGATTTAGCTATTCAGGAGGGTGTTATAGTTGATTATGAGATAAATGTTATAAGAGTTCCTCTTGATGATATTGTTGAAGTGCAATATAAAACAAAGAAAAGAACAGAAAAGAAACAGTTTGACAGTTATGCATGGGTGATTGACCAATTAGAGAGACAAAACAGAAATACAATGTTTCTTAGGTTAAGCAGGATGAGAATTATTCAGAATAGTCTTTCTAAATTAAATGCTACAAAAGCATTGTTAAAGAAACACAAAGATGAACGTATTCTTGTATTCTGTGGACTAACTAAAATAGCAGATGAATTGGGTATTCCTTCCTATCATAGCAAATCAAGTGAGAAACAGATATTTAATGATTTTGCTGAGGGTGTAGGTAATCATCTGGCTGTTGTAAAGATAGGTAATACAGGAGTAACATATAAACCTCTAAATAAAGTGATTATTAACTATTTTGATAGTAATGGAGAAAACCTAGCACAAAAGATAAATAGATGTATGGCCATGGAATATAACACTCCAGATAAAAAAGCACATATTTACATCATCAGTTCAACTGAAGAAGTGGAGGCTAAATGGCTAAAAAAAGCTCTTGAATTTTTTGATAAAAACAAAATTAAATATATATGAAATTAGAATTAATAGAAGAAATCAATCCAACAAATGGTATAATGTATGCAGTGAAAGCAGAAAATTCAATTGCTAAATGGTTTACAAATAAAGCAGCTGCAGAAGGGTTTTATAATGATATTATAGCCAATCCAACTATGTTAGAAAGTAAAACAAATATTTTGAAATCTGAAGAAATTAATGTACCTTTGGACAATAAATAAATAAATTATTATGAAAGAAAAAACAAAAGAAACAGAAGAATTTACATTACCAGATGAGATTAGTAAAGTAAACATTTCTTCTCCTAGAGATCTTGCTGTAATATCTATACCTAAGGCAGGTAAAGGTACTATATTTGGAAAATTTACAGAAAAATATAATGCTATTGTTTTAGATCTTGAAAAAGGAGGATATGAATATATCGCTGCTAGAAAATTAAGTACATATGTTGAACAAGATACAACTAGATGGGAATCTTTTCAGAATTATATCAAATATCGTAATTTACTATTAGAAAACAAAGGAAAATATGAATATTTAATAATTGATGGATTATCAGATCTTGATGATATGTCAGAAATAGGTGGCACTTTAAGTTATATGAACACTATTATTGGTAAAAAATTTAATAGAGAAGGAAATATAGAAACAGGTAAAGCATACACTCCAGATCATAGTGAGTTTAAATCTGTACTATCTCTTCCTGAGGGAGCTGGTTATCAACACACTAGAAATTGGTTTATGCAACAATTTGAAATATTTAGACAAATTTCTCCATATAGATTATATGCTGCACATGTTGTAGATAAATATATTAAAGATAATGGAAAAGAACAAGTTGTTGGTTCTGAAATAGCTCTCACTGGAAAGTTAAAATTAATATTTGCATCAAGAGTGACTGCTTTAGCAAAACTAGTGGTGGATGATACTGATAGATATTTAAATTTTAATGTTCAAAACGATAGTATCATATCTGGTAGTAGATCTCCTCAATTAAAAGGGAAAATATTAATTTCTAAACAAAATAAAAACGGAGAAATAGAAACATTTTGGGAAAATATATACAAATAAAATATATTTAATAATTTAACAAACAATAAAAACTAAAAACTAAAAAACATGAGTAGCATTTCAGGAAAAAAGAAAGAATTATCATCATCATCATTTACAAAAAAAGTAGGATTATTTGAAGCAAAGGTGTTAGCAATTAATCCCACTGCTGAAGAATTTAAAGATTTATTAAACATTGAGACATCAGAAGATTTAGAATATGTATCAAAAACAAACAGTGGAGAATATGATTTAGTTAGATTTGATGTATGGTTGGAAGAAATTAAATCTAAACAAAAATTTAAATGTGTTTTCTTTATAAAAGATAAAGTTAGAACTAGTAAAGATGAACTTAAAACACAATATATTAATAGTATTGGTAAGTGTTTTTGGGGAACAAGTGTTAGTGAATTACCAGAATGGTTTACAGAAAGAGATGTACGTGAAGCATTTGATGGAGAAGAAGAATTTTATAAGTTCTTAACTGTTTGGTTAGGTGAATTAGATCTTCGTGATGAGGATGCAAAACTTATGTTATCTTGGAAAGCATTAATTTCTGGTAAGTTTAATGAAATCACTGATCAACTAAAAGGTGATTTTTGTACAAATGTAGGTGCTATGGCATGTATTAAAACAGTTATTAAAGATGATGAAATGAAAGAATATCAAGAAATTTATAATAAAGGTTTTATTCCTACATATATTCTTAAAAACTTTAATACTACAGATTATAATGATGTTTCTTTAATAAACTCTATTAAAAATAAAAAAGGAAAGAAAACTCCTGTTGAAAAATATATAAGTGAGATTCATGGAGAGTACGGATGTAAATATTATTTTGAATTATCAAAAATACATGATTATAATCCAGATGATAATTTAGTTGCATCAGATAAAGTGATTTCTTCTGATAGTCCTAATTATTAATTAATTCAATTAACTAAAGTCCTTCATTAGAAATAGTGAAGGGCTTTTTATTTATATATTATGATTGTAGGTACAAAGAAAGAACATCTCACTCCTGAAACTATTCTTAAAAAAATCAGTGAATATGATATATTCAGATGGTATATGCCTACTAAATCTTGGAAAATTAATCAAGTTACTTTTTCTCCTTTTAGAAATGAGAAAAACCCTTCGTTCTTAATAGGAAATAAATTGGGTAATCTATCTTTTATAGATTTTACAGACACTTCTAAAAAAGGTGATTGTTTTACATTTGTTAAATTATTATTTAATTTACCTAACATACACGAAACACTTGTTTTAATAAATAAAGATTTTAGCTTAGGGATACTATCAGGAAAATCTAATGGTGAATATAAAAAAATTATAGAACAATATAAACAACCAGAAAGTGAAGGAAAAAGATATTCTTTAATTCAAGTGGTAACAAAAAATTTTACACAAGAAGAACTTAATTACTGGAATAGTTATTATCAAGATGTTTCAGATCTTAGAAGAGAAAATGTTTATTCAATAAGTAAGGTGTATTTGAATAAACAAAGATTTGCTATGAATGATAATGATCTTAAGTTTGGTTATTTTTATGATGGCTTTTGGAAAATATATCGTCCTTTTCAAGCAAAAAAGAATAAATGGGTGCCTAATAATGTTCCCATAACAACAATGGATGGTAAAACAGACATAATAAATTGTGATACAGCCTTCATCTCTAAATCTAAAAAGGATTATATGGTGATAAAGAAAGTCTTTCCTTGTGTATGTGCTGTACAAAATGAAGGAGTTGGATGTTTTTCTAAAGAAAATGTAGAATATCTTAAAGCAAATTCTGATAAACAAGTTTTAGGATTTGATAGTGATGAACCAGGAGTGGTTAATAGTCAACAAATAACTAAAATGTTTGATTTTGGATATATTAATGTTCCTCGCACTTATTTATTAGAAGGAATCAATGATTTTGCTGATCTTGGAAAAATACATGGACTAAAAACAATAGAAAATTATTTTAAACAAAAAAAACTAATATAATGGAAAAGAAATTATTTCAAATTGATGGTTATAGAATTTGGGCTTATACATATGATGAAGCCTATCAAAATTATTTACAAATATTAAGATTTTAATATGACAATAGAAAACCTTATATCAGCAATTCAGCTTGATACTGAATATTTAGAATCCACAGAAGGTGATGAGTATGCGTGCATCACATTAGAAAACTTAGAAGGTATATTAACCAAATATTTCAATCAAACAATTAAATTAGAACAAGATGCAAATTAAAACAAGTTATACATCTGCTAGAGCAGAATTATTAGGAGCACAGCTTCCTATGCAAACAAAAACTTATAAGCCCATCACTCACAAACAATTAATAGATCTTACACTAAATAGTATTGAAGGTGCAGGATTTATATTAGGACAAGAGACATACACTTCTGCTAGAGATGGTAGAGTTGCTAATGGTCGTTACACTATTAAGAATGTAGCAGATTCTGAAATGCAATTAGAAGTGGGATGGCAGAATTCTTATGACAAGAGCTTAACATTAAAGTTTGCTATTGGTACAAGAATTATGATTTGTCAAAATGGTTGTGTATCAGGTGATTATGGTGCTTTCAAAAAGAAGCATGTAGGAACTGTTCAAGAATTCACACCATCAGCTATTACAGATTATATTAAGTCTGCTGGTGAAGCATTTACAAGAATGCAGAGAGAAAGAGATGCTATGAAGAACATTGAGCTTACAAGAAAAACTAAGGCTGAATTGATTGGTCGTATGATTATAGAAGAACAATTCATTCAGAGTACACAGTTAAATCTTATTGAGAAGGAATTAAAATCTCCTACACATGATTATGGTGCTCCAGATAGCTTATGGGAATTATATAATTTCACAACATTTGCTATGAAGGAAATTCATCCAAGCTTATGGATGCAAAACCACCAAGCAGCTCACAAATTCTTTGTAAGTGAAAGTGGTGTATTAGTTCCTTCATTTAAAGAAGATTTAGTGTTTGAACAATTAGCTATTGATTTTATAAATTAAATTATACATAATGAATTGGGAATTATTTAAAGAATGCTTTCATGAGAGCTGGCATGCTAAAATGCAACCATTTATAGAAAGTGAAGAGTGTGACAAGATTTATGCATATTTAAAAAAAGAATCAGGAAGGGGCAAGCAAATTGCTCCTTCTTCTTCTAATGTATTTAGATGTTTTCTTGAAACTCCTTTAACAAATTTAAAAGTGGTTATGATGGGTATGTGCCCCTATCATTCATTAAGTAATAATCAACCTATAGCAGATGGTCTTCTTATGGGATGTTCAATATCAAAAAAATTACAACCATCATTAGAACAGTTTTATAAAGGTATAGAACATGAATTATATGATGGTCTTAATCTTTTATATAATAAAACACCAGATGTTAATTATTTAGCTAATCAAGGAGTGTTAATGATGAATGCTGCTTTAACAACAGAAATAAACAAAGCAGGAAGTCATATAGAACTATGGGAACCATTTATAAAACATTTCTTTGAATGTATTGAAACAGAAGGTGCACCTATTATATTTTTAGGAAAAGATGCTTCTAAATATAAAAAATATACATCTCTTTTTGGTTGGACTTTTACAATATCTCATCCAGCATCTGCATCATATAGACAAACAGACTGGAGCACAGAAGGAGTTTTTACTAAAATAAATAAAATATTAAAAGAAAATAATAATTATTCAATCACTTGGCTTAATGAAGAGCCACCATTTTAATTAATTATGTTAACAACTATAGAAAATTTGCAAATAGGAGATGAAATATTAACTTCTGCAGGCAGTAATATTAGATATTTAAAAATATTAAGACTTCCTCAATTAAGTAAAACTAAAGTGAGATGGAATACTAAAGCACCATTATATAAAGCTGTTAAGTGTTCTACAAGAAAAGAAATAAAAATAACTTCATGGACTAGACACGATGGTACCATAGTAAATCGAGAAACAAATGAATATGTATGTACAGACAAAGATCACAATTTTGAATTATTTCAAAATTTAAACGATCGTGTAATTTGGTTAATTAAAACAAAATTTATATAATGACAAACATTAATGATTTAAATAAATATATTAAGAAAACACTTAATGCTCATCCTGCACACGCAGAAGAAATTAATTCCCTTTATGAATTATGTTTATCAGAAATAGAAGATGATTCTGCAAGTGTAACACATGAAATAAACTTATGTATTAATGATATTGAATATCTAATAAATAATAAATAATTATGAGAACATTAAAATATGGAGGAGACATTCAAATAGGAGATTTTATAGGTATTGCTGATGGAAACTGTCTTTCATTTGGTTGGTTTTGTGGAACTGGAAAATCTGGTACAGTACAATATTATAATTATGTAAACCCACAAAGTGCTTATAATCAATATAAAGATTGGTTAAATCAATCAGAAGCAAATAGAAGTGCATGGAGAACTAAAAGATACACTAATGGATTCACAAAGAAGTGTTTACGGAAATGTTATATAAATGCTGTACATTCAACAAGGGTGTTAAAAATTAATAATCCAGAAGAAATATTTACAAATAAAGAAGATAGAGATGACTATGAAAAATCAAAAGAAGTATTAATTACATTAAATTTCATAAAATGATCTTAGAAAAACAAACAGAAGCCACCATTTTAGAAGTGGGAGATACATCAGAATCAATTGCTATGTCATTAGACTTAGATTCTGCTCAGATATTGATGCAGATGTTAAGTAAGAATCTATATTCAGATTCAATAGGCTCCACTATCAGAGAATGTGCATCTAATGCACTTGATAGTCATAGAAGAGCTGGTGTAAATGATCCAATTATTGTAAGCTTTAAATCAAATAAAGAAAATAACTATGAGTTTTCTGTAGAAGATTTTGGTACAGGGTTAGATGCTGATGATGTAAGAAACATCATTAGTAAATATGGTAAGAGTACAAAGCGTAATTCAACTAACGAATTAGGTATGATGGGCCTTGGTTTTAAGGCTCCTCTTGCTTATAGCTCTTCGTTCTATTTTGTATGTCGTAAAGATGGAATGGAGAGAAAATATATGATGTATGAAGGAGAAGATACAAACACAATTGATCTTTTGTATGAAAAAGAAACAGAAGAGAGAAATGGTGTTAAAGTGATTGTTCCTGTTAATTATTATGATAGAAGAGAGTTTTACAATAAAATTAGTGAACAGCTTGCTTATTTTGAGAGTGTATATTTTGATGTTCCTGGAGAGATAGATAATGATTTCCAGATAATTAGGAGTGAGCATTTTCAATTCTCCACTCTTTCTTCAGATAGTAAGATGCACATATGTTTGGACAATGTATATTATCCTTTAGAAAGTGATAAGTTGGGAATAGACAAGGTTATATATTTTCCTGTAGGACTAAGATTTAGTCTTATGGATGGTATATTTCCTACACCAAACAGAGAATCAATTCGTTACACCAAAGAAGCTAAGGATATTATTATCAAGAAGATAACTATGGTGGCAGATTACATGGTTAATATGTATAATGAATCTATTATTGAGACAGACAACATAATAGAAATTATGAACTATTATTCTGAAAGCAGTAGAAATCTTAAGTTTGCTAGTGGTAAATATGACATCTCTGATCTTTCTAAACATGCCTCTGTTAAAATTGCTGAACCAAAGCTAAAAGGAATTAATATTCTAAATCTTAGATTGCTTCACAAAAACAACGATTTCATTTTTAATGAATATCAAGTGAAATATAGAATTGATAATGGTAAGTTTAGAGAGTGCAAGAATAGTTGGAACCAAAATCTTAGACTTCGTGATATGACTAATGATAGACATTTTCTACTTGAAGATAAGTTATCTGGTAAGAAGAAAGAATATCTAAAAGAAACAATTGGTAAAAATACTGGATGGAAAAATGATAAGTTTTTAATCAAGAAAGTTAAAAAGTTTAGTCTTGGTAAAGTGAATGCTTCTACAAACTATGATACATATATGGATATTCTTAATTTGAGAAATATTCAAAGACATCTTTGGAGAGCTGCAATTAAAGAGTTTCAAGGTATTGTGTCTATGTATATAGATTGTATTACAAAGATTGATGATATAGAAATTCCTCAGGATTGGATTGACAGCAAGAAGAAAACAAAAATCATGATTTCTGGAGGAACAATTTCTGGACCAAGAAGAATTAAACTAGCAGGAGAGATTGTTGGTAAAGAGGGCAAATCATTAGAGAGATATGTTGATGGTAGAAACTGTAAATGGGTGAGTACAACCTATAAACTAGAGGAAATACATCAAATGAAACACCTTGTTATATATGGTGGAGATGCTGATGTAGCTACAATGGACAAATTGTTTAATATTGTTGAAGGCAACAAAATGAAAACAAACATTAAATTTATTCAATTCTCAGAAAGAGAACTAAAGAATATAGAAAAAATAGACATTCACAACTGGATAAAACTTGAAACATTTATGGAAGGTAAAAATAAACCATTTAAAAGACTAGTCACTGCATATCTTATTCATTTACTAATGAAGAAAAATGATGATGTGTTTGAAAGAAGAGATAGATTTAAACACATTTCTAATGATCTTTATATAAAACTTAATATGTTGGAAGAGTATAAGAATAAACATTATTGTAATGCAAATGAAAACATATATAATGCAATGCTAGAAATAGCTAATGATAACAATTTGTTTGATGGAGAAATGTATCCCATATATAAAGAAGTTAAAACTATTGTAGAGAAACTTACATTCTTACAACCAATATGTGATAAACTTTCTTATTATGGTAATGACAAAGATCCACTTGTAGATGCTATTGCAGACTTGTTCAAATATTATAAAACAAGAATAGATTGGAAAAATTACAAGATTAAAATTAATCAAGACGAGATTGTTGAAACAGTAATTGAAAATTAAAAAACAAAAAACATCAGAGACAATAGGTTCTCTGATGTTTTAAATTAATCAAAATGAAAGATAAATATGTAAAATTAAAAGACACAATGTATGATATGTTTCTAGATGGAAATTTTATATTTTTAGAACTAGATGATTATCAAGTTATGTGGGAGGCATTAATGCTTAAATGGGAAATAGAAAAACCAGAAAATTGGGAAGAGTTCTTAGATGAGATAAATTGTCTAGCATCAAATAAATATGAATGGTTTACAGAAACTTTTATTAAATATTTTAACAATTAAAAACAAAACAAAATGAGCATTAGCCTAAAATGGTTTAAAGAAGCTATTAAAAATAGCATTGAAAAAGTAGTAGAAAAAAATGTAACAAAAGCTTTTAAAGAGCTTGAGAATGAAGAAAAAGAGAATGATTTAGACAACTCTTGTGAAAACAGTAAACCCTATTTAAACATTAAACTAGTTAATAATGTATTAACTATTGTATTAAATGATGGTAATATTATCACAAAACCAAATGCTAATGAAAAAGACTTTCAAGATGCAAGAAATTCATCTTGTGAAAGTCAATTATTTAACATTATTGCATCAGAAGAAGTAAAAGAAGAAAGACTTATTAGAGAAAAAGAAATACTTAAAGCTAAAGCAATAAGAAAAGGTATTGAATTATTAAAGCAGTTTTCTGATTTCACAGTTGTGGAAAATTCTGTATATTTAAAAGGAATACATAGAACACTTCCACAACTATTAATTGAAAAATTCTTAGAAATAATATCTACATATGAAGACTATTCTATTCAACAAGCAGAATCTTTATTAGAAAAAAATGAAGAATATCAATCATTAAGACGCTTCTTTATGTGGTGTTGTTTAAATCCTAGAGCTGAAGTTGCTAATGAATTATATAGATTCTTAACAGATAATTCATTTAGAATTACTAAACAAGGATTCTTTGTAGCTCTTAGAAACGTTGTAACGCTTCATGGATCTCCAGAATTAGTTCATTTTATAAGTAATGCATATAATAAGGTGAAAGCTGTATGGAAGAAAAATCCAAATGAATATACAGTGTTCTTAGAGAATGGTGAATACAAACTTGTTCATGATGACAAATTGTTTAAAACCATACTTGTTGAGGATACAACATGTTCAGATTGTGAAGGAGAAGGTGTAACTTATAATGATGATTATGAAGATTTTGATTGTGAAACATGTAATGGAACAGGAGAAGTTGAGGAATATGATTATGAACAAACAGTTTCTGTAGATCATGGTCAGAATATTGGTGGGTTAACAGAATTGTATTTAGATCTTCCTAATAGAGAAGAGAATAGATTTACAGATGATTGGACTAAAACATTTGATATTCGTATTGGTCAAGTGGTTAATATGCCTATGACAGATTGTAACTGGAGTACACAAGATTGTGCTGCTGCAGGATTACACTTCACAGCAGATCAAATTCATTATGTAGGATGTGGTGATCAATCTGTTCTTGTTCTTATTAATCCAATGAAAGTGGTGGGTATTGGTACAGCAAAAGGTAGATGTTATGAATATCTTCCATTTATGACTGTTCCTAGAGAAGAAGCAACCACTATATTACATGATGGTGATTTTGATACATTGTTTATTGATGAGAAATATGCAATTGATGAATTAGATGATTTAATTAACAAGGTTAAAGAAGGTTTTACTTCTGAGACTAAGAAACATAGTTTTAATCTTCCTAATATATCTATAGAAGAAATTAATAATATTATTCTTTCTCTTGATGATATGAAAAAGAAAATTTTGAATAGAGTGGCTATCCTTTAATATTTTTGGAATGTGTCACATTTTTTTATAACTTTGTGACACATTCCAATTTATTATGATAAAGAAAAAAGCAATAAAAAAACCTAAAAAGGTTGCAACATTAAAGACTAGAAATGCTGGTACATTAACAGAATCAGCCTTCTGGAGCTTTATTAGAAGTGGGCTTAGACAGAAATCAAGATTTTGGAAACCCATTACACAATGTAAAATGAAATCTCGTAGAGCCTATAAAGGCCCTCTTAAGAGACAAAAGTTTGAATATCAGTGTAAAGAGTGTTTAAATTGGTTTCCTGACAAGAAAATTAATGTTGATCATATATCACCTGCAGGATCTTTAAGGTGTGCTAATGACCTCCCAGGCTTTGTAGAGAGGCTATTCTGTGAGGTGGATAATCTACAGTGTTTATGTAGTGACTGCCACAATAAAAAAACACAGGATGAAAAATCCAAAAGATAATTTTAAACAATTAAAAATTAAATAGTTATGGGAAGATATTATACAGGAGATATTGAAGGTAAATTTTGGTTTGGCATTCAATCAAGTAATGCAGCAGATAGATTTGGTGTATCAGGAA